>Ga0116176_10002113_pt1 | contig 15213 bp, 18 predicted proteins | sample AD_STIC08_MetaG_FD_89803 | JGI IMG/M metagenome (GOLD analysis project Ga0116176, IMG submission 89803) | Active sludge microbial communities of municipal wastewater-treating anaerobic digesters from USA - AD_STIC08_MetaG | ecosystem: Engineered > Bioreactor > Anaerobic > Digestate | place: USA...
GTTTCATGCCAGGCGCCGTGAAGACGCCATACGTGTGATTGGTCGAACAGACGATACTGACGTCGCTGATTTTCTCTAACGCCTTGTCGCATAGCAGCGTGCCTTGTTCGAGATTGCATTCAATGATTAGCCTAAAGTGCAGGTCTCGGAATCGCGGCACGGCGCGCAACGCCATCAAGTGGCCGTTCAGCATGTACCATGGTTGGTACGGGTCTATCAGATGCGATTAAACGAGAAAGAGGAAATTACTCATCATTCACCTGCCGTCGCGTAAGCGTCGATGCCGCAAATCTATATGAATTTGAAAAAACACAAAAGTTAAAATGAGTGCACATTTAATTGAAAGTGTTGGTGTGACACAAGCACGAAACGACATGCGTGTTCTCGAAAACAGTTATCAACATCTCGAACGAAAATTGGAAAAAAGCGACTGCATCTACGAGTGCCTCATGGCGTCCGATGGAAAACGTCTTCTCTCGATTTACACGAAAATGATCGTCCCCCGAATCATGGCACACATTGCGTCGTATCGCGCACTTGTTGCATCTGGTGTTGCACAGAAGAACGAACAAATCCTGTCACAGTCGAACCTCTCTGATCTCGAAAACGACTTGCAACAATACTGCACTCTCAACAACGACTCGGCGTCGCGTTGCTACCGTCAAATGATGCTTTTACTGTCGTTGTTCAACGAACCGTCGCTTCGCGATTTTTTCGTGCAACAAGAACCACCACCTCACCCGTTTCCGCAAAGTGAGGAGGCGTCTATTTCGCTAGTGAGTAAGAACAGTTTGTCGCCGCCGGTGTTGGACCCTGCGGCGCTGACTGAATTTTTCCAGAACGATTTGAAACGTTCGATCGAACGTTACACGACCTCTCAAGAATCTCTCGCAATCGACCCGTACACATTTGTCACAGACATGGCGACACAATACATCATACGACTACCACTACAACCAGCAGATGCAAAAGAATAAACTTACCACAACACATCCATTGAGTATGAAAAACGACACAATACAAGTGTCTGAACCGGGCGTGTTTGTTTTGTTTGCACCGCCGTTAGGATCGACTGAGACGTAGATGCAGTCGCCAGTGATCACGCCAGGTTCGTTGCGAGGCGCCGCTATCCTCGGTTTGTTGAACCACGCGTCGAGAACCGATTTCTTGAACGCACTGTCGCCACCGTCGGTGATCTCACCGTCGATTTCGCGTTTACGCATCTCGATCTTGTCGCCGAAAATCGCTTTGGCCTATATTACACGTTAAAAAGAAGAACCGGCGGCTCTCGACTCACCGTGCCGTACGCCTCGATAGGTTTCCACTCGGGACGCATCGAGTTGCCGATCTGTAGAACGTTGAAAATTGGCCTGCCCTTCTCGTCGGTGACGCGCGTCAACTCGGAGTAGAAGTTCGACGAGCCAAGCGGCGTCGAGATGCAGATTGTCGCCGTACCTTTGACCTCCATCAGCGGCACCAACACCTCGTAGAACACCTTGTCGTCCATGTAGGCCGCCTCCTCACAATAGATGATATTCGCCGACACACCCTTGAGAGTCTACACAAATAAATAATTAGTGTTCTGCACGCGCGGCGCCGCCCCTTTAATGTGTGCGTATCTGAGTAATAGGATTGGTGGTTTTTATTCACTATTTTCATTAATCTTCTCGTACAGCGTTGACGACTTTTTAACGTAGATAGAAAACGACTCGGCGCACAGAAATTGGCCAGTTAGATTGCACTGAAGGTCGGCAGTCGTACCGCTAATCGTGTACGTTGCAATTTTGCTCGGGACGACCCACTGCACGTTCGCGTCCGAGACGCCGTGTGGAGATGTCCATGAATCGGCAGTGATGTTGTCAACTTGTAGGTCCACTTTGATAAATTCATCACTAATTGCGACACCCGTTTGGTCTTGACGGCAAGATCGAAATAACATCATGATGCCACCAGCAGTGCGCGCCTTTGTTACGCACGAGTATTGAAGCGACAAAGTGTGAGAACGCAATACCAATTCAAGCATTTGAATTTGAGATGCCAATAAATAAATAAGAGAATTTCAACAGTTCAAATTATGTCTCAGACTTATTGTGAGTGTGGTGGGAAACGGGCACTAGAATGTGCAATTTGTGGACGCGACTATTGTAGGAAATGCATACGTGAGGAGATGGTTGAATGCATGAGTTGTTGGGAAGATATTTGTAAAGACGAATGCACGTTGACTCGTGGTGATCCAATTGGACCGAACGAATGTTGTTTGTGCCTGAAGGCGTTTTGCGACTACTGTTTGAATCATGTACCGAATCACCAAACTGAAGAGGATTGCAAGATTTGCGATACGTGCAAACAAACGTGCAAGTGTTCGGGTGCGCTGTGTGAACTCTGTTTTAAAAATGGCATCTGTTGTGAATGTGGCGCAAAAATACCCAAATCAAAAGTTGTCCGAATAAATAAACTTCAACGTAAATAAAATGAGTCAACTGCAACCTGGCACAGTAGCGTACTGGAAAGAAGCGACAATCAACACGATGGAACATATCAAGATGAACAAACTGTTTACGAAAATTCGTTTGCCAGATGCGGCCACGTTGAAAGAGTACGTCAACAAAACTGCACCCGAACTGATGCTGTTGACGAATCGCGTGCCGACAAAGTTCCCGTGTGAGGTACAGGTATTTGTCACACTTGTGTCCGAACATCGCACCCTCTACCCGGACGATCGAATCATGGACACGACTGGTTTGACAACAGAGTCTTTTATGAAAGACTTTGTCGAAGCGACAGCGCAAAAGCCGAAAAACGCAGCCGGTTTTCGTTACATGCGTCTCGTTTCCCCGACCGACAAGGTCGACGAAATCATGAAAGCGATGGACAAGCAGTATGGTGCCTCAGTGACAATGAGTCAGCCGCCAACTTCGAAAGAACCAAAGACGACGTGGTACTTGTGCATTATTTCACAAGAAGCAGAAGGAAAGATTAAACGTTAAATTTCAATAATTATATCCACAATATCAATCGGTTCCAGTGTCGGTAGATCAACTCGCCCAAGTCTGTACGGTTTGACGACGATGCTAGCGTAATCGATTGTTTCAAACGCACGTCGCAGCGCGGTCAATTCGTTCGGTCCGATGTCTTGTGCACGCAACATTACCAACAAGCGGTTGTGATGAAGCATTGTCGATGGCATTGGCTCGCGACGTCGGTTCTCAAATCGACGCAGTTCGTCAGACACGTTGAGTTTCTCATCGCTTCCTAGCAGTCGAGGTACTGGTTCTTCAAGTGCCAGTATATTGTCAATCACAGCCGCCTCGCGTTTTGAAATATCCACAGTTGGTATCGTTTCGACTGTTCGTTTTGACGTGCCGAGAACAAAGTCGGTAAACGTGATACCGTACGTGCACGAGGTGTTTTGTTTGTACACAAACGCAAAGTCCATCAGTCGACTCTCGGCGAATATTGGCGTCGTGAAGCCATTTGACCATTTGTAAAAGTTTGACAAATCGTGTCGATTGTCGCGCAACGCGTCGGTTAACGGTGCTGGAATCGAAAACGACTCTACTTGACAACGTGTTTTTTCCAATAGATCACGCAATTGATCAAGAATGGCTGTCTTTCGTGCGCATACAAAGTGTGCAATCGATTGCGACGCGATATCGTCTTCGTATGCAAGTTCAAGCGGCATGATACAACCTTCAGTAATCGCTGTGCCTTCACCGACCAGTACAGGCAAATTAAGACGTCGCATCAAGTCGAGTTGTGTGGCATACGACGAATACGCACGCGTTTGTCGAAGTCTTGCCAACGACTCGCTGCTTTGCGAACCGATGAATTTATCAAACGGGATGAAAATTGAGTACGTGTGTCCTAGCGTCTCGGTTTTTGTCAACGACGTCGCGAGCGGTGATGTGTTTGAGTCTTCGAATCGTGTGTTTGTAACCGCACCAAACTTCATGCCAGGTACGTAAAGTTTCATCACTCGCACAACATTTCGAAACAGTTGCTGCATCTCCGAAGGTTGCGACGCGTCTATTGCGATGTCGTTACTGCGTTCAATCAAGTCGATAGCCAACATCAACGTCTCCAACGTCAATCCCTCGCAGTCATCGGCGCATTCGGCACGCGCGATCTTATGATCTTCGTCGATTTCGATTAGCGACGCCATCCACGGGCGGCCGGCGACATTCGAATTGGCAAAGTCCTCGATGTACACAAGTAGAGACGCAAATAGCGCCACCACACTGGTGCAGAATGAACAAAGCGCTAGTAATTCGGCTCGCTTGACAGACAAACCGACGAAAATAGCACTAGTGATACGATTGAGTGTGGCAGCCGTGAGGTTGCGCCGAAAGAGGAGGACTTCGATTGACCGAATGAAAAATGAAAATGGCGCAGGTTCGCTTGCGTTGTTGAGAGAATAGCCCAATGCGATCATCACCAACTGATCGCGCAACGAACTTGGTGCGTGAAATCTTGTCAAAGGATCGATGGAAGACGCCGGAATGCACGCATTGACTCCAAAGAACGTAAGCATTTCGCGATCAATAACGCAACTCATTTCAATCGCGGCGTCGCGCAGTTGTGTTATCGTCTGCAGATCGAATTGTGACTGAGGTGGTAGCAACGAGTTGTCAAAGTCGCTTAACGTTCCGTTCTCAAGACGCGCTGCAAGTATGCCAATTTCGCCCTTGATGAGAGGCGAGTCGTTACGCACCACGTCACGATGATGTTTATCTCGGACGACATCTTTAGCGTTCTGCACCAACGCGCTGCGTAGTATTTCACCATTTAGCGCCGACCGCAACTCGGGTATCGTGAACGATGTTGAACCAGTGCGAACCCAACACATCTGGTCGTCCGAGTTCATCGAACGTGCGTATGCGTTGAACACGACACGCGCCGATCGACTGATCTTGTACGGTTCAAATTTGCGACCGACTTCGGCAAACGTGTATGCGCCGCGACGCGCTAACGGTGCGTACACATCGCTGACAGAAGCAACGCCTTTCCACTCCAACCGAACGCTGAATTTGAATTCATTCGTTTTATCGTTACGTGGCGTTTGATTCTCGTATGCCAACTCTTTGTTAAACAGTACAGACGAATCGATTTTACCACGACGCAGTTCGTGCGTTCCAAACGTGTGTACGTAAAGAGGAAAGATTTCACAATCGGCTTGCCCCACACCACCAGCGACCGACGGAACGTAAATGCAATCAAGAGACAGGAACATACAACTGCTAAAAGAAGAGAAACTAAACTGGTTTAGAGAAACGATGTCGATATCTCGTAGTGTTAAATTTTACTTTATCGTTTGTAACCGATCCATCGAAAAATGATTGGTTTTCTTTCCCTTGCCCCGCTTTGCTTGTTGATTTTTGGAAACATCAACTACCGCGAGATTGACAAGATTTTCTACGATTGTTCGCTAGACGTCGACAGACCGTTGCACGCGAAATTTCTTTGCGCTGGTGCATATTACGACGAAACAATCGTGTTGTACGGCGACTATTTCAAATCATTTATACCACAACGAAAATATTCCCCACCAGGCTTCAAATTACTGAAAGACACTCAAGATGCGCTGATCGATTTGTTCGTATACGACACGTGTTCCGTAGCGGTTGGCATCAGTGCGATATTTTGTGCGATAGTTGAAACGTTTAATTTCTCAAACGAAAATAACATGCGTTACTGTTCATCGGAGATGGCGTACGCGATAGAGTTGTACATGGTAGGCGTTGTCAGTCCTGGTGCAGATTTGTTAACAAGTATATACGCTGACGAAAGTAGAACGTTCCCGTCTGTGATCAACTGCGTGTGGTTATCCTTCAAATGGTTTTTTTCAGTTGTATTTGTGCTGGTGATTATTTTGGGTGCATGTGTTGGTAGACGTGTTTACAAAGCGTGGGTATTGCGGGATATCATGCGTGCTAATCCGGGTATTAACATGGAGAATATTATACATGTCGGCAATGGTATATACAATGCCGAGGTAACTGAAGAGATAAATGTTCGAGGGCAGTGGCAAAAACCGGTGTGTGGTTAATAAACTTTAATTTCAGGCCCATCCTTCGAGCATTACAACTTGATTATAGTCCTCCGGTTCATCTTCCATGTTCGACAACGTGTCACCACCGCAAGACGGTCCAAAGCAACACTCCCATTTGTCCTTTTCGTTTGCCAATTCTGTCAAATCAAACGTAACACCGCAACTGGTAAAAGTGGCAGATGCGGTAAACACGCCATTTTCGTCCTCGTTATCGGGTTCCGAAACAGAGCCCGTCTTCACGATGTTAACGAACTCGGCTGCAAATTCAAACTCTGCCTTCCGAGCGTTTGTTTTGTTTGTCTTGTAAATCTCGCCAAGTTTTCGCAACTGCACCAACAGAGCGGTCGCCGATTTCGACGACTTTGGTCCGCGGTAGAATTCCAAATCGTCGGAATCTTCGTTTGTGATACCAATCGTTAACCAGTGACGCACAGTCTTTGCCTGTTTCTCGGTGGGTTGTGCATCATCATCGTCGCGTGGTCGTTTTTCAGAAGTCATTTGTTGTGTGTTTACTTTTGGCAAATGTTTGTTGAATAAAAGTATTTTATTTTGTCAGATGCCTATTTACAAATCGTCGGCAAACGCACCAAAGTCTGCACTCGACGGAAGCGACGTGTTATCCAAAGCAAAATTGATCGCTTCTTTTGCTAAAGTAAACTGTTTGTACTCTTCTTGTGTGAATGACTGTTCGCCAGTGACGGCTGCCAGACGCATCGTATTGTAGGCTCTCGCTTGTGCCAATCGGTCTGCAGTAAATTGTTCGATCACTTTTCTGTCCTTTTCTGCAAACGCGGCTTTCTCTTCTGGTGACGCCTCGTCGCGCGACCACCCTGACGACGGAAAGATGTCGCGATGACGACGCTTCACTGCGTTCGGAACGTCCGCAATCGGAAAGTGTTGTTCCAACCCAGTAAAAGCATGCTCGACGACTTTCTCGGAATCAAAGAGTGTCGGTTCCTCTCTTATCGCGCGTAGTTCAGACGCAGCGCGTCGCGCGACCTCGAGTGCCTCCAATATCTCTTTGACGTAGCGGACTTTTGAGTTGTGGAGTTGTCGACGCGCCTCCTTGATGTCGGCGACGGCATCTGCGACAAATTCGTTTTGCTGTTTCGTGTACTGTTTTAGTTTCTTGACGCGCGACACAGGTCGAGTCGATTCCGCCTCACTAGCGTCGATAGATCGTTTTTTGTTTGAATTGTCTGACATTGTTTGTTGTTTAGTTGTGGTGTGAATTTAAATTTTGCCTGAAATTAAAAGTGATTTTGGCATCTGCGATCGAAAGTGATTTTGCATCTGCCGTAAAATAAATATTTAATTTGCCAGTTCGACTGCCAACGGATCGATAAACTCGTCGAAGAACCTGCCTCTGCTAAAGTCGCTGTTTAGTGGTGTGAATTTAAATTTAGCATCTGCGATCGAAAGTGATTTTGCATCTGCCGTAAAATAAATATTTAATTTGCAAGTTCGACTGCCAACGGATCGATAAACTCGTCGAAGAAACTGCCTCCGCTAAAGTCGCTGTACTGATGCTTCAAAGACTTGCGACCGGCGGCGATCGTGGTGGTCGAGATGGCGCTGATGATGTTGGCATTCGGGTCGAACGCCGGGAAGAGGAAATCGATCTCGTCGTCTTCGCTCATCGTAGCCTTGTTGAAGATGTTGTTGTCGAAGATGGTGCGCTCAGACGTCGACGATGGAGGAATGATGTCGGCTGGATTGACGCCACGAGGCGGTGGCAGCGACGACAGATCGAAACTCGACGCCGCGTCGTTCTTGTCGACGTGGAATTCGTCGATGTCGGCGAAGAAGATTTCTGTAGACGATGCCAACGAGCGCGGCTTCTGAAGAGACGCCGGTGCCGACGCACGGATCGGTGGAACGAACGAGTCGTCGAACGCGAACAGCGACGGCGCTGACGAGCGAAGCGACTGACTCGCGATTTGTGTCGACGCGACGACGGTTGGCAACGGCGCGACGGCAGGACCATCGTCGTCGTCAGACTTTGGTGCCGGTGCGTGATCGGCTGGCGGTCCGACGACGCCGCTGAGTGTCTCGCCAATCAACGTCGACTGCAACTCGTAGTCTTCGCCGTAATCGACCAAGATCGCCTGACCCTTCTTGATGCCGCCGAGTGCCGAGACGAACACCTCGACGCCACCACGAGCGGCGTTGTAGATCGAACTGAACTCGACGTTGGCGGCCTTGCGATCGTGGTTCGCTGACGCAAGCACTGAGATGTGCAAGCCTGCGGCCGACGCGGCGCCGACGAAGCCGGTGTCCGAGTGTTCGACGTTGCCGATTGCGTACTTGTCGGTCGCATCCTTCTCCGACACGCCGCCCAACATGAACGCCGTTGCGATGCCGTCGAGTTCGTGGTCGCCGCCGCCGTGGAAAGTGGCGATGTAGAAGCCGACCGAGTCCTTGAACGCGAGGTCGCGCGTTGCGACGGCGCCCCATTGACGAGTCTTGACGCCGTTAATCTCGATCGACTGTTCGCGACGCTCGACGAATGGCGCCGCGTCGTTCGTGATGTACTTGTACGGCAGATTCGAGCCAATCGGCAGCGTTTCGGGCAGACACTGGTCCTTGACGATGCGGTGCACGCCGTTGACGACGCCGTTGCCAAAGTTGCACAGCGTGAAGACGTCGTTGACGCGGGTCGCAGTGACAACGTCGTCGCGCGAAGTCTTCGGAATCATCTCGATCGGGATGACGAGTGGTACGTTGCCCGCCACACCACTGGCGACGACCGACTGAAGATGTGGTTGTGACGCCATGAAAGTACGCACGAGTTGCGTCGTGTGTGGCGACGTTTGTAGTTGATGCATTTGATGAAGTAGCACGTTGTCGACTGGAAGATTGACGAAGACGACGTTGAGTGGCGTCGTCTTGGCGGCCGACGCAGCAATCGATGCGACAACAGGCTTCTCGTCTTCCTTCTCCTTCTTCACGATCTCTTTCGATACCTCGCGCGCCACAGTCTTCTTCTTTTTCTTCGGCACTTCGACGACTGCCTGCGCCAGTCGTTTGCGCTTTCGATCGTCGACTTCCGGCTCGACGGCGGCCTCGTGCACTTCGACAACTTCAAAGTCGGCCAACACGGCGTCGATCACGCGCTGCGACGGCTTGCCGTAGGCGACGCGATTGGCAGTCGTGCCGAGGAACGCGTCGCCACCGCCAGCCGAGAAGTTCGTCATGTCGTTGAACTTGCCGCTGTACTTGTCTTTATTCGCCTTCTTGTCCGACTTGGTCTTGCCGACCGACGTCCAGACAAACTCGCCGTTCTCAAAGACTTGTACTTCGAGATCGGGGCCGGCGCGGTTGACGGGGCACGGCAAGCCAGTCGCTGCGATCGCGGCGGCATAGCGCAGAATCTTGGTCGACGACGAGACGACGTTGTAGCGGAATGCCTTGGCGTCCTCGGGATCGACACCAGTCGTGATCGACTTTGGTAGCGCTGGACGCGACGACGGCGGGTAGTCGCCGCCGATCAACTGATTCATCGGCAGCGTCACCTCGGTGCCGTTCGGCAGACAAAAGACGCGCACACCGTTGCCTGGAATCGGCACCAACTTGCGAATCTCGGCGACACGCGTTGCGGCAGCCGACGTGATGAAACCGTTCTCGGCTTGCGGCGATGGCAGGCCACAGTAGGTGTACAACGTCGAGTTGGCCACCATCGTGTTGATGAGGTTCGTCATCGTACCGAACGTAATCTCGGCGAGTTCGGGACAGCCAATGTCAGCGAGGTGGCATGCCCACTTCTTGTGGTCGTACCAGCGGTTGACGCTGAGGTCGAACAGCGTGCCGGCGGTCATGATCGGCGTTAGCATGATGCCGCAGTTCCACGTCCACAGCCATGCGGCGCGGAACTCGTGCGGCGACACACGATTCCAGTGCATGCCGGGCACCTTGCGCTTGTAGTGCGGCACGGTGAGGATAGCGACCGGGCCAAAGTTGATGTTCTTGTAGATCAACTCGTGGTTGAGGAACGGCTTCAACTTGTCGGGAATCGACGACTTGTCGGTCAGTTCGCGCAACTCGCCGCCAAAGTTGGTGAAGAGATCGGGGTAGCCTGACGACGAGCGGGCTGATGCACGAGTCGTCATCGGCTCGACCGACGACACAGTGGTTGTTGACGACGTGGCGCCGTTGTACGGTGGCAGCGACATCGCCATGGCCGACGCGAATTGCGACGACGAAGGTAGAGCCATAGCCATAGCAGAAGAGAACGCTAGTGGCGTGATGTTGGTAGTACGTTGTTCAACGATGTTATTCATTCCTATAGAGAGGGCTGTGTTAGTACAGATTTTTCTGTCCACACAAAAAATTCATCAACGAGTTGCGACGTGCACCGATGACACCGTTAACACAGTACGATTATACATATACCACGACACTACACACAAAATTTGGGGTCGAATTGACGATTGTACATCGGCAAACACCTCTGGAGCGTATGCGCCGTCGTCAAGGTCGACGGCGCATCGGCTAACACTTGACAACACACATGTAGAAAAATCGCACGAACATTCTGTAAACGCACAACCTATTCATTTCACACCCATACGACACGTACAAACTTTGAGACCACCACGACGACCCCACACACCCACACTAGCGCACCCCAAAAAATATTTTCGCCGATGCGCGTTCGACAAGAACGTGTTTTTCGAAAACGCATCTGCAGAGACGTCGGAACACGATGAAACTTTGCACGATACACCACAATATCGACACGACAACACACAAAAAGTTTGGCGTTGATCAGACCAGTCTTTGGTACATGTAGACCGAAAAGATCGCACACCAAAGTTTTTTTGTGTGCGTCACGAAAACTCGAAACCGTGAAAACTCGTAGCAAAGGCTGTGAAAACCCACCATTTCTTGTACAAACACTCACAATACTACCACAAACAGACGTGCAAAGTTGCAAATCACGAAACATACTCTACACCCACGAACCAGAACACGGCCCTCGAAAACGCGCATCGGCAAACACAACGCGCATCGGCAAAACACACGTGTAGAGACACACACAACCTCGAAAACACATCGAAACCACTTCCAAACACATACATACACCAAACGAAACGAAAAAATAAAAAATAAATTTTACCGAAAATACACTCAGTTTTTGACACTTTGAGGGTTGCTTTTTCTGTTCTCCGAACGAAATTTATTAATAAAAACGTCAGTCATCCGCTAAAGTGGTCAGAACTGCTTCAAACTTGGTGGGAATGTGTTTCGCGACGTCGCGAATCGATTGCAACAAGTGCGAACTAATTTCGACAATTCTTGATCACGCATCTGCCAAAACCACAATTTTATTCGTTGCGCGACACTTTTGCAGTTTTTTCGTCATCTTCGTCATGAGAACGTTTCAACGGCGACTTCACAATAACGTCGGCAGCGCCTCGTCGAATCAACAAATCGATAACTTTCGTATTGTTTTTCTCACGTGCCAACATCAGCGGAGTAACCGGACTGCCATCTCGACCGCAAATGTTAACAACAGCGCGTTCACGGACGAACAGCGACGCAAACGCAAATGAGACATCTTTATCGTCCAAAGAACAAGCAAGGTGTAGCGGTGTTTGTCCGTCGCAGTCGCCAAGATTCACCATAAAACACCCATACCTCTCAATGACGTACCGTGCCAATTCAACATTACCGACATCAACACAGCGATGCAACACGGTTCGTCCATGACGTGCGCCACCAGCAACTTGCATGTCCATTTCGCGTCGCATCGTTTCGAATTGTGCTTTCGTAGTGTCGGTCTTGATACCTTCGTGAAATTTTCGCATTAACGTTGCATCGACACCTTCAAAGTTTTGGCACCAGGCTTGGCAAACAACAAGAGAATTAGACATGATTTATCGAATATGTTTTTGCAAATTGATTTTGCAAAATCAATTAATCGATCGTCATCTGCTAAAATTGCATCTGCTAAATCAACAGATGCAATTTTAGCAGATGCTAAAACGGTCATGACTGATTTAATAACTTTAAGTTTCCAAAACACGTGTGAAACAATGGTATTTATTCTGTTGTTTCGTGTCTTCACTGATTGTTGTTTAGGCAGAAGAAAAGAAAAGCAAGGTAGTTAGTGCACCTGTGTACGATATCGAATTGGCGGCACCCGACTTGTCGCAGTTTGGCAAGTTGGCAAACGCAGATGTCGACTATTTCGACAGTTTCTTCAACGGGTATTCGCCAATTTCGGAACGTTCGTTGGTTGCCGTGTTTGCGTATACAAAATTGAAAGGTAAAACGGCGCGCGATTTGGCGTCGACGTGCACCGGCACTCTGAAACGAGGCAAGCCGAAGTACACGTCACCGATGCACTTGTACGACTACAGCGAAGAAATGGAAGAGTCTCAAGCCGAGTTTTACGGCTACGTCGATCGCTTGATTTGGCGCGCGCAACGTCTACTCAATTTGCGAAACGCACCAACGTACGACGAGAATACGTTGTTGTGGAGCCTGTTTGTCGACAAGTACGTTGAGTTGAACAAACCTGATTCGTTGACGATGTTGTTCGATTTGACGACGGGTGCGTTGCGATTCTCGTCGAATCGATTGATACGCGAAACTGCTGGTGTGAACTGGGTCGTTGTGTTTTCTACTGATCAAATTCGCACTTGCTTTGTGTTGAAAAACGGCTTTGGCGTTGTGTCAGATGACCACGGTACGTTCAACGATTGGTGATAATATCGTCTAACTTTTGGTACAGATGCGTCGACTAGAGTCGACCCCGCCGGCAAGGCGTTGGCGGCGTTAGAGACTGATCTCGCGTCTCGACAACTGCGTAATCTTTACCAGTTCAACACGCCGATTTGGATGATGGTGAAAGACGAAGACGTGCTTCACGCGCCTGTTGTTGTCAAAAAGAACACGTATATGCGCGTCGGTGCACTAGGCGTCTATCACAAGACGCATGGTACGTTATCGGCGATCTCGGCTTTTTCTGAAGAAGATGCTGCCGACGGCGAATCGGCGATGACAACAGCCAAAGAAGTCGACGAATGGCGTCGTAGTCGAGTCTCTGCCGACGCGATCGTATTTTTCGACAACTTGGAACCGATGCTTTTAGTGGATATGAATGCCAGAAAACGCAAGAAATAAATTTAATTCTGTTTGTCGTTGATTTCAAGTGTCTTTTGATATTCACGCAACAACTGAACGGCCTTTTTCGACGCTGCCAAACAATCCGCACCACGATAGAGACCAGTTTGCGTACCAATGATTGCAGGATACGGTCGACACAATTCGTCGGCTTCCAGGCGCGCTGCGATGACGCGTTTCCACAAATTGTCTTCTTTGTTCATCTTGAAAAGTTTATTTACTTAACAGTTCCCACAACAACCAAGATAAACAAAATGGAGAACAAGACTTTGAAAGATGCGAACCCACAAGTGGCAGTGATGGTCGACATGATCAACGGATCGTTCGCTCTTGACGAGGCAACAAACCGCTACATGAAAGAAGTGCGAGCCATATGCGCAGAAGCGGCAGAGAAATTAACAGGCGCTGCATCTGTTGGCGTACCGCTGGATGGTGGGCAAATGAACAATGCGATTCAGTTGTTGCAACAGGTGAAAACCAAGGCTTGCCATGCAGCGATTATTGGCTGTGAAACGGCAACACGCAAACGTAAGGTGGCCGAGGCAGAAGCAGATGCAAAACGACCGAAACCAAGCGAATAAAATAAATTATTCTTCAGTTGCCAAAACAAATGACATTTAAAATTGACAAAGTGGTGGTACACTGTTCATCAGTAGTTACACATAGATTGAGTTAATTTCAAAGACCATTGTTTCTCACTAACAAAAAGAATGACAGAACAAACTGTTCCCGTCACGGTATTGACAAAAGGCACACAACGTTATGCTTGGGTACACATTGATGTATTACGTGAATTTTTCAAGACAAACCCCGGCGAACCGTTCAAGTTCTGGTGTGAACAAGACTTTGATGAAATTGACGATGACCTCGATGATAGCGCACAACATTCGTTCATTCCAGATGGAAACTTGATTAAAAAAGAAGATGGAAAGGAGACGGTGTACAAAAACTGGCTGCATGGAGAGGAGAAAGGGCCTTACACCACTTCGACGTCTGAAGAAACTTTCTACTATCTTTCTGGAAAACTTAAAATGGACGGCGAGACGAAATACACGCATTTTAAAATGCAAGTGTGTTCGTCGCCGATGAATTATCTCTCTGAAGATGCGCTTGACGGATGCGACGTTTGGGTGCGAAGCGGTGAGTCGATGCAACCTCGCAGATCAGAACGATTAAAAAAATAAAAAATAACAAGCCCAAGATCGAATTGTTCAACATAATGTTGCCATTCGATTGACCTCTGTACGTCTTGTTGTGGATAATGGAGTTTTGCAACGCTTTGTTGTCTGCGTTTATTACGAGCGATAAGACACACATCTCGACGTCGATACACATATCTTTACTTGTCGGTCAAACTGAGCGCGTTGTCATTCTTGATCGGTATCGCTGGTTTCTTCTTCTTAATCCAGACGAGGTGAAAGTCGCTACCATCGCTGTGAACGTGTCGACACTCGCCGATCACGGCGTTGGCGAACTCACATTTGTCGACATCTGCTTTGTCGTCGACCGCCAGACACTGGATGCGGTAGTCGTTCGTCTTGAATCGCACGAGCGGTGCAAAGTCGCTGCGGTAGCCAGGTCCATGTCGACCAAACAGTGCAGTAATCATCTCGACTGTTTCAAGTCGCGACACTTCCAGCGTAAAGTGTTCATCGACCTCTACCTCGGTGGCCAGCGATACTATCTGCTCATTGAGATCATCAATCGTTTTGACTAGTCGAAACGACAGAGACCGAGTAGCCGGATCGCGAGTCATGATATAATCATCATAACTAACACCGTGGTCAGTCGCGTACTTGCGACGCGCTTTCATAAAGTTGTCTTTCTCACTAACGCGGTCGCCCGTCTCTACGATCGTCCATAAATCATCACTCATATTTATTTTTGCTGTGGCTTCGAATATTGAACGAGAGAGACAAAGAACAAACAAATTAAAACTGAATAGCAATTCAATTGGTGACAAGCAAGGTTCTAACATTCTCCAAATAAGAAGCGAGTGTTGCTGTGCAGCAAACATCTCCGTTTTTCTTGAA
>Ga0116176_10002115_pt1 | contig 15210 bp, 11 predicted proteins | sample AD_STIC08_MetaG_FD_89803 | JGI IMG/M metagenome (GOLD analysis project Ga0116176, IMG submission 89803) | Active sludge microbial communities of municipal wastewater-treating anaerobic digesters from USA - AD_STIC08_MetaG | ecosystem: Engineered > Bioreactor > Anaerobic > Digestate | place: USA...
CCCGGAGAAGGAGAAGCAGTACCGATTCGTATGCGCCCGGCTCGAGTCCCTACGCAATCGCGAGCTTGACCTCGCGCTCCAGTTCACTCCCGAAAGCAAGCCTGTCCTCCAAACCCGCAACCAGATCGCCGAGGTCGAGAAGACCAAAGCCCAACTCGAGGCTGAGGAACCGCGCCTGCGTGCCACCGCGCTGGTTCAAGGCGGTGCGAAGCTCCAGTCCGATCGCATCCTTTCGACCCAGGGCGAACCGACCACACTCGAAGCCGAGCAGGCCCGTGTTTTGGCGCTTGAATCCAAGATCAAGGTTCTCACCGAGCATTTGGACCGCAACCAAAAGGGACTCGCGACGCTGATCGCCGCCGAGAAGAATATCAACGACCTCGAACGCAGCCGAGCACTTCAGGAGAGCAATTATCATTATTTCAGTATCCGCCTCGACCAGGCGCGCGTGGACGAGGCGATCGGCACCGCCAACCTGTTCGACAACATCAATATCGTCCAGGACGCCACCGTCGCCTTGCGGGTCCCGTCGCCGATGCTCAAAGCCGCGCTGATGGTGCTGCTGGGCGGGATCGGCGCCGGCCTGGCCTTGCCGTTCCTCCTTGAGTTCGTGCTGAACCAGACTGTCAAGCGCCCCGACGACGTCGAGAAGAAGCTCCGGCTTCCGTTGTTCCTCTCGATCCCCGATTTCGCCCGGAACGGCCATGCCCATCGGCACGCGCTCAAGCAGTTGGCCGATGCTCCGGCCTCGGCTCCCGAGGGCGACCCGGCCCCGAGCCAGGGCGAGAATGAAACCGCCCTTGCCGTGGTTGACGCCGACGATCCGAGGCGCCTTTACCACGAGTCGCTCCGGGATCGGTTGATCATGCATTTCGAACTCATCGGATTGACTCACAAACCCAAGCTGGTGGCGCTGACCGGCACCCATCGGGGCGCGGGCGTCTCTTCTCTCGCCGCCGGCTTGGCCGAGTCGCTCTCCGAGACCGGCGACGGCAATGTGTTGCTGGTGGACATGAACCCCGAGAGAGGGCCTTCGGTGCATCCATTTTACCGCGGCAAGGCCGCCTGTGCTCTGGCCGACGCGCTCGAACAGGACAAGCGCTCGCCGGCGCTGGTCCAGGACAACCTCTATGTCGTGTCTTTCCGCGGCAACAACGGCCAAAGAGTGGGCATTCTTCCCAAGAAATTCGCCAACCTCCTGCCCACCATGAAGGCCAGCGACTACGACTACATCATTTTCGACATGCCGCCCGTCAGCCAGACCAGCGTCACCGCCAAGGTGTGCGGCCTGATGGATATGACCTTCCTGCTCGTCGAGTCCGAGCGGACCAAAGAGGAACAGGCCAAACGGTGTGTGTCGCTCCTGGCCGAGTCGCGCGCCAAGGTGGGGGCCGTCCTGAATCGCTATCACAATTACCTGCCGTCCAGGCTGCAGACGGACGTTTAGCGACGCGCCCGGATCACGCACGCACCATCTTTACCAGCGATGCCCCGAAGACTGACAAATATCCTGACGGTTTCGACAAATTTGCTTGGCATTGCGTCCTGCTCCGAATCGAACAGTGTGATCGTTGGAGGCAGGACGGCGTCCGTTCGATCGCGGGCTGCGAGGTCGCAAAGTCCCGCATTGCGGGGGTGTGCGCCGGTTTACCGGCGCTTAGGATTCATGTCTCGTTGGCTGTTTAACAACGATTAGTTGAGTGGTTTTTGGTTGCGCGATGTGGAGGCCCGATCGAGGGCAACTGCGCGGGGGCGGGTCGAGTCAGTTGAATGCGGTGTTGCGGATGTCCGCTGTGCCATAGATCGCACCAGGTGCGAATCGACCGGGACGAAGTGTGCCCGGCTTAAAGCAGAGGTCAGAGGTCAGAGGTCAGAGGTCAGAGCGGGGAATCAGAGGTCAGAAGTCAGAAGTCAGAAGTCAGAGGTCGGAGGCCAAAGCGGAGGAATGGATGCAGATTAAGTCAGCGAAAGATCTGATGGTGTATCAGAGGGCGTATTCGCTGGCCATGGATGTTTTTCGCGCGAGTAGCAGTTTTCCGAAGGAAGAGAGATATGCGCTGACTGATCAGGTCCGGCGCTCATCTCGATCGGTCTGCGCCAACCTCCGTGAAGCCTGGTCCAAGCGCCGATACGAGGCCCACTTCGTTAGCAAACTGACCGACTCCGACGGCGAGAACGCCGAAACAGACACCTGGCTGGATTTTGCCCGCGACTGCGGTTACTTGGCGGTTCCCGACCACACGCGAATGCACGCGCTCTGTGGCGAAGTGGGCGCAATGTTGGGCAGCATGATCAACAACCCCAAGCCCTTTATCCTCAAGGAGCAATCTGCCCTCTGATCTCTGCCCCCTGACTTCTGATCTCTGACTTCTGATCTCTGACTTCTGATCTCTGACTTCTGATCTCTGACTTCTGATCTCTGACTTCTGATCTCTGACTTCTGATCTCTGACTTCTGATCTCTGACTTCTGATCTCTGATCTCCGATGTTCCGCAACCGCCTCTATTACTTCCTCAAGCCGCTGATCCCGTGGTCGGTGCGGATGGCAGTCCGACGCTGGTTTGCGGTGCGGAAACGCGCTCGAGTGAAGGAGACCTGGCCGATCCTGTCCGGATCCGAAAAGGCCCCGGTCGATTGGCCTGGCTGGCCCGACGGCAAGCAGTTCGCGTTTGTTCTCACTCACGATGTTGAAGGGCCCGCCGGCCTCCGCAAAATTCGCCCCTTGATAGAACTCGAACGCTCGCTAGGATTTCGCTCTTCGTTCAATCTCATCCCCGAAGGCTCTTACAAAGTCACTCCGGAACTGCGCGATGAGATAGCCGCCGCCGGCTTCGAGGTGGGTGTCCACGATCTGTTTCACGACGGACGGCTCTTCCTCTCGCGCCGGGAGTTCTCCCGACGCGCCCCCCGGATCAACCAGTACATCCGGGAGTGGGGTGTTGCTGGGTTCCGATCCGGCTTCATGTTGCGCAACCTCGACTGGCTCCACGACCTCGATGTCCAATACGACGCCTCGACCTTCGACACCGACCCCTTCGAACCCCAGCCGTCCGGACAACATACCATTTTCCCGTTTTGGGTGCCTCGGTCAGCGGTCAGCGGTCAGCGGTCAGAGATCAGCGGTCAGAAGTCAGGAGTCAGAGATCAGTCAGCGTTGCTGCCCTCCACTGCCCCCGATCTGATCTCTGACCTCCGACCTCCGATCTCCGACGCACCGGCGTACCGACGCACCGGCTATGTCGAACTCCCCTACACACTGCCCCAGGACTCAACCTTGTTCCTGATTCTGCGCGAGACCTCGCCCGAGATCTGGATCCGCAAGCTCGATTGGATCGCCAAGCACGGCGGCATGGTGCTGGTCAACGTTCATCCCGATTACCTCCAGTTCAATGGCGAGCCAGCGTCTCCCGCGGCCTTTTCAGTCGGACATTATCGCCAGCTTCTCGAATATGCCATCCGCACTTATGGATCGAGGATGTGGATCGCCCTGCCGCATGAGGTGGCGCGCTGGGTTCAGTCCTTCTGTCGAACGGAGCCCCGGCTTTCAGCCGGGTCCGACCTGCCAGAACCGCACTCGGAGCGCCGGCTCCCAGCCGGCTTGTCGGGTGGTTCGCAGGCTGCGCCAGATGCCCCCCTCGCCGCGCCCCTCTCCGCATCCGATGCGGAGAGAGTGGTCGAAAACCGAGTGAGGGGTATTCTCGCATCCGACGGTGCCGAGAGAGGATCTGAGAATGACGTCGTGGTGCATCCCAGTGACTCTGGAGCATCGGGCCAGTCAGACCCGACCCCGGCTACGCACCGGTCCTCTGCGCCACCGGTCGCTGCTGCATCCGGCACGGTCGGAGGCCAAAAGATCGCACGGGGCAAGATTTGGATCGATCTCGATAACACGCCACATGTCCCTTTCTTCGAGCCGATTATCGAAGAACTCGAGCGCCGCGGCTACTCGTTGCTCCTGACCATGCGCGACGCCTTCGGTGTGATCGAGTTGGCCAACATGCGCGGCCTCAAGTGTCATGCAGTGGGCCGGCACTACGGCAAGCATTGGCTGGCCAAAGGGTGCGGGCTCGTTTTCCGCGCGATGCAGCTCGCTCCACTGGTTTTGCGCGAAAGACCGGTCCTTGCTGTGTCCCATGGCGCGCGCTCCCAGTTGATCGTCTGCAATGTCCTACGCATCCCCAGCCTCTTGATCGAAGACTACGAGCATGCCCGTTTTCCGCGGCTGATGCGTCCGGATTGGATCCTGGCGCCGGACGCGATCCCTGAGGATGCGCTGCCGCAGAGGTCCGAGCGAGTCCGTACTTACCACGGTCTCAAGGAGGATGTGTACGTGTGGAAGCTCAAACCCGATTCGCATATCCTGGATGAGTTAGGCATCCCGAACGGCGATATCGTGGTCACCGTGCGTCCGCCGGCGACCGAGGCTCACTATCACAATCCCGAAAGCGAGGTGCTGTTCGCCCGATTCATGGATCGCGCGTCCGCCATGCCGGGAGCGCATGTCGTCATGCTACCCCGCAACAGGGCTCAGGCCGACCGCCTCATCGCCGAACACCCAGCATGGTTCGCGCATGGACGCGTCAAAATCCCCGAGCACGCTCTGGACGGACTGAATCTCCTTTGCTTCTCCGACCTCGTCGTCAGCGGCGGAGGCACCATGAACCGGGAGGCCGCAGCCTTGGGAGTGCCGGTCTACAGCATCTTCCGCGGACGCACCGGCGCGGTCGATCACGAACTGAGTCGCGAGGGCCGGTTGGTCATGCTGAAGACACTCGATGATGTGGATCGCCGGATTCGCTTCCAGAAGCGCGTGCCGCGAGCTACGCAAACGTCCGAAACCCGGCACACCTTGTCGCAGGTTGTGGACACCATCGCGGAGATCGCGGATTTGCATGGCCATCCGCCCCTTCGCATGGTGGGTCTCCTGTGAATCTGAGCGAGGAATTGTCGCTGGTGCGGGCTCGGGCGTTGCAAATCCTGGGCAAACAGCCTCTGTGAGCCCTGTAGTCCCATTGTCCCTAGTCCGTGGCCCCTCCGGCCTTCCGTGAAACGGCTCTCTCAGAGCTCTTGACCAGCCTTCTCCTGTGGATGATCGATTCGCTTGCCGGTCTCGTCCGCCTTGGCGGAAGCGCATGTCGTCATGCTATAGCATTTTCCGGGGACGCATCGGCGCCGTCGATGCCCAGCTTGCGGCGGAAGAGCGCCTGGTCATGATCGAGACCACCCATGAGATCGACACTCGCATTCCCGTTCAACAAAGCGAAATCCGCCCCGCCCAGGTCGCCTCGGATCGACACACGCTCTTGCAGGTGGTCCAGACCATAACGGATATCGTCGAGTCGTATTCGCATCCGCCAGGTTCTCCGTTCCACTCATGGACCTGATCAGGCTCACGGACATGCCACTCACTGCTGCCCCAAGGCAGCATCCCCCGCGGTAGGCGCGACGCGGGAGGAACGGTGACATCCTGAAAACCATCTTTGACCCAGACACGGCGATTCTTACCTGACACCATGAACGGCGTCGTTACATCGGTTTCAACACGCTATGTGTTGGTGACTCCAGCTCATAATGAGGAGCGTTTGATCGAACGTGCCATCGAATCCGTTCTCAAACAGACTGTTCCGCCGATGAGATACGTGATCGTCAACGACGGTTCGTCAGATTCCACGGCGACCATTGCGGAGCGATACTCGAAGATCGATGCGACGGTGACGGTGTTGCACATCCCTCACGGCGGCCGTCGATGTTTCTCCAACAAAGTACGCGCATTCCATGCAGGCTTTGCCGCAATCAAACATATGCAGTTTGAGTTCGTGGGAAACCTGGACGCGGATATTTCGCTCGCTCCGGACTATTTCGAGCGCTTGCTTTCTGAGTTTGCGCATGACCCACGCCTCGGCATCGGCGGCGGGCGCGTGCACACACTGCGGAACGGCCGCTTTGTCGGTCAGAGTGTGGCGGCCGATAGTGTGGCCGGCGGAGTTCAGCTGTTTCGCCGGGACTGCTATGAGGACATCGGAGGGTATCTTCCTCTGCCCTACGGCGGCATTGACGCGGCCGCTGAGATCATGGCCCGGGCGCGAAGCTGGCGGACGCGCACCTTCCCGGCGCTGCAGGCTTTCGAGCATCGACAGACCGGTTGGGCTGTCTCCAATGCCGTTGCCGGACGGATGACGGAAGGAAAGCGCTTCTACACCCTCGGCTATGGAATGTTGTTTTTCGTGGCGCGCTGCCTGCGCCACTGCATGGACTCGCCCCCCCTGTACGGCAGCGCAGTCGCCTTCGCGGGGTACTGCCAAAGCCTGCTTCGCCGTGAGCCGCTGGCCTTACCGGTCGAGACGGTGCGGTATCTCAGGAGGGAACAGCGCGGCAAGCTCTGGCGCCTGTGCAAATCGCCACGGTCGATCGCCGCTCGATGGCCAGCCAGGGTGACGGCATAGTCGATCGGCGTGCCCCAAAAGCCATCGAATCCAGAAAGGCATCGTCCAGCGCATGTGTGGAATTGTGGGAGTCTTTGACCGATCAGGCGCGCCAATTGTCCCCGGTGACATCGAGGCGATGCTCGGCGCTCTCATGCACAGAGGACCGGATGGGCATGGCCGACACATTGACAATGAGATTGGCCTCGGTCACAGGCGCCTGAGCATCATTGATCTTGAAGGGGGGGCTCAGCCAATGACAAACGAGGGCGGAAGCCTCCAGATTGTCTTCAACGGCGAGTTGTACAACTACGTGGAGTTGCGCAGGAAACTCGAGGCGCACGGCCATCAATTCAGGACCAAGTCAGACACCGAGGTGATTGTTCATTCCTATGAACAGTGGGGGACCGAGTGCGTCACACGCTTCAATGGAATGTTCGCATTTGCCTTGTGGGATAGCGTGCATCGAACCGTTTTCATTGCGCGGGACCATCTCGGGATTAAGCCCCTCTACTTTTTCGAGAGCGGAACCACCATGCGGTTCGCTTCAGAGATCAAGGCTCTGCTCCAGCACCCGTCTTGTCCCCGCGAAGTTGATCTCGACTCGTTGCTCGAGCTTTTCACGTTTCGCTACGTGCCCGCACCCAAGACGCTGTTTCGGCACATCTACAAGCTGTCGCCAGGGCACTATATGCTTTGCACGCGCGAGGGCGTTCGCGTCACACGGTTTTGGCAGTGGGTTCCGGATGCGCACAGCACGGAGAGAGAAGCTGTGTTGGTCGAGGAATACCGGGCTCTGCTCGAGGACGCGGTTCGTATGCAGCTTCGAAGCGACGTTCCGGTCGGTCTGTTTCTGAGCTCGGGTGTTGACTCGGCAGCGCTGTTGGCGCTCATGAGAAAGAATCTTTCGGATGACATTCACGCATTCACGATTGACTTCACTGATGGCGAGCGAACGAATGAGGGCTCCGACGCCGCCGAGATCGCTCGGCGTTTCGACTGCCAACACAGGACAGAGACGATCTCCTCAAAGGACTATGCACAGTATTACGGACGTTACATGCGGGACCTGGAGGAACCGGTCGGCCACGAAGCCGCCGCGGCGTTCTTCTTTGTTGCGCAACTGGCCAGGTCCCGAGTGAAAGTCGCCCTCACAGGTCAGGGCGCTGACGAGCCATGGGCCGGCTATAACCGGTATCTCGGGGTGAGATACCTCCAGTTCTACAGCCGGCTCCCGCGCGTCGTGACGGACATGATGGCGACGTTGATGACACGGATACCGGGGCGCCTGGAGATGCTCAAACGCGCAGCCTGTGCTCTGGGCGAACCAGAACCTCTGGCGCGATTTGCCAAAGTATATTCCTACTTCAATGGGGATTTGAAGCAACGACTTTTCAAGGGGGTCCTGAAGACCAAGTATCTCGCCGCACCACTCCCGACGGCTGGGCGTCTCGGCGAGCTGTTCCTGGACGTCAGGCACCTAGATCCGCTGTCACAAATGCTGTACATTGACACTCGGGCGAGCCTGCCTGACGACCTGTTGATGGTTGCTGACAAGACATCGATGGCGAATTCGCTCGAGGTGAGAGTGCCATTCCTGGACTACAGGCTGGTGGAGTTTGTCGAGCGGCTTCCCCCCGCGCTAAAGTTGAAACGTCTGACGGCAAAGTACCTTCACAAGCGCGCACTGCAAACGTGGGTTCCAAGGGCGACCATCAATCGAAAAAAGAAAGGCTTTACACTGCCGATCGCGAGCTGGATGCGAACGTCTATGAGACCTGTGGTGGATGATTGCCTCCTCAGCGCAGACTCGATTCTAAGAGAGTACTGTGACATGAGCGTCGTGCGGCATATGTTGGAGCGGGACCGCTCCGGACAGGACAACTTCACAAGGCACATTTACCTTCTGCTGTCCCTGGAGTTGTGGCATCGAGCCTTTCTCAGGCCTGGCGGAACGACTGCGACCAATGCGATGTCGTTATGATCGAGGTGTCCATTATCATCGTCAATTGGCGGTCACGAGAGTATTTGCGCGCCTGTCTGGAGTCGATTTTCATGAACCCCCCGAGCGTTTCATGGGAGATCATCGTCGTTGACGGAGGTTCATTTGACGGTTGTGGCGAAATGCTCGCCGAGCGTTTTCCAAAGGTGCGGTTCGTTCAGAGCATCGAGAACATCGGTTTTGGGCAGTGCAATAACCTTGCGGCTGATGTCGCACGTGCCCCTGTGTTGGTGCTCTTGAATCCAGACACTGAGGTTCGGGCGGGTGCGCTCGATTTACTGGTCGCGGCGCTGCGGGGAAGTGCGGATGCAGGCGTTGTTGGAGCACGCCTTCTGAACAGCGATGGATCTCTTCAGACATGCTGTGTCAGGGCTCTACCAACACCCTGGAATCGCGCCTTGGCGTTCGAGTGCCTGAGCGGTCTCTTTGTGAACTCGCGTCTGTGGGGAATGCAGGGTGCCCGGCACGCCACATCGCCAGTAGCGGTGGAAGCCGTCAGTGGCGCGTGCATGGCGCTGCGCGCGAGCGTTTTCAAGAGACTGAAGGGCTTTGATCCGAGGTACTTCATGTATGGGGAGGACATGGATCTGTGCATGCGTGTCGCGAGATTGGGGCTGAAGGTATACCACGCGCCGGCTGCGGTCGTTGTGCACCACGGGGGTGGTAGTTCGCGGACACAGGCGGATCAGTATGGCACAATCATGGCCCGCATCTCGGCTGAGACCTACATGATGTTGAACCATGGCCGATGGACGGCGTTGCAGTACCGCGTGCTGCAAGGTGTGTCCGCATTGGCGCGCATCCTGCTGGTGCTAGCGGTCTATGCTGTTTGGTTCTCACGGTGGCATGACAGCGTTCGTTCCACCGTCAGCAAGTGGTGGTTTGTCCTGATGTGGTCCCTCGGGAAGTGTCGGATGCATCCGCCCACCTGCAACAACGGTCGAACGGCATGTTCATGAAAAGCGGTTTGGGCGCAAATGACTAACGCGGGTGCTCTGTTCGTATCGGTTAGCGCAATAGCCCTATTGATGCTGCCGCGTCATTGGGCCGCTCTCTCGTTGCTCGCAGGCGCGTCGTATATGACCCTCGGGCAGCAGATTGACGTCGGACCGCTGAGCTTCACGGTTATCCGCATTCTAGGCTTGATCGGCGTTGTCCGTGTCTTGATCCGCCGTGAGGATATCGCGGGTGGCGTGAACGCGCTCGACAAGATGATCATGGTCTGGGGGGCATGGGCGTTGTTCTCGAGCGCATTTCATGAGCCAAAGGGCGAGGCGTTCGTTTTCAGGTTGGGGTTGGTATACACCGCGTTTGCCGTCTATTTTCTGATGCGGTGCCTTTGCCGGGGAGTTGAGGACGCTGTGAAGATCTTTCAGTTGACAGCGGTGCTTCTTGTTCCATTGGCGCTGGAAATGTGCCTTGAGCGGGTGACCGGGCAAAATCTGTTTGCTGTGCTCGGCGGAGTGCCGGAGATGGCGGCCGTTCGGGGCGAAGAGGTGCGCGCTCAGGGCCCGTTTGCACATCCGATTCTCGCTGGCGTTGCTGGAGCCGCGATGCTCCCTGTCATGATCGGCCTCAGGCATCGTCACCCGGTCTTCGGGATTGTGGGAGCAGTGGCGTCGGCGGTCATTGTCATTTGCTGCAACTCCAGCGGGCCGTTGGTCAGTGTCGGTATCGCGCTCATGGGCCTCCTTTGGTACCGCTGGCGGCATCGGACGCGACAGTTGTGGATACTGATGGCACTGGGTTACGTGATGCTCGACATCGTGATGAAGGCGCCGGCCTATTTTCTCATTGCGCGCATCGATTTGACCGGTGGCAGCACGGGATGGCACAGGGCGGAATTGATCCGGTCCTCCATTGAACATGTGAATGAGTGGTGGTTTGCCGGGACTGACTATACACGCCACTGGATGCCACATGGTGTGCTGTGGAGTGAAGACCATTGTGACATCACGAACTACTACATCAGGATGGGAGTGATCGGGGGACTGCCGCTGATGTGTCTGCTTGTCGGCATATTTGCAGTAGCGTTCAAGTACGTTGGAGACATTGTGCGCTGGCATGTTGAGGGCGTCGGTGGTGAGAGGTTGTTCATGTGGAGTTTGGGAGTGTCATTGTACACGCACGCGGTGACTTGCATTTCGGTCTCATACTTTGATCAGTCGGTCATTTACCTGTACGTCACGCTGGCCGTGGTGGGGTCGGTCCATGGACTGTTCAGCTTGGCCGAAGCACAGGGCTCGGCTGCTGAGTCCGAAGCGCACGTCTGGCTCGGCGAATCCGAGAAGGTGGATGTTGACGGGAGTGTGGCAGAAAGAGGGCTTTTGTGGACTGTACGCCGAAATGCACTTGGTTTCGGGACAACGGCATGGCGGGTTGGACGATCGATTGTCTTCGGGTCCTGGCGGTGGAGTATATGAGCGGTTGGGTACGATGAATCTATGCCCGAGTGCGTTGTTGGGGGCGCGGGGGGGCAGGAGTTTCAGATGCGCAGCATGATGCACGACCAGCAGCTGGCTCCGAGCCGGCATGTGGTGGGATCCTCCGTTGGGCTGATGGCAGTTCCCGGTTTCACAGCCGCGTTGGTAGACAATCCCGGTTGGGCTGTGGGTCTTGGGCAGTTCATCCCCACAGAAAGGCGGGGCTCGTCTCGCCGATCAGGCACTGGCCAGCCGGCGCATTCTGTCGCGTTTATTTCGTTGCCAGCCAACGCAGATTCTGCCAAAAGGTTGGCATGATCAGAATTGGCGTAAGCGCTGGACTGCGTCCCGGGCAGGCTTTCAGCCGCGGCTTTCGGACCATGGGGTGTGTCGGCCATGCCGCACGCGTCCTGGCCCTGGCTCTTCTGGCTCTCACGAACGCAGAGGCCGCAAATTTCTATGTGCGATCAGGCGCGGCTGGGTCGGCAAGTGGGATGGACTGGGTGAATGCGTATAGCAACCTGCCCAGCACGCTCCTGCGGGGCAGCACTTACTATGTGGCCGATGGGGATTACGGGGCACACAGGTTTAATACCCCTGTGAACGGGACGAACCTGATCATCATTAGGAAGGCCACACGCACCGATCACGGGACGGATGTGGGGTGGATCGATTCTTACGGTGATGGCAGCGCGACGTGGGGTGGCATCACCGTGACCACCGACTACTGGTTGATAGACGGCCAGGAGAGGGCCTCTTGGACGAACGGCTATGGCTTCGTCGTGGATCCACCCTCTGCAGGAAAAGGCGCTTCCATTTCCGGCGATCATGTCACGATCCAATACGCCGAGTTCATTGGAAACGGGCCTGACGATGCCGCGAGCCCATCCGACGACGGAATTTACGCGACATCCGGGCAATCTGCGCTTTCGTTCCGCTACTTGTGCATTCGCGACAATGGGCGCTGCCCCTTCCTGCTCCGCGGATTGAGCAATCTGCTGGTCGAGCATTGCTTCATTGCGAGAAACGAAAGCCACCCTTCACAGCACAGCGAGGGCGTGAGTCTCTATGGGATGGGAACCGCAAATTGCGTATTTCGGCACAACATCTGGGAGGATATTGAGGGAACAGGGGTCATTGTGGTTGGGAATGCAACTGGGTGCGCCTTCTATGGCAACCTGATCTACTGGACGTCCCGTTATCCAAATACTGGTCAGGCGGGCGGCTACGTTGGTAACGGGGCTATCACGAGTTGGACGAGAGAGACGCACAGCAACTGTCTCTACTATAACAATACTGTGATTTTGCCCTCTACAGGAGGCAACAGTTTCCGTCTCGGCAACATGGTCGGCAGCGCCGGAACGAACAACGTTTCCTACAATAATCTGTATTTCTGCGCAGGAACGATTGGAACCAGGTTGAGTTACGATGACGGAACCGCGCATGACTACAATGCCTATTCCGGCACCAGTGTCTTCGGTGAAGCACATGGTTCTTGCGGTCTCACTACCGGAATATTCAGGGACTTTGCGGGCGGCGATTTCAGCCTGGTGGCAGGCACTGGGCCAGGGCTCGCACTGCCAACGCCCTATGCAGTCGACCTGCGAGGAGTCATTCGAGGTAAGGACGGCAGATGGGATTGCGGCGCATATGAGCATGTGTGGGATGTCAAGAATCTGCATGTTGTTCCTTAAGACTCCAAGCGATATGGTAGCTGCCTAGTCCCAGCACTCTCTGCAGTCCCAGAGCACTCACTCCCGACTTCTGATTGGTCACGTACCACATGGCCACGAAGCAAAGGCGTAAGGGCTTATGCGTATCCTGGAAGAGAGTACGCGCGGTGACGGAGCTTTGATACCCACAGTCTCGACGCCAACGCAGAGCGCGCTGCATTGCCCAGGCACGGCGTCCACTGCATTGCGGACAGACAAACCCTTCTGGCCAACGCAGGGATGCCAGGTATACTCGACAGGCTTCCTCTGTAGCGAGGCGCTCGCGGAATTCGATAACCGTCTTCGGATAGTCACGCATTCGAAGAAGATTCGTCAAGGAAGCACAAGAGTCGATTGCATAGCCAGAATGCAAACTATGGGCGAAAACGCCGTGAACGATGGGAGCTATGTCAAGAGATCTGTAGTCAGACCGCCTTATGCGGTGTTGAGGTGTGAAATATGCGGGCTCGGCAAGTTGAACTGGTCTGCCGCCCTCAAGGCGGCAAGGGTTGCGTGGAGCAAGGACTGAGGCACGCTCAGTAGGGCTGCATGCTTCTCGTGTCTCCCGACAGAGGCGCATTGCTGAGCAACGCAACAGCGTGCCTCATGCCCTCGAGATTCTCTTTCGGAAGCTACTTCTCGCCTGGATGTTTGAAGGGGCTATGGCCACCGCGAAGCCGACAACTCCGAGGTGAGCAACGTCGCGGGCCAGAAAGCACAACCGGGCGATGCCGAAGAGCCTGAGGATAGCAACACGCTGTCGGGATGAAGAGGCTCCCGGATCAATCGCCGCTTCGCTTCTGAAGCCCATATAAGCGCGGTTTTGCCAACCAGCCCGGATCAGATTCGGGGCGGTGCCTGCGATCGATGAACCAGCATGAGTCTTAGGCGCTCCATTTTCCATGGCAGTGTCGTGCTGGGCGTTGGCGAGTGTGCCGTTTACGGCCTTTCGTTCGTTCGGAACATCATCCTGGCGCGATTGTTGAGTCGAGCGGATCTGGGTGTTGCGGCGACGTTTTCGATGGTCCTGACGGTCTTCGAGCTTGCGAGCAAGATGGCGATGGGGCGCTTTCTCGTTCAGGACAAGGAGGGGGCGGCGCTCCCGTTCATGGCCACCGCTCATGCTCTTCAGTTTGCCGCGGGGCTGTGCAGTACGCTGTTGGTTGTCGTTGCCGCCGCCCCCCTGGCGCATGTATTCCGGCTTCAGGGTGATGTGCGGACGTTCCAGTATCTCGCTTTGCTTCCACTCTTCCAGGGGCTGACACATCTGGATGTTTGCAGAATGGAACGTGACTTTCGGTATGTGCCCTCGACGCTGAGCAACGTATTGCCACAGGCCATTATGACTGCGGTCGCCTGGCCCCTGGCGCGCTGGTTGGCAGACTACAGGGCTGTGCTAATACTGCTTGTGTTGAAGGGCATTATCGCCCTTTTAGCAACGCACCTGCTGGCACAGCGGCCTTACCGGTGGGGGTGGCACCGAGCCTTTGGCATCCGAATGCTCCGATTTGGATGGCCGCTTGTGTTGAACGGTCTTCTGATGTTTGGCGTGTTTCATGGCGATCAGTTTATCGTTGCTTCGTATTACACAATGTCAGACCTGGCTGCGTTTGCCTTGGCGGGGTCGCTGGCGACGGCACCCAGTTTCATCTTCGCCCGCGTGTTTCCGTCTCTCATGCTCCCGCTCATGGCTCGGGTCCAGGGCGATGTTATTGAATTCCGACGGCGGTATCGGCTGGTGATTCAGGTTGTTTGCGCCTTCTCTGCTTTTTACGGTGTCGGACTCATCCTCGGCGGGGAAGCTGTCATGCAGGCGATGTTTGGTTCCAAGTACGCTAGCAGCGGATACGTCCTCGGTTGGTTAGCGGCAGCCAACAGTCTCCGGATTCTTCGGATGGCTCCTGCCGTTGCCGCTTTGGCGAAGGCGGATTCGCAGAATCAGATGCTTTCCAACCTTTGGCGCGTTACCGCGCTTGTGCCGGCACTGGCGGCCGCACTCACGCGGCAATCGCTCTGGATGATCGCAGCGACCGGCGCTCTTGGCGAGGCGATCGCGTGCGTGATTTCATTCCGCCGCTTGTCGCACCGCGATGCGATTCCTTGGTCGTTCAGCGCAATTCCAGCAGCTGCAGTCCTGCTGGTCAACGGCTTGGCCGCAACAGGAGTGCTTGCTGGCCTGTATGACTTGGACGCGCATGTTGGCATCGCAACCGCTATTGTGTGCGCTGTTCTATGTGGTGCGGGGCTTACAGCGTTATTCCCGGATTGCCGGACTCAGATGAACCGGGTTTTGCATGAGTGTGGTGGCGGGAAATGGTACTTGTCTCTGCCGCGGTTGTTCAAGTCGTCACCGTGATCGGCGTCATGTTTCCCTGCAATGCGAGAGTGCTGAGTCCAGAACTCCTGACATAGGGCCATCAAGAAATGTCCGCTTTTCTTCTCAAGCCGGGGTTTGGATGGCATAGTGCAGACGCAGGCGGGAGCCCGGGAACGCGGTGTTGAGTGTGTTGAGTTGCTGGCAGAGGGCCGCGATCGCTCGGCTACGATGCGGTGAGCTCTGGGGGCGGAGTGTCACCCGAAGCTCTTCCTTGGTGACCTCCAGATCCGCCGCACCCAGGAAGGCGGCGTGGAGCAGTCGGCGACCTTCGTCG
>Ga0116176_10002119_pt1 | contig 15194 bp, 34 predicted proteins | sample AD_STIC08_MetaG_FD_89803 | JGI IMG/M metagenome (GOLD analysis project Ga0116176, IMG submission 89803) | Active sludge microbial communities of municipal wastewater-treating anaerobic digesters from USA - AD_STIC08_MetaG | ecosystem: Engineered > Bioreactor > Anaerobic > Digestate | place: USA...
ACGGGTTTGGCAAAATGGCTGTTCAGTAATTCTATCAATCATTCGTTTTTAATTTTAAAGTTTTGTAATTCTATTTAGCTTCGGGTTCAGCCACTTCGCCAAGCCGAGAACCGTTATGTGCAAGGCTTTGATAGTGCTTCTAAATCAGATTTGAGTCTTGAAACCAAACTATCTTCTCCATCATCTCCTGAAAGATACCAATCAATTCTTTGAGCATATATTTCAGCTTTTTTCAATATTTCAATCCCTTCTTTAAAAATCTGTTGTACATCTTCTCTGTAAACGTGTTCAAATCTTTCTTCGGGATATTTTTCTAAGTATTCTTTATCATAATATCTTAAATCTTCTTTAGGCTTTTCTTTTCCTTGTTTATCCAACTCTTGTTGAATATCTTCCCATATTTGTCTTATTTTGTACTGATTGTAATCAAATGCTCCTCCGCTCATAATTTTTAGTTTTATAACCCGCCCAGCACATAACAAGTGTTTGGCAAAAAAGCGGGTTCGGTTATTAATTTAAAATCTGTTTTTTGTCTTTATAATTTAGGCTTAATCGAAGTTTTAGGCTTGTTTAACCGCTTCTTCGCCAAGCACTAGAACGTTAGCGGTAATTTGGATTAGCCTCAAATAAAGGACAATCTTCATCTTGGCACCCTTTCTCGTTTTTACCGTAATACCAAGTATGCCTACATTTTCTTGGTGCTTCTGGACTTTCATTATGGCAATATACAGCGTGTCCGTCTACTAAATTACCATATTTACATTTTTGGTTGAATGATTGTTCATCATCACCAGCGAACATTTCTACTAAATTAATCATATTAAAAACTACCGCTAACACATAATATAAAACAGCTGGGTGTTAGTGGGTTTATTAGCCAGCTTGCTACATGTTTAGTTTGTGGTGTGGGATAGGTTAGTAGCTCCGAATCCCAGCCATTTCATATTATCAACCGTTATGTGAGATTGTTACGAATGCGTTTCAAACAAAAATCAATTATACTATCAAGCATAATTGAACGTAATAAATCATAATTTACATTATCTATAAATTCTTGGTTCTTTTCATCGGATGTAACGTAATAGGCTCTGTAAAATTCTTTTCCTTTTTCAATGTTTGGTAGTATAGCATATTTTTCTCTAAAAAAATCAAAACATTGTTCGTAGGTTGGAGCTAAAGTTACATACTTGTTTTGTGAACTAATCCCAACATAATACATAAATTTTATTTCTTTTTTACCATTATTGTCTGGGTAATAATAACCATTACAAACTTCTTTAAATCCTAACTTTTTCATTTTTAAAGCTCTTTTGTAATTCAAAATGTATTTTTTATAGAATAAATCACTATCATTTTTATAAAGTTCTTCCATTGCGTTTTGTTTTTAAAACCCACAACCTCACATAACAAGCGTTTGGCAAAAAAGCGGGTTCGGTTATTAATTTAATGTTTTGTTTTTTCTTTCTATGTTTTAGGCTTAATCGAAAGCTCGGGTTTATTTAACCGCTTCTTCGCCAAGCACTCAACCGTTAGCATCAATGCTACGAAAATTCTAAACCACAAACATTGCATCTTAAAAGATTATTACCAATATAGCTTCTTTGTTCTCTTGGATGTTTGCAGTGCAGTCTTTTTTTAGCGTATTCAATTGCTTTTTCTTTTTTTTCTTCTGATGTTTCTGACATTATTTTTTTTGATATTTTGCTTCTCATTTTTTTAATATTTCTAAATTATATGGAATTAAATCTTCAATAGTTTTAAAATCTGTATTTGGTTCAAATTTTTGTAATTTTTCATTAAAATAATAAACAGCTATAAATCCGTTTTCAATGTATTTAAAAAAAGAACTATTACAATTTCTTTCTTTTATAGAAAATCCTTTAAATAAAACATTTTCTTTTGCTATTTTGTAATTTCTCAAAGCTCTATTATAATTTTCATCTGAACCAACAGAATTATAAAATTCTTTTACTTCGTTTAGAACATATTCATTTTTATCACAAGGAATAAACATTGATATAGTTAAAGGTGTTTTTAAAAACTTTGCATATTCAAAAATTTCATTTGTTATTTTTGCTCCGTTTTTAAATGTTTCGGCAATAGAGTATTCTGAAATACTTTTATCCGACCTTTCTAAAACATAATCGACCATACTTATTAATTTTTGCATAATAATTTCATTTAGTTTTAAGAACCGCACTAATGCTAACAGCAGTTAAACAATATAGCTTGGTTCGGGATTAATTTATACTTTATTTTTTCTTTGGTTTGTTAAGTATTAAACCGATACTTTTGGCTTGTTTGCACGCTACATCGTTTAGCTGCAAAACGTTAAGAGCAAGTTTAAAGCAACTGCACCCAACCGAACGAAACTAAATCTTCTATGGAATATTTCATAAATGGTAAAGCGTATCCTTTTGAACGTAAGAAGTCATAAACTAACAAACTTTCGTTAAATGGATACGATTTGTTGTAGGTAGTTAAGTCGTCTAGTACATCTAAAATTATTATACGGTCAACTTCTATTTCCTCATACCATTTCATCAAATCATTTAACTCAATAGCATCTTCATCAGATAAATTTGAAATTGATTTTAATTGTAAAAAGAAATCAGGATGTTTTAAATTCCATCCTCCTTTACCTACTTCTACTACTCCAACGCCTCCAATATAAAGCGTTTTAGTTCCCCAATATTGAGCAAGAAACCTGCTCTTAACAGCGGTTATACAAGATTGTTGCAATTCGGCATTTTTTGAAATATCAGTCATAATTTTAAGTATTAGTTTGTGTTTGTGAGGTCGGTTTTTAATTCGGCAACAACCTCGTATAGCCGTTTAACGTTAACCGCTATTTAAACTCAACTTTGTGGATAATGAAATCCTTATACAAAATTGGGAATTTTAAACGGCAAAGCGTATGGTAAGGAAAATTAAACTCATCGCATAACTTTTTAAGATTACCTCGTGTAATTGGTTCTTCTGTATAGTTTAGTAAAACTATTATTGATTGTCTTTGCATTTTTTTAAAAGATTATGTAACATTTCAATATTCTTTTTTTGAGATTCAATAACTCTATATACATCAACTTTTTTTATATCTAAAAGAATATTTATAACTTCATCAACAGAATAATAAGCTAAATTTTCTGATTCTATTTTTTCTATTATTTTGTCTATTTTTTCCATTCTTTTGATTTTTTAAAATGTTTAAAAGCAGTATCTTTTGCTTCTGAAAAATAATTAGTAGAATAAGTATTTCTTATGCCATTATCTATTACAGTAAATTTTCTTTTTTTTCTTGTGCCTTTTCTTTCTACTTGTATATTTCCAATATACCAACATATTTTTGTGCTCATAATTATTAAATTACTATTCCTAAATTTCTTTTATCTATTGTTTCAGTTTTGCCATTTGCACCTACAATTCTAACTGCAACTTTTAAATTTTTAACAATAGTACCTCTAAAATATTTATCTTCAATTCCTTCTGACCAATAAACTTTTTGTCCTATTTCATAATTCATGTTTTTTACTAATGCTTTCATAATTTCTTTTGTTTTAGTTGTTATTTCTTTTACAAATATACGACTAATTTTGATACTACAAAATAAAATTACAATTATTTTTAAAATATTTGTAAAAAAGATAATAAACAGCGGTTAACAAGTATTTTGCTCAATTGTGCCGAAAGTAGTTTGCGGTTAGTCACAACTGAAGCAAAGCACTCAAACGTTATCTATTTATTTTTGAGTAAATAATACGCCCTTGCTCTTTATCGATTAACTTCCAAGTTCCGTAGCTTATTTTACGTCCGAATTTATTTTTAGTTTCAATTTCTTGACAAGGTATATCTAATCCGTAATCAAGTCGTAAATTTGACAAGCGAGCTGATAAATTTAATATTCCAGTCATAGCGTAAATATACGAAAAGTTTATTTGTTCTTCTTTAAGTAAAAAGAATAATACTTCTGCAGTTTGGTTTTTAGGATTTGCTAAATTCATAGTTTTTTATTTAGATTAATAATTTATTTTAACCAACTTGCATCAGTTATACTATAATCGTTATCGGTTTCATAAGGTAACCAATCTTTATTTACATCAAAGTTAATCGGGTCAAAAGGAATGTTTCTACTATACTCACATTTTGCAATTGTTTTATTTTCATTTTTTTCTACAAACACAACTGTTTCTGCTTTTTTTAAAACGCTACTTCCAACGTGTCCAACTGGTTTTGATGTTCCGAAATTCTTATGCAATATTCCAGTACAATGCATATTTCCAGTAGAAGTCCATTGAAGTAGCTTTTCTGTTAATCCAGTTGATTGTTCTAAACTATTAAAATCAGTAACTAAATCTACATATCCATCAATTGACATTAAACCGATTTTATTCTTAAAGTCGCTTTCGTAAACTATCCAATCAATAAAATCAAATCGCTCTTTTGGAGAATATTTGCGCAAGCAAAAAGTTTTATAAAATTCGCTTATGCTACCGACCATATCAATAACACGCCTTTGAACTCTTTGAGTGTGAAAATTACTTTGTTCTGTATCAAATGAAATTACAAACTTATCTTTTGTATTATGACCTTTTATGCTTGGATTTAAAATAGTTGATTGACCACCTAAATAACCAGCTTCAATCATTGATTTAAAAAATGTTTTTCTTGACTTTGAAGCTCCAACAATACAACTAAAATCTCCATAACTTCCAAACGGTATTGGGTAATTTGTGCTTTTATATTCACTTTCACGAATTGAAATAGCAATCGGCTGTTGTTTTATTTCTTCACTTGGATCAATTAATGCTTCTTGAAATATCTTTTTAAAATCAGTTTCAACTGGAAGTATTAAATTTGAATTTTCCGTTATTTCTATTTTATCAAACATTTTTATAAGTGTTTAAAGCTATATTAAAATTCATTTCAAAGTTTGCTATTGTATTATCATTATCCCAAGTTTCATAAACTTCAGCTAATTCATCAACATTTACATTTTTGTAAATATCTTTGTTCAACAAAACGTTTTTTCTTATTTCATCTAAATTTTGTCCATCCTCCCAAGTTGGATTTAATTTTATTGATTTAAAAAACAAATCTAATTCAATTGTTTTTAGTTGATTTTTTAAATATTCTATGTGATAAAGCAAAGGTTTTGAAAGTATATCTTTGTTTATTTGCTTACTGGCCATATTTACATCTTTGTAATGAAATGCAAATTCTTTTAAAACAAAACAAAATAGTTTAGCGGTTAACTCATTTTCTTTTACAACTTGTTTGTTTGAGTTGTTTACAAATTCAATAATCGAGTTTAAAGCATCAGCATCGTTTGGGTTCGGCTTGTTTTGTTTTGAAATTGTGAAACTTAATCTTTTAATTGCATCTTTTACGGTTATCATAATCTGTCTTTATTTTCAGTTTTTTTAGCAATTTCTTTTCTTTTATTAATCCAATTTATAAAATGATTTTTAAACTCTTGAATATTTTTATATTCTTTTTCCTTTGCTTTAGCCATTAATACAAATTCACTTAAAGCTAATGGAATATGTTTTATTTCAATTTTTGCTGTTCTTGAAATAAATTCTAATCCAGTATCGTTTGCTAAAGTTAAAATTTCAAAATTGTTTATTTTATCTATTATATCTTTATCTACGTCTACATCTATATATAGCTTAAGCAAATGCTCAAGCAAATGCTTATGTTTATATTGATTTATTTCTTCTATTTCTAATGAAAATAATTTAGTTTTTAATTTATCAATCATTGATACAGTACACCACTCTATTGACTTTGCAAGTTTTACTACTACTCCAATATTACCTGATTTCTCTCTTTTTTCTTTAAATTCATTTCTTTTTTGTAAAACATCACTCATTACATTATTTATCCACTTATTATCTATAAGCTCAAATTTTTGCTTAAGCACTTGCTCAAGCATTTGCTTAAAATCATCATACTCGCTTGGTCTTACCCTACAAATTCCAAATATAGCATCTTCATCATTTGGTATAAATCCCTTATCATATTGATACATCATTAAATCCATATACCAACCTCTAAAACTTCCCTTCATTCCATTTGTTGACGAAATCCATTTATCTAAATAAATTAATACAGCTGGGTCTTTCATTTTTAAAATCCTTTATGAATTAAATTATACTCACATTCTTTTTTAAATATTATTCCATTAATATCATATTTAAAAGAATATAAATCAATATTATTTATAAACCCATAAGAATCATTTGAAATTAAATCTGTTAGAAATATAAAATCACCGTTTTTATCTACTTCTTTTGAAGCTAACACTATATTCATTTTAAATTTTATATTTGGCTTTTTTAATTCAAAAAACGTTTTAATTCCTTTACAATATTTTAATGATTGTAAAAAAGCACCTATTCCAACCTTTTCTTTTTTAAGTTCTAAAATTGTTATTTCTAAATAAGGGATATACTTATTATCAGTAAAATCATAATCATAAGTTCTATTAAACATTACTATATCAGCTATTCCATAATTTCCAATTCTTAATTGTCTTTTTTTAATCCCGTTTACATACAATCCTTTTTCTTGTAATAAATCATTATCTGCTTCACAAATAATTTGTTCTAAATCTTTTTCTAAAAATTCCATACATTCCGTATTAAGTTATATAATGCAAAAGTCCCACAAATCCACCGCTCATCACTTCGGTTTCATTGTAGGACAATGTATAATTCTGACGTTGCTATAATGTGATGAGGCAACTACACAACAAATATAATAATTATTTCAATACAAAAAACATTTTAATCAAAATATTAGATTAATTTATTAAAAACTTTTTCCCATTCTTTATTTATATCATCCATTAAATAATCTTGTTCTAATGGAAAAAGTAAGTCCTCGTAAATAACAGATAGTTGATTATTAAAATACTCTTTAAATTTTGTATTACTCATTTTACCAAACGAAATTGATTTTAACTCTTTCCATTCTCTACCATCTGAAAAAGTATATAAAACATCATATTCTTTTCCTAATTCTTTAAGAAAATATAAAACTTTTGCTTAGGAACTTTCTTTTTAAATGATGGTTTTAACCTATCCCAAATATAAGACAACATTCCAAAATATGCTTTATGTAATGCAATATCTCTACTTTCAAATATTTTAAAATTAACTGGCTCGTTGTTTTTTAAAGTTTCCAGCCACTCCCTGCTTTCATGAGTGGATGGAATTAATCCAACGCCTTGATGATTTGTAAAATGTTTTAATTGTGTAAATTCTTCTTGCTTCATTGTTTACTCATTTGATAAATCGAATGTTTTTATTAGTAATTGTAATTTTTCATATCAGAAAGGTAAATCGTCGTGTTCCTCTTCTAATTCAATTTCAATAGGTTCAGATGCGTCATTTGTTTTCTTAACAAAAATCTTTAAATTACCTAAATAAGGTAAAGGAATTTCTTTTGCTTTATCTGCTCCAAGTTCTTTGTATTTTTCACTTGAAAGTTTTTGAACTTGAAATCCCCAATTTCCATTAGTATCTTCACTATCCATTGTAACTAAATCAGTTTGCATATAAACTGAATGTACACCATCTTTTTCAACTGATGTTAAATAATTATCATCAATTGGTAACACTAAACATTTTTGACCGCTTTTAGCAGTGATAATTGAATGTTTCATTTTTGTTAACGCTACGCTCAAAGCGTAAGATTGTAATTTTGCCATTTTATAAAATGTATTAATTTAGTCTACCTTTTTAAACTGTTGTCGACTTTTCAGATAATGCTAAAGTTAATGTTTCTATTTGTGTTTCAGATAACAAAACTTTATTTTCTTTATGTAGAGTTAAATATTTTTCAACATCTTCTTTACCTTTTGCAATTAAATCTGTAATTGCTTTATCACTTAATTTTATTGGCTTTGGCTCTTCTGGCTTATCTGCAAATTCTTTAGTAACATCTGCTAAATATTTAACATCATCAAATAAACCTAAAAATATATCTGCATTAAACCCAAGTTTTGATATTGCTTTTGTCAATGTATCGGTTTCAAGTTTTTTGGCAAAATTATCATCTATTTTAGTTTTTGCGTTATCCATAAATAGCTTTTGAGCATTTTTAATTGGAAACTCTCCATCAGGAAAAAAGAAAATTGCATTTAAAATAACTAAACCAAATTCACTTGCTAAAGTGTAATCAAAATTTAATTGTTTAAAACCCCAAGTTTTACCATAAATTCCAAATTGTTCAGTAACATTTTTTATCTGATATTGTGGTGCGATAGAAGTAATATTATTACCTCCTACATTTGCTTTTTTTGTGTACTTTGGATTTGTTTTTTCTACTTTGTTCCAAAGTTCTAAATTATTCTTTTCCATAATTTTTTATTTATGTCTTTTTTGGTGTAAATATTTTTGCAGATTATCCTTTGCTTTTTTCTGTTCTTTGTGAAGATTTTTAAAAGGCAATACTTAAACTGCTTTTTCTCGGTGTTGTAGAAACTTTAGGAACTAATACACCAGCTTCGTCATAAATCTCTTTATCTGACTTTAAAGCAAGTTTTAAAAGTTCTTCACGTTCTTTTAACTCTTTTTGAATATCGCTCCAAATTTCGCACTCTTTGTAGTTTACGGTATCGCCACCATTTCTAAACGTTCCTTTTAATCCAAACGCTTCAAAGTTTTCTTGTGGTAATACTTTTAATAGTTCAGCATTAATAACGTCTAACGCCTCACCCATTCTTTTAGCCTGTGCGATAAGTTCGTATTTGTCAACTTCTCCAGCTTCTAAAACTTCTGTTATAAATTTCTTTGCTGAAAATTGAATTTCTTTTTTGTTTGGTAAAAAGTTTGATGTTTGAATTTCTTGTTCTCGCATCATCATAAATAAATCTTTTGACATAATATTTTTTTTAAAAGTTAAAGCCACCGAAAAAAGACATAAGTAGTGAGTGTCTTAATTCAATGGCTCGTAAATTTTTATTATCGCTCACTACTTCGATAAATTGTTATTCAAAGATATGTAATTCTTTGTTTAGAAGCAAACTAAATTACAAACTACCTAGCCTACTAATCGTATATTTATAAACCAATCCATTGTTAGTTCTAACTTCAAATATAGAACGCAAATATTTCAATTCTTTTTCTACTTTTGAAAGCGATGTAATTGTTTCACTCGCTATATTCTTTTGACCGTAATCTAAACACAACAATTCTATTATCTTAATTTGATACTTTGTTAATTTTAATCTTCTTTTATTCATACCCCAAGCACCTCCATTGCAATTTTCGTTTCACGTTCCGAAAGGTTCTTGTCTTCAAGATATTTAACTCCGTGCGATTTTATAAGTTCTACAATATAATCGATGCTTTTTCTACTTTTGGCGTTGGTTAAAATACCCTCTAGGAATTTATCACGCTCAACCAAACTTTTATAAGTTGGTGTGTTTTGGATCTGTTCAGATGTTGTCATTTTGTTATTGTTATTTTGCCATTTTTATAAGTTCCGTAACCTAAAAAGTTATTGTTTTCATCATAAATCTCTCCTGTATAGAAATTCACTTTAACTTTTGTTACTTTATTTTCAGTCTTTAAACACTTTGTATCTTTTGAAGCATTTAGCTTTGCGTTACAATTTTTCATAAACTATTCATTTTTGATTCGTAAATATAGTAATTCTCGGTTATGTAAACGTTTCTTATAACCTCAATTATTTCTGGTGCTTGTGTTAGTTCCAATTTAGGAAACATAAAATTAACTTGATCAGATGTAAAGAAAAGCATTCTGCCTTTACCTCTTAAATTAGTAGCTTTTACATTTAATTGTTTGGCATAATAACAAACTAATTCTCTTGTTCTATTAACCATTTCAGCTATTTCTGTAGTTGAATAGTAAACTGTTCCGAAGTCATCAATCATAACAAATATGCAAAATAATATTAATAATAAGAACAAAAATAACAACTTTAAAAAATCGTCTGTTCCATTTTAAAACCTCTTTGTTGTTGCTAAATATGTAAATTGTAGCAATGATTACCGATGCTATTATTATAGCTATTGTAAGTGTTGTTTTCATTTTTTTAAATTCACAAAAAAAAATAGTATTGAATTTCAAATGTTTACATAAATTAATGTACACATATTAGGTAGTTAGCGGTCAGGCTAACAGACGTGCCAACCAATCGACAGTTTTTTCAATAAAACGACCAACACAAGTTTTCATAAATGCCTTTTCAAATTTCTTTGTGGCAATGTGCAATTTCATTCTGCTTACGTATAGAGATTTATCTTCGTGCATTATCTGCCTTTCAATCTCGTTAAATAATGGTTTCTTCATTCTTCAAATTTAATTATTCGTTTGACAAAAGCCCGAACCGCTAACATAGTGTTGCCAAAATGGAGGCAGACGTGCATTTAATGAACATTTGTACTGTGTTCGGCAGTAGTGCTTTTAATGGGCTTTTGTGCTATAAATCCCCCACTTCGGCAACACTCGACCGTTACTTTTTAATAGGCTCTTCAAAATCCACATTCATCATTGTAACACTAACTGGTGTATTCATTCCTAAATACTTAGTTATTTTCTCGTTCTCTGCTTTCTTTTCAGCAATTAAATCGGTGTTGTCTTTTCGGATTTGCATTAGATATGGTATAGACCATTTTTCAATAGTATTAATCAAATCTATTACTTCGACTGCATCTTTTGACTGCTCAAATATTTCTATTATAGCGGTTGATTTGTTCAAGTAGGTTACATTGGTTATCCAGTTGATGAATTTTCGTAGGTGGGTCATAATCTATTTTTTACACTCCTCTTGGAGTTGGTTGATTAATTCGTTTACTTTAATTTTTTCTTCTTTACTCATCTTTTCTATTATTAAATTTTACCAAATATCTAGCGTACTTTTCCGCTATTGATTGAATGTTACAGTAGTACGAATTTCCTTTGCGCATCCACTCGTTGAATGATAGGGGTTTCATCTTTTCAAATCTTTAATTATATTGGTAATCATTGTTTTTAATCCGTTTCCTGTTGCATTTAAAGCCTCTTCTACAATTTCAAGTCCTTTTACTGCTTGTTTGTTTTTTCGGTCCAAATAAACGATATACTGACTAACCGCTTCGGGAACTTCTCCAATATAGTTTTCGTAAACATCGGTTACGCTCGGTACATATTCCGCATCAACTTCTATTTCGTTGATTGGATTTTTTGGGTTGTGTTCGGTGTGGGTGTCTAGTGTCATAATTATAAATTATTAATGTGTTGTTTTACTTCGTTCCAAAAACTAGCAAAATGATAGTCTGGATATGAATTACATTCTTCAAAACAATGTTTTTTAGTATGGTCTATAAAAGAACAAGTTTTAATTATTTCGTCAATACAAATATGACAGTAGTGTTTATTTCTGCCAAACATTTCGTAAATCTATCTAGCTTTTATTTCTGCATTTTCCATCTTATTGATTATTAAAAATTTCGTTTGCTTTCTCTATTGCTTTTTCGGTGGCTTCTGAAACTTTATAAAATTTTAAAAAATATATTAGTATATTTCTAATATTACATTCTTCAATCCCAACCGAATCAAAAAACTCGATAATAACCGCATAAGTCATAGCCTTAGCAATATCTAAACTATATTCTTTTGCGTTAAACTTTTCAAATCCTTTGTTTAACACCCAAAATTTGAACGCTTCTAAACATTCCCCTGTTAATATCATTTTTTATACTCTTTTAAAAGTTCGATAAATTCGGCTTCGGTGGATTGGATGTGCTTCCATTCTTTAATATAGTAATCTTCATAAAATATATAAAACTCTTTGTCTATTTTGTCATAGATAAAAAAGATTGGTTTTTATTATATTTCCATCCGCTAAGACTATCCCAAATAGCTAACCCATTATCAATACAAATTTGTTTTAAGCGGTCGGCTTGTTGTTGTGATTTTATTGGAACGTAAACTGTAAAAATTGATTTTTTCATAATCCTACTAATTTTAAAATTTCTTTGTAAATTTGTGATGTTTCTAAAAAAGAAACCGTTTTTGTTTTCTCTTCTGAACCTGTTGCAGGTAAAATTGTAATTTTTACTAGCTTTTCTTTTCTAATCGGTGGAGCCATTTTCAATCTTTTTAAATTAATAATAAGCAAATATAATAATAATTTTGTTAACAATAACACTATTGAGTTAATTTATATCAATTCTAAATAAAAAAGCACCCTATTAAGAGTGCTTTTAGTTGCGTGTTAGTTACTCACACCGATTATTTAATTCATTTATTTTGCTATTATACTCTCTTGTTAGCTTATCTATTGCCGTTTGATTAAATCCCGATTGAGCAATTGCGTTGTAGTATTGTTTTGTAACTTGTTCCTTTTCTTCATCACAATTTTTTTGACAAGATGAGAAAATTAAAATTGATAGTATTAGTAGTTTTTTCATTTTACAGTTTGATATATGAAAGCACCACCGATAACAGCAGTAGTAACTTTCCAAAAGTTTTTATTAAATCGTTCTTTTTTGGTTCGTTTTTGTTCTTGCAAAATTTCGTTAACATGAATATCTATAATTTTATTTTGATTATCGATTATATTTTGAAACTCATTCTTTTGCAAACTAAACAAAGTGTCTTTTTTAACGTATGCATTAATTATTGTATCCTTAATTATTGACTTTTCTCGGCAAACTTCCAATTCAATAGTGTTGCTTGCTAATGTATCGATTGGAACGGTTCTAATAATTTCTTTTATACGTTCTTTATATAATGGTGTTTTCTTGTAATTGCTAAAATCAACTGATATTTTTTGTAGTTGGTTTTGCAATGCTAATATTTCGGAATCCTTAGCGATTTCTTGCGCTTCGTATTGCTTAATTTTATCCTTTGATACATTTATACTATCTTGATGCTTTTCAACTGTTGCAGGCGTTTTTTCTCTAGGGCATCTTTGAAATAAACCAATTGTTATTAATCCTAAAACGATTAGTAAAATATAAATAAGTCCGTTTCTTTTTTGTGTTGTTTGCATAATTACCTAATTAAAAATAAAACTACATTAACTACTAATGCTGAAACAACTGCTCTAACAACGTCTTTATGGTCAACAACTGATTTATTGTATAAATGCCAGCCTACTTCCCAAGCATAACCAATTACAACTGTCCAAATAGTTGTTAATACTAATTGAAATACTAATTCAATACCTGAATAAGTTTGAAATAAACCATAAGCAATAGGAATACCCATAGCAACGTGCAATAAATTTCTAAAATCTGAATTTTTCATACTATTGTTGTTTAAGTGTTTAGCAAAGATAAATAAAAAACCGCTTGAATTAACAAACGGTTTTAGTCTTAATTTTAAAAAGTATGAATTATGAAAGTGTAAAGATAAGGAATTTTATTTGAAAAAAGCAGTTAAATATCCTATTTGTGGGTCAGCAACACCATCTCCACCACTCTCTATTATTGTTATTTGAACTTCTGCTTTTGCAGGTTCTACTAAATTAATCCATCCTGTATCTACTCTGCCTACATTAGCCATACTTATAGATACTTCACTTGTTCCTATATTAGAAAAATCAGCTATTACCGCAGAATAATCTCCAGTTTTATATTTTAAAGCCAACTTACTTTCAGCAGTTCCGACAGTTGCAACGCTAGCAATTAATCTAACTTTTGTGTATCTTGTATCTAAAGGCACAAATTTAACATGTCTTATAGGTTGTGTTAATAAAATCCTTTCTGCTAAAGGACTATTAGACATTGCCAAATTCTGACCGCCGTCCGAATGAAAATCAATACTTATAGGTACTACAATATCGTAAATATTTTTTAAAGCAGTAGTAAAGCTTTCTGTAGTATCGTCTAATACACTTCTATTCGAGTGTGCTATTGCGGTTTTTTCAGCATCAGTTACAAATCTTTTATTTGAACTGTCTGTGATATTTTCAGTTGTTGTAGTATCTGAATTTGCAACATTTGACAATCCGACTTGATTTTTAGTTACATTGTGCGGATTTGATGTATTATTTAAATGACTTAATAGATTTGCTCCGTTTGTGCTAATCCAGGTTACTGCGCTATCGTATGCGGTTTTTAAAGCTGTTGTAAATATTGCTGTCATACTTGCTAATCTACTAATTTCTGTATCGTCAATTAGCGATTTACCAGTAACTTTCTCAACTTTGTTGCCTAACAAATTATCAATCGCTGTTTTAGTATAACCAATTACCCAAGACAAACCACTTCTTACGTAAGCATTAGCATCGTTTGGTGCGTCTGGTATTCCACCGCCCCCGCCACTATTCACAACAACATAAGAAGCTATACATGAATCACTAGAAATAGTAGTTTCATTAATCGTTACATTTACAGTCGCTAAAATCAAATCAGAAACACTAGGATTAGAAAATACATTAACGTTGTTTTCTACAACTATTATTAAGTTTTCAGATTTTGGCGTTTTCTTAACTCCTAAATCCGAATAATCAACCGCTATTGCTAATTCATTCTCTCCCGCAAGCGTGTTTGTAACTTTTGATTTTAAGTCAATGTAGAAAATATTTGGGTCAGTAGTTGCTATTAGTGTATCATCTGATTGTTTAAAAACCAACGATGCACCTACATAGCAAATAACATCCTCTACATCCGCCATTTTATCGACTGGTAGTATTATTTGTATTCTCGCTGAATCTCCTCTTTGTATTGTTATTTTAGCCATTTTGTAATAGTTTTTTCCATTTATTAACTTTTGCAATTCTATCGTCTAATCCATTAAAACCACCGTTAATAGATTTAGTAATACCTCTTACATCATCTTTATCTGCATACTTATTTAGATTATTTTTATTCCAAAACCAAATAGCACCAATCATTGCTTTTGCCTCGTCTAGTAATAAATCAGGGTTGTGTAAAAAATCTATATCGGTATCGTTTGATAGTCTATGATAATTTTCTTTTCCTGTTAATTGAATAAATCCACGACCTCTATATTTCCATCCCTCGCCACTTGATTCGTTTCCATTACCCATTCGATTAGCATAAACTCTATTAGCTATTTTTTCAGGTTGCCTTTGAAATTTTATAGCTTCTAAATCAGTGAAGTATTTTCTAAAAATACGTATCAATCCGTTTGCTCCATAATTTAGATTTTCGCTAATTGGTTTTAATCCACTTTCGTGTTCTAGTTGACCAAAAAAGTGAGCAAGCCTTA
>Ga0116176_10002122_pt1 | contig 15189 bp, 15 predicted proteins | sample AD_STIC08_MetaG_FD_89803 | JGI IMG/M metagenome (GOLD analysis project Ga0116176, IMG submission 89803) | Active sludge microbial communities of municipal wastewater-treating anaerobic digesters from USA - AD_STIC08_MetaG | ecosystem: Engineered > Bioreactor > Anaerobic > Digestate | place: USA...
CTGGGCGTGGCGCTGTCGATGCTGCCCGAGGGGCTGCTGCCGACCTCGCAGTTCGCGATGCGCCTGCACCGCCGCCTGGGCCGCCATGCCTACGAGGGGCTGGCGCTCGGCGCCGAGGAGCAGCGCCGCCTCGTCGCCAGCCTCGGCGCGCTCGATGGCCTGATCCTCGAGCACCACGGCACGCTGACGGTGGGTCGCACGGTCGCCGAGGCCTTCATGCTGATGCACCTGCTGGAGCGCGCCGCGCAGGCGCAGCTGCGCGCGATGGCCGCGGCGGGCGGGCGCATCGCCGGCGTCGCCGAGGCCCTGGCCGACAAGACCTACCGGCAATGGGTCGGCGACGGCCGCGAGTGGGACGGCGACGTCGAGTGGCCGGCCCTGCTGCGGCGCGTCGAGCGGCTGTCGCCGGGCTTCCGCGACTGATCCGAGGGGGCGGGACGTCCACGCCGGGCGCGGCCCGCGGCGCGCCATGCCACACTCGCCGGACTCACGAACCCTGCATCAGGAGACCCCCATGCCGACCCTGCGCGTCGAACTCTTCGAAGGCCGCACCGTGGAGCAGAAGCGCGCCCTCGCGCAGGCCCTCACCGAGGCCTGCGTGCGCACCCTCGGCGGCAGCGCCGATGCGGTCGACATCCTGTTCTTCGACATCGCGAAGCACGACTGGTCGACCGGCGGCACGCTCTGGGCCGACAAGCTCGCGGCGCCGCCCGCCTCGCCCTGACGGGCGGCGGCGCGGCCGCGGCCTGAGGCCGGTTCAGTCCGCGGTCGGCGCGTAGGCGGCGAGGCTGCCCGCATAGGCCTTCGGCATGGGCCGCGCGTAGTCGCCGACCTTGCTGGTGCGGATGCCTGCCCGCACCAGCGCCTCGGCCTGCGCCACCGCGGCGACCACGCCGTCGATCACCGGAACGCCCAGCGCGTCGCCGAGCCGGTCGCACAGGTCGGCCATGCCGGCACAGCCCAGCACGATGGCCGCGCTGCCGTCCTCGGCGAGGGCGCGGCGGCATTCGTCGAGCACCGTGCGGTAGGCATTGCTCTGCGGGTTCTCGAGCTCGAGCACGGCGATGTCGCTGGCGCGCACGCGCCGGCAGTGGCCGCGCACGCCGTACTTGTCGACCAGGTGCTCGGCGATGACCACCGTGCGCTGCAGCGTCGTCACCACCGAGAAGCCGGTGGCCACGTAGCTCGCCGCGCGCATCGCCGCCTCGGCGATGCCGATCACCGGGCCGCGCGCCACTTCGCGCGCCGCGTCCAGCCCCGGGTCGCCGAAGCAGGCGATGACGTAGGCATCGACGCCCTCGGCCTCGCCCTGGCGCACCTCCTCGAGCAGGCCCAGGCAGGCCATCGCCTCGTCGTAGTGGCATTCGATCGACGCCGGCCCGTGCTTCGGGCTGACGGCCACGATCTCCACCCCGGGCGAGGCCACGCGGCGCGCCGCGGCGCCGATGGTCTCGGTCATCGACCAGGTGGTGTTGGGGTTGATCACTTTGATGCGCACGCGAGTCTCCTGTGGGGGGTGTGTCTACGGGTAAGTCCTAGAAACGTGTGCTAAAGCCTAGGCTAAATTGTCGACAATCGCAAGTCAGCAATGCACTCAATATGCGATCGAACGCGGCAGCAAGAGCAGGCGTTCTGCAGGCACGAAGCGTGCCCGAAGTCCCCCGACGACCACTCCCGAAAGGACCGACCATGAACAAGCGAAACCACCTCCGACTCACCGTGATCGCGCTGGCCGCCCCCTGGGCGCTGCTCGGCGCGCAGGCCCAGGCGCAGGAGGTGCTGAAGATCGGCGTCAACGGCGTCATGTCGGGCGAGGCGGCGTCCTGGGGCCTGGTCAACAAGTACTGCGCCGAGACCACCGCCGACCTGTACAACGCCAAGGGCGGCGTCGACATCGGCGGCAAGAAGTACAAGCTCGAGATCGTCGCGCTCGACGACAAGAACGACCCGAAGGTCTCGGTGACGAACGCCGAGAAGCTCACCAGCCAGGGCATCAAGTACATCATCGGCCCGAACATCGACACCACCGCGCTCGCGGTCAAGCCGGTGATGGAGCGCGCCAAGGCGATGAACTTCCCGTACGCCTTCGCCAAGGAGCTCTACAAGGCGCCGGCCAACGCGTCGGTGCTGGGCATGGTCGCCAGCTACCAGGTCGGCCCGATCATGTACGACTACCTGAAGTCGAAGAAGGGCGTGAAATCGATTGCCTTCCTGGCGCGCAACGAGTCGGACGCGAAGAACCAGCAGACCGAGGGCGTCGAGGCCGCGAAGAAGCTGGGCCTGAACGTCGTCGCCGAATCCGAGAGCTACGAGCCCGGCACCAAGGACTTCATGCCGGTGATGACCAAGATCATCAAGACCAAGCCCGACCACATCGTGCTGTCCGGCGTGGCGCCGGCGGATGCGCCGCTGCTGAACAAGGCGGCGCGCGACCTCGGCTACAAGGGCACGATCTCGACCGAGACCGCGCAGGACTCGAAGATCCTCGCCCAGGTCGCGGGCGCCAAGGCCGCGGGCTTCATGAGCGTCGGCGGCGCCTCCACGCCCGAGATCCAGTCGGACGCGATGAAGGCCTTCGCCGAGGCCTACAAGAAGCGCGTCGGCGAGTGGAACGACGAGGCCGGCACCAAGGTCTATGCGCTCGAGCTGATCCTGGCGGTGCTGCAGAAGAACCCGGTCGCGCTGAACGACGTCGAGGCCTTCAAGAAGGAGATGACGACCTTCTCGATGACCAACCCCTACGTGAAGGGCGGCGCGACGAAGCTCGAGTTCACCGGCAACGCCGACTTCGGCCGCCGCAGCCAGGTGGGCGTGCCGCTGGTCGTCAACGAGTTCGACGGCAAGGACTTCAAGACCCTGTTCGTCGGCACGATCAAGAACTGATCGACGTTCGCCCGACCCCCGGGCCGACCCCGAGCCCCGCGTCGACGAGCGCGGGGCCGGCGACCCTCGATGCCCCCGACTCTCTGCCGGAGCTTCCATGAACGATTCCTCCAGCGGCGCGGCCTCGCGCCGCGGCCTGCTGCGCGCCGCGCCGGCGCTGCTCGCCCTCGGTGCGCTGCCCACCGCGGGCCACGCGCAGACGACGGCGAAACCGCTGCGCGTGCTGCTGCTCAACCCGAACAGCTCGGACCAGTTCACCGAACTGATCACGCGCGAGGCGCGCAAGGCCGGTGCGGCCGGCACCGAGTTCGTCGGCGTCAGCGCGCCGATGGGACCGCGCTACATCGGCACCCGCGCCAGCTCGGCGGTGGCCACCCATGCCGTGGTCGACAGCCTGGCGCGCACGCTCGCGAAGGACCGCAACTTCGACGCCGCGATCGTCTGTGGTTTCGGCGCGCAGGGTGCGGGCGCGCTGCGCGAGTTCGCGCCTTTCCCGGTGGTCGACATGCTCGAGGCCTCGGTCGCCGCGGCGCTGCAGGTCGGCCTGCGCTTCTCGGTGCTGACGGGCGGCGCCACCTGGGTGCCGATGCTGCGCGACATCATCGTCGGCCTGGGCTTCGGCCAGCGGCTGGCCTCGGTGCGCTCGATCCCGCTGACCGGCGCCGAGATCGTGGCCGACCAGGAGAAGGCGATCGGCGCGCTGGCCGAACTGTCCGAGCGCTGCGTCAAGGACGACGGTGCCGACGTCGTGATCCTCGGCGGCGCAGCGGTCGCGGGCCTGCCGCGCAAGATGGCCTCGCGCGTGTCGGTGCCGCTGATCGACAACGTCGCCGTGGCCGTGGCCACGGCCGAGCTGCTGGCGCGGCATGTCTCGATGCCGCGGCGCGCCGGCGGTCTGCCGTCGATCGACAGCGCCGGCCTGTCGCAGCCGCTCGAGCAGGTGCTGCGGCAGAACTGAGCCACCTCGAAAGGGCCGACCATGTTCCAGGTACTGATCAACGGCGCCGTGCTCGGCAGCGTGTACGCGCTGATCGCGCTCGGGCTGACGATGGTGTTCTCCATCATGCGGGTCGTGAACTTCGCGCACGGCCAGATGTACATGCTGGGCGCTTTCGTCGTCTATTACCTCTACGGCGAGTACGGCCTGCCCTTCTACGTGGCGCTGCCGGCGGCGGCGGCGGTGCTGGCGGTGGTCGGCGTGCTGTTCAACCGCTTCTTCTTCCAGCCGGTGCTGGCCACCGCCACGCGCGAGGAGAACTCGATGCTGATGGCCGTGGGCACCGCGCTGCTGCTCGAGAACCTGGCGCTGACGGTCTTCGGCGAGAAGCAGCGCGGCGTGCCCGCGGTGGTCGACGGCGCCTGGATCTTCGGCGACGTGGCCGAGGGCGGCGCGATCCTGACCTACCCGAACGCGATGGTCGCGCTGCTGTCGGTGGTGTTCATCGCCGGGCTGCTGGCCTTCGTGCAGTACACGCGCCCGGGCCGCGCGCTGCGCGCCGTGGCGCAGGACAAGGAGGCCGCGCGGCTGCAGGGCGTGGACGTGAAGGCCACGACGACGCTGGGCTTCGCGATCGGCGCCGCGCTGGCCGGCCTGGCCGGCGGCCTGCTCGTCACGGTCTACGGCGTCAACTCGGGCGTCGGCACGAACATCTCCACCAAGGCCTTCATCATGATCATGATCGGCGGCGCCGGCGTGACCTCGGGCGCCATCGTCGGCGGCGTGCTGCTGGGCTTCGCCGAGGCCATCGGCTACGACCTGCTGCCCGGCAGCCTGACCTACCTGCTGATCTTCGTCGGGATGATCGTCTTCCTCGTGTTCAAGCCCAACGGCCTGTTCGGCAAGCCGTGGGGGTGACGCCGGACCCCCGACCGTGCCTGCCCACGGTCGGGCGCCGGCGCCGCGGTCCCGGCCCGAGGGTCGGGCCTGGAGAGATCTCACTCAGGACATCGCCATGAATCCCCTGAAGAAACGCGACCTCGCGATCGCACTCGCCTTCCTCGCCGTGCTCGCCGTGCTGCCGCTGGCACTCGGCGGCTCGCGCTACCTGCTGTCGGTGCTGATGAACTGCGCCGGCCTGTCGCTGATCGCCTTCGGCGTATGGATCACCTTCACGATCGGCCGCATCAACATCTGCCAGGCCGGCTTCGCGCTGATCGGCGGCTACACCACCGGCATCGTGCTGTCGCGCTACGGCCTGAGCTTCTGGGTGGCGCTGCCGCTGTCGGCGCTCGTCTCGGCGCTGCTCGGCGCGGTGGTCGGCAGCTTCATCCTGAAGCTGCGCGGCATCTACTTCTCGATGCTGACGATCTGCCTGACCGAGGCGATCCGGCTGGCCTTCCTGAACGGCGGCGACTTCACGCAGGGCAGCAAGGGCATCACCGGGCTGCCGCAGCCCTTCGGCGGCGACTCGGCGCTGCCGATGTACTACCTGTCGATCGTGCTGCTGGGGCTGGGCCTGTGGGTGACCTGGCGCGTGCACTACTCGCGGCTCGGGCGCATCTTCCGCGCGATGCGCCTGAACGAGGACCTGGCCGAGAGCTTCGGCACCAACGTCTGGCGCTACCGCGTGACGGCCTTCGCCATCGCCTGTGCGCTCGGCGGCCTGGGCGGCAGCTACTTCGCGGTGTTCACGCAGAGCGTGTACCCGCAGAGCTTCACGGTCGAGCACAGCATCTACTACATGCTGTTCTGCTTCCTCGGCGGGCTGGAGTTCGTCTCGGGCGCGATGATCGGCGCGTTCGCGCTGACCATCCTGTTCGAGCTGCTCAGCCAGTTCCAGCAATACCAGACGCTGATCTACGGCGTGCTGATGATCGGCGTGATCCTGCTGCTGCCCAACGGGCTGATGGCGATCCGCGCGGCGAAGGAGGCGCGTTCATGAGCACCCCGATCCTGGAGGCGCGCAGCGTCACCAAGCGCTTCGGCGGCCTGACCGCCAACGAGGACGTGAGCCTGAAGCTCGACGGGCCGCCCGGCCAGGTGGTCTCGGTGATCGGCCCGAACGGCGCCGGCAAGAGCACCTTCTTCAAGATGCTGTCGGGCTTCCTGAAGCCCAGCAGCGGCCAGGTGCTGCTGCACGGGCAGGACATCACCGGCATGCCGCCGCACCGCATCGCGAAGCTGGGGCTGGTGCGCACCTTCCAGGAGACGACGATCTTCCCGGACCTGACGGCGATGGAGCACGTCTCGCTGGCGCACCAGCTGCACCGCGAGGCCAGCGACCTCGAGGTCGTGCTCGGCCTGCCGCGCGCCCGCGGCGACGAGCAGCGCCTGGGCGCGTCGGCGCGCGACATCCTCGAGCTGATGGAGCTCGGCAGCGCCGCCGACACCGCCGCGCGCCACCTGCCGCAGGGCCTGCTGCGCCTGCTGGGCATCGCGATGGGCCTGGCGGCGCGCCCGCAGGTGCTGCTGCTCGACGAGCCCTACGCCGGCCTGAACCCGGAGGAGACCAACCGCGCGGTGGCGATCACGCGCAAGGTCGCGGCCTCGGGCGTGTCGGTGCTGCTCGTCGAGCACGACATGAAGGCGGTGATGGCGATCAGCGACCGCATCCACGTGCTGTATTTCGGCAAGAAGATCGCCGAGGGCACGCCCGAGCAGATCCGCAGCGACCCGAAGGTGATCGAGGCCTACCTGGGCCAGGAAGACGAGGAGCTCGGCCTGTGAACGACCAATCCACCCCCCACCTGGAACTCGCGGGCGTCTCGCTGCGCTACGGCGAGGTGCGCGCGCTCGAGCAGGTCTCGATGCGCGTGGGCACCGGCCAGATCGTCGCGCTGATCGGCGCCAACGGCGCCGGCAAGTCCTCGTCGCTGCGCGCGATCACCGGGCTGCGCAAGGTCCACGCCGGCGAGGTGAAGCTCGACGGCCGCGTCATCAACTCGACGTCGACGCAGGCGCCGGCGCACGCCCTGGTGCGCCAGGGCGTCGCGATGGTGCCCGAGGGCCGCCACGTGTTCCCGTACATGAGCATCAAGGACAACCTGCTGATGGGCGCCTACACGCGCGACGACAAGGCCGGCATCGCCGCCGACCTGGAGCGCGTGTGCGAGCGCTTCCCGCGGCTGAAGGAGCGCTTCCACCAGCAGGGCTCGAGCCTGTCGGGCGGCGAGCAGCAGATGGTGGCGATCGGCCGCGCGCTGATGGCGCGGCCCAAGCTGCTGCTGCTCGACGAGCCCTCGCTGGGCATCGCGCCGCAGGTGATCCGGCTGATCGGCCGCAGCCTGCTCGAGATCAACAAGGCCGACGGCATCACCGTCGTGCTCGTCGAGCAGAACAGCCGCATGGCGCTGGCGCTGTCGTCCTACGCCTACGTGCTCGAGAACGGCCGTGTCGCGCTCGAGGGCGACTCCAAGGCGCTGATGACCAACGAGCATGTGAAGCGCCTGTACCTCGGCGGATAATTCCGCCCGACCCCACCCGCCGGACGCGCCGTGACCTCCGAACTGAGCAACCAGGACATCTACGAGCGGATCTACGCCGCGATCAGCGAGCGCCGGCTGCTGCCCGGCACCAAGCTGAGCGAGGAGCGCCTGGCGCAGGCCTTCCATGCCAGCCGCACGCGCATCCGCGAGGTGCTGATGCGGCTGAGCCAGGAACTCATCATCGAGCTGCACCCGAACCGCGGCGCCTTCGTCGCCAGCCCGACGCCGCGCGACATGCACGACGTGTTCGCGGTGCGGCGCGCGCTGGAGCGCGCCATCGCGGTGCAGCTCAGCGAGCAGTACGCCGGCCAGACCATCGCCGTGCTGCGCGGCCACCTCGACGCCGAGGCGCGCGCACGCGCCACCGGCGACCGGGCCGCGCTGGCCAAGCTGACCGGCGAGTTCCACGTGCGACTGGCCGAGATCACCGAGAACCGGCTGTTCAGCGACAACCTGCGCCGCCTGGTCGCGCTCACCGGCCTGGTGATCGCGCAGTACGACGCCCAGGCCAGCAGCGCCTGCCCCGAGCACGAGCACTCCGACATCGTCGCGGCCATCGAGGCCGGCGACGGCAAGAAGGCCGAGCGCCTGATGCTGGCCCACCTCGACCACGTGCAGGAAGGCATCCAGCCGCCCGAGGAAACGCCGCGCGAGATCGACTTCGAGCACATCTTCGGCCTCGGCTCGGCCCCCGCCGCGCCGCGCCGCAAGGCCGGCCGCTGAGGCCGGCGCCGCGCACCCCCGACCCCGGGGCCCCGACCCAGGGGCAACCCCGATTCATCGCGGGCGGTTCGCCCGCAGAATGCGACGACGCAGCGCGCCGATCCCGGCCGCTGCCTCGTTCGCCGCGCCGCACCGTCGAAGACCGGTCGCGGGGCGCCGCCGCAGGGCACCCCTGCGGCCGACTCGGCGATCGTCCCGTCCCCGTCCCCTTCCTCGACCGGCGTCCGCCGGCCGACCCCGCGCACCAGGAACCACGATGTCGACGACGTTGAAGGATCTGCTTTCCACCGGCGCCGAGGACGCGCCCGCGATCTCCGCCCCGGGCCGCCCGGCGCTGACCCACGGCGGCCTGCGTGCGCTGGTCGAATCGACGCTCGCCACGCTCAACGGCCTGGGCATCGGCCGCAACGACCGCGTCGGCATCGTGCTCGCGAACGGCCCCGAGATGGCCACCTGCTTCATGGCCTGCGCGCGCGGCGTGACCAGCGCGCCGCTGAACCCGGCCTACCGCGCCGACGAGTTCGAGTTCTACCTGTCCGACCTGAACGCCCGGGCGCTGATCGTCGAGCAGGGCAGCAGGTCGCCGGCGGTCGAGGTCGCCGAGAAGCTCGGCGTGCGCGTCATCGACCTCGTGGCCACGCCCGGCCAGGGGGCGGGCAGCTTCACGCTGCAGGCGCGCGACGGCGCCGGCGGCACGCCCGCGGCGAACGGCGGCGATGCCCGGCCCGACGACGTGTCGATGGTGCTGCACACCTCGGGCACGACCTCGCGCCCGAAGATCGTGCCGCTGTCGCAACGCAACCTGGCCGCCTCGGCGCGCAACATCCGCGACACGCTGCAGTTCACGTCCGCCGACTGCGGGCTGAACATCATGCCGCTGTTCCACATCCACGGCCTGATCGCCGGCGTGCTCGCGCCGCTGGCCGCGGGCTCGCAGGTGTTCTGCACGCCGGGCTTCAACGCGCTGAAGTTCTTCGCCTGGATGGACGAGGCCCGCCCGACCTGGTACACGGCGGTGCCGACGATGCACCAGGCGATCCTCGGCCGCGCCTCGAAGAACCTCGACGTGATCGCGCGCCACCCGCTGCGCTTCCTGCGCTCGTCGTCGTCGTCGATCCCGCCGCAGGTGATCCGCGAGCTCGAGGAGGTCTTCCACGCCCCGCTGATCGAGGCCTACGGCATGACCGAGGCCACGCACCAGATGTGTTCCAACCCGCTGCCGCCGCGGGCGCGCAAGCCGGGCGCGGTGGGGCTGGCGGCCGGCCCCGAGGTGGCCATCATGGACGAGCAGGGCGCGCTGCTGCCGGCCGGCGAGGTCGGCGAGATCGTCATTCGCGGCGAGAACGTCACCGCCGGCTACGAGAACAACCCGAAGGCCAACGCCGAGGCCTTTGTGAACGGCTGGTTCCGCACCGGCGACCAGGGCGTGATCGACGCCGAGGGCTACGTCAGCCTGACCGGCCGACTGAAGGAGATCATCAACCGCGGCGGCGAGAAGATCAGCCCGCGCGAGGTCGACGAGATCCTGATGGACCACGCCGCCGTGGCGCAGGTGGTGTGCTTCGGCATGCCGCACGCCAAGCTCGGCGAGGAGGTCGCCGCGGTCGTGGTGCTGCGCGAAGGCCAGTCGACCACCGAACGCGAGCTGCAGGACTTCGTCGCGCAGCGCGCCGCCGACTTCAAGGTGCCGAAGAAGATCCTCTTCATGGACGAGATCCCGAAGGGCGCCACCGGCAAGCTGCAGCGCATCGGCCTGGCCCAGAAGCTCGGCCTCGGCGCGGCCTGAACCCCGGCGGCCGCCCGCGCGTGGCGCTGCGCCCACCCCTCCTCCCCCGTCGTACCAAGGAGTTCCCATGTCTGCATACACCCCCGTTCGCCGTTCGGTCGCGGCCCTGGCCGCCGGTCTGCTGGGCACCCTCGCCGCGGGAAGCGCGGCCGCCTGGGAGCCGAGCAAGCCGGTCGAGTTCGTCGTGCCCGCGGGCACCGGCGGCGGCGCCGACCAGATGGCGCGCTTCATCCAGGGCGTGGTCACGAAGAACAACCTGATGAAGCAGCCGATCGTCGTCGTCAACAAGTCGGGCGGGGCCGGCGCCGAGGGCTTCCTGAACGTCAAGGAGTCCAAGGGCGACGCCCACAAGATCGTCATCACGCTGTCGAACCTGTTCACCACGCCGCTGGCCACCGGCGTGCCGTTCAACTGGCGCGACCTGACGCCGGTGAGCATGCTGGCGCTCGACCAGTTCGTGCTCTGGGTGAACGCCGATTCGCCGCACAAGACCGCGAAGGACTTCTTCAACGCGGTCAAGGCGCAGCCCGACAAGGCCGTCAAGATGGGCGGCACCGGCTCCAAGCAGGAAGACCAGATCATCACCGTGATGCTCGAGAAGGCCGCGGGCCGCAAGCTGACCTACGTGCCGTTCAAGGGCGGCGGCGACGTCGCCGTGCAGCTCGTCGGCGGCCACATCGATGCGACCGTCAACAACCCGATCGAGGCCGAGTCGCACTGGCGTGCCGGCAAGCTGCGCCCGCTGTGCGTGATGGACAAGAGCCCGCTGCCCTACAAGGACAAGCTCACCGCCACGCAGTCGTGGGCCGACATCCCCACCTGCACCTCGGCCGGCGTGCCCATCGAGTACGTGATGCTGCGCGGCATCTTCATGCCGCCGGGCGTGTCGGCCGACCAGGTCGCGTTCTACGACGAGCTGTTCAAGAAGGTGCGCGCGCTTCCCGAGTGGAAGGACTTCATGGCCAAGGGGGCCTTCAACCAGACCTCGCTGTCGGGCCAGCCCTTCTTCGACTGGCTGGGCCGGAACGAACAGATGCACCGCGAGCTGATGAAGGAAGCCGGCTTCCTGGCGTCCTGAGCATGAACCGCCCCGAAGACTCCCGGCCCGTGGGCCAGCGCGGCCCCGAGATCGTGGTGGCCGCGGTGCTCGCGGTGCTCGCGCTGCTGGTCATCAAGGACAGCCTGCGCGTGGGCACCGGCTGGGGCGACGACGGCCCGCGCTCGGGCTACTTCCCCTTCTACATCGGCTCGATGCTGCTCGGTGCCAGTGCCTGGATCCTGCTGCGTCAGGTCTTGACCTGGGCGACCACGAAGGCGGTGTTCGCCGAGCGTTCGCAGATCGCCAGCGTGTTCTCGGTGCTGTGGCCGATGGTCGTGCACGTCGCGCTGATCGCGCCGCTGGGCATCTACCTCGCGTCGGTGCTGCTGATCGCGTGGTTCATGCGGCGCCACGGCAAGTACCGGGCCGCGCCGACCGCGGCGGTGGCGCTCGGCGTGCCGCTGCTGTTCTTCCTGATCTTCGAGCGCTGGTTCCTCGTGCCGCTGCCCAAGGGGCCGCTCGAACGCCTGCTGGGGTTCTGACCATGGACGAACTCAGAACCTGATGCACGGCTTCTCGGTGGCGCTGACGCTGCAGAACCTGGGCTTCATGGCGGTGGGCATCGTGCTGGGCGTGCTGATCGGCGTGCTGCCGGGGCTGGGCGGCGCCAACGGCGTGGCGATCCTGCTGCCCTTGACCTTCAGCATGAACCCGACCTCGGCGATCATCATGCTGAGCTGCATCTACTGGGGCGCGCTGTTCGGCGGCGCGATCACGTCGATCCTGTTCAACATCCCCGGCGAGCCCTGGTCGGTGGCGACGACCTTCGACGGCCACCCGATGGCGCAGCAGGGCAAGGCGGCGCAGGCGCTGACGGCGGCGTTCACCTCGTCCTTCGTCGGCGCGCTGTTCGCGGTGATGCTGATCACCTTTCTCGCGCCGCTGCTGGCGAGGTTCGCGCTCAAGTTCGGGCCGGCGGAGTTCTTCGCCGTCCAGCTGCTGACCTTCTGCAGCTTCGTCGGCATGAGCAAGGAGCCGGCGGCCAAGACCATCGCGTCGATGATGCTCGGCTTCGCGCTCGCCGCGGTCGGCATGGACACCGTCACCGGCCAGCTGCGCATGACCTACGGCGTGACCGAGCTGCTCAAGGGCTTCGACTTCCTGATCGCGGTGATCGGCCTGTTCGGCATCGGCGAGATCCTGCTGACGATGGAGGAGGGCCTGGCCTTCAAGGGCCGCAGCGCGCGCATCACCTCGCGCGCGGTGTGGGACACCTGGACGGACATCTTCAAGTACTGGCGGACCTTCCTGCGCTCCACGGCCGTGGGCTGCTGGATGGGCATCACGCCCGGCGGCGCCACGCCCGCGTCGTTCATGAGCTACGGCCTCGCGCGGCGCCTGTCGAAGAACCCCCAGGCCTTCGGCAAGGGCGAGATCCAGGGCGTCATCGCGCCCGAGACCGCGGCCCATGCGGCCGGCACCGCGGCGCTGCTGCCGATGCTGACGCTGGGCATCCCCGGCTCGCCGACCGCGGCGGTGCTGCTGGGAGGCCTGCTGATCTGGGGCCTGCAGCCCGGGCCGATGCTGTTCATCGAGCAGAAGGACTTCGTCTGGGGCCTGATCGCGTCGATGTACATCGGCAACCTCGTCGGCCTGATCGTCGTGCTGACCACGGTGCCGTGGTGGGCGGCGATCCTGCGCATCCCGTTCGCGGTGATCGCGCCGGTCATCATCTTCGTCTGCGCCATCGGCGCCTACACCGTGCACAGCTCGATGTTCGACGTCGTGATGATGCTGGTCTTCGGCGTCGCGGGCTATTTCTTCAAGAAGCTGAAGTACCCGCTGGCGCCGCTGGTGCTGGCCCTCGTGCTGGGCGACATGGCCGAGGCGAGCTTCCGCCAGGCGATGCTGTTGTCGCAGGGCAGCCTGTCGATCTTCTGGGCGAATCCGCTGGTGGGCAGCATCGCCGGGCTCGCGCTGGTGCTGCTGCTGTGGCCGCTGGTCGGCGTCGCCCAGTCGCACTACCGGGCCAGGGAGGGCCGCGCATGAAGTTCGCCATCGTCGGCGCCGGGGCCATCGGCGGCTACCTCGGTGCGAAGCTCGCGCTCGCGGGCGAGGACGTCACCTTCATCGCCCGCAACCAGAACCTCGCCGCGATCAACGCGAACGGCTTCCGCCTGATCGACGAGGACGGCCGCGAGGCGCACGCCACGAACGTGCGCGCGGTGCAGCACATGGCCGAGGCCGGTCCGCAGGACGCGGTGCTCGTCACGCTCAAGGCACACCAGCTGCGCGACGTGCTGCCCGGCCTGCGCGAGCTGTTCGGCCCGCAGACCCTGGTCGTGACCATGCTCAACGGCGTGCCGTGGTGGTACTTCCACAAGCTCGCCGGGCCCTACGAGGGCCGGGCGGTCACCAGCGTCGACCCGGACGGCGCGATCGCCGCGGCGATCGAGCCCGAACGCATCATCGGCAGCGTGGTCTACCCCGCCAGCGAGCTGGTCGCGCCGGGCGTCGTCAAGGTCGTCGAGGGCAACCGCTTCTCGCTCGGCGAGCTCGACGGCTCGCGCAGCGAGCGCATCGAGGCGCTGTCGCAGGCGATGATGCGCGCCGGCTTCAAGGCCCCGGTGAGCCGCGACATCCGCGGCGAGATCTGGCTCAAGCTCTGGGGCAACCTGAGCTTCAACCCGATCTCGGCGCTGACCCACGCGACACTGCAGGACATCTGCCGCTTTCCGCTGACGCGCGAGCTGGCCGCGTCGATGATGGCCGAGGCCCAGGCCGTGGCCGAGGCGCTGGGCGTGCAGTTCAAGATCTCGCTCGACAAGCGCATCGCCGGCGCCGAGGCCGTGGGTGCGCACAAGACCTCGATGCTGCAGGACGTGGAACACGGCCGGGCGCTCGAACTCGAGGCCCTGGTCGGTGCCGTCATCGAGCTCGGGCGCATCACCGGCCGGCCGACGCCGACGATCCAGGCGGTCTACGCCGCGACCTCGCTGCTCGCGCGCACGCTGGCGGCGCAGCGCGGCCGCCTCGAGGTGCAGCCGCTCTGAGGCGCGACGGCGCGGGTCAGGGGACCGCCGGCGTGCCGTAGACGTTGGACAGCCGCCCGATCCCGTCGATCTCGACCTCGACCGTCGTGCCGGGCTTCATCGGCATCACGCCCAGCGAGGTGCCGCACAGGATCACGTCGCCGGGCTCGAGCGTCATGTCGTGCGACAGGCGCGACACGAGCTCGGCGGGCGGCAGGAACATGTCCGACAGCGGATAGTTCTGGCGCTCGCGGCCGCCGAGCAGCGTGCGCAGGGAGGCCCCCGGCAGGTCCAGCTCGGTCTCGATCACCGGCCCGAAGACGCCGAAACCGTCGCAGCCCTTGGCGCGCACCCATTGCGGGAAGCTCGGGTCGCGCGCGATCAGCTCGACCGCCGTCACGTCGTTGGCGCAGGTGTAGCCGAAGATGTGCGCCGCGGCCTGGTCCACGCCCACGGCACGGGCGCGGCGGCCGATCACGATCGCGAGCTCGCCCTCGTAGGTGACGCGCCCGACGTCGCCGTGCGGCACCGGGATCGCCTGGCCATGCGCCGCGAAGCAGCTCGGCGGCTTCAGCAGGTACAGCGGCTCGGCCGGCTGCGACCAGCCGTTCTTGTCGGCGAGCGCGCGGAAGTTGTTCCACATCGCGATCATCTTCGTCGGCTCGCAGGGCGTCAGCCATTCGATCTGCGACGCGGGCTGGCGCACGCCGATGGGGCGGTGGGCGCCGAACATCGTGCCTTCGTGCACCACGACCTGGTCGCCGTCGAGCGTGCCGAAGCCTTCGGTGCCCGCGTGGCGGAAGCGCAGCCATTTCATCGTCGATCTCCCGGGCGTGGGCGCCCCAGGGCGGGCGCACGGCGATTCTGGCGCGGGTCTGGCACGGGCCCTGCTGGTTCGTTCTGTTTTGACTTTTCCCCTACCAATCGACGCGGGTTTGCCCGGGGTGCGAGTTGCCAAAGCTTGCCTACATGCTTGTATGCAAGCTTGAGGGCAACTTATGCGCTCAAGCATCTCGGCCCTGGCAACCCTGGAGATCCGCCATGCCCCAGTTCCTGCGTTCCCTGTTCGGCCAGGTCGTCCTGGCCCTCGTGGTCGGGGTGATCCTCGGCCTGTTCGTGCCCGAGTTCTCGGTCAAGCTCAAACCGCTGGGGGACGGCTTCATCAAGCTGATCAAGATGATCATCCCGGTGCTCGTCTTCTGCGTCGTCGTGCACGGCATCGCCGGCGCCGGGGACCTCAAGCGCGTCGGCCGCGTCGGCGTCAAGGCGCTGATCTACTTCGAGCTCGTGACGACGGTGGC
>Ga0116176_10002125_pt1 | contig 15165 bp, 7 predicted proteins | sample AD_STIC08_MetaG_FD_89803 | JGI IMG/M metagenome (GOLD analysis project Ga0116176, IMG submission 89803) | Active sludge microbial communities of municipal wastewater-treating anaerobic digesters from USA - AD_STIC08_MetaG | ecosystem: Engineered > Bioreactor > Anaerobic > Digestate | place: USA...
TGTGATCCAGTATTTTGTGGTGGCAGCAGATACTGCTACTATCCCAAATGTGGGTAAGAACGCAGCTATTTTTAGTGCCACGCCGACCTCTGTAGCATTGATGAGCGCGCAATTTCCGATCAACGGGACGATTAAATCATATACCATTATCGATACCCTTGTCGGCACAAAGACCGTTTGTGCATCCGGATGTGATTTTACTTCGCTGACTAACAACGATGCGGGTGGAGCATTTAAAGCTATCAATGATCGTATACTTACAGCGGATGTATTATTGCAGATCACCTCGGATCTCACTATTGAATCAGGAACAGTGAGTCTCAACGCATTTGCTGCACCATATACAGTGACGATAAAGCCGGATGGAGCTCCCCGACTAGTTAGTTATGGCGGGGCTAATTCACTCATCGTCCTCAATGGAGCTGACCGGGTCATCATAGACGGGTCGCTCAGCAATACAGCAAATACGCTCTGTCCTTTAGTGCAGGCATCAAGAGACTTAACGTTTAAAAACACCGCAGCAAGTGCAAGTGTCATTAATCTGAGAAGTCAGCCCACCAATCCTGCCACCAACAATGTGATCAAAAACTGTAACATCGAAGGGAATGCCACATCAACAACAATCTTTGGTATTGCTTCTACTGACCAGACAGTGACGATCAGTTCGTTGGGCAAGTACAATGACAATAATTCATTTGTCAACAATTCGATCAGTAAAGTTCAATATGGCATCTATAGCCAGGGTGAAAGCAGAAGCAATAAAAATCAGGGTACTGTCATTCAACTCAACAACATTGACCTTACATCTACAGCCAATACGGCCGTTGCCGGCATATATCTCGGTTTTGAAAACAATGCACAAATATCAGGTAACACAATAAAAAATATAAGTAATAGCACCAAGACCGTTGCTGGTATAGCCCTGGGCTTATTGCCTTCGCTCAATATGAATGTCTTCAACGGGAATGATGTATCTAATAGCGTGATTTCACTCAACACGATCAGGGATATAGCACGCATCGGTGATGGTTCTGCTTTTGGCATTACCATGGCGGCTGTTATTGCCGGTGGTTCTTCCACCAATGAATTGAGCAATAATATGTTGTTCAACATCAACAGTACTGCAGCCACCACGATGGATTATATAGCTGGAATCCTGGTCGGAGGTGGCGCAGTAGGAACGACAAAAGTGCTGTACAATACCATCAAGCTCGCAGGGGTTTCGGCTTATTCAGCTCCGGGATTTGCCATGGTGATCGGGTCAGGCAATCCATCTATCGAGATGAAGAATAATATTTTCGTCAATGAGATGACATCCACGTTTGGCAAGAACTATGCATTTGGCCTTGCGTACAATGGCTCATTCTCTAATCTCAACTCAGATCGCAATGACTTTTTTACCACCGCAAGTCCTTTAGCCATAGCCGGAGGATTGAATAATACTCCATCAGGAAATCTCACCAACCTCGCAGCATATCAGGCGTTGACCGGAAAGGACATGAATTCCAAAAACGCACTTCCTGAGTTTGTCTCTTCTACAGATCTACATTTGACCACGGCGGCTGTCAATCTGATCAACCTGGATGGAAAGGGTGCGCCTGTTTCCACCACCATCGATATTGATTGTGATACCCGGAGTGTATCCAATCCTGATATCGGCGCGGATGAGATTGCAGGGTGTGACTATCCGACGATTTCCTCTCTGTCTGCAGACGTCAATCCTATCCCATGCAGCGGCAACGCAGCAAATCTAACCTTAGTGGGTACGCTCAATGATGCTACTGACTGGAAATGGTACAAGGGCGGTTGTGGCATGACCATGGAAGGTACAGGCACCACTATAGCGGTCATGCCGGATGCGGCCACCACCTATTATGTGAGAGGAGAGGGGGGATGTGTGACAGACAATACTTGTCTATCTATTTCAATAACCATATCAGGGGCCCTCACCACCAATACAAATGACGGTGGTGCAGGTTCCCTGAGAGAAGCGATCACGTGTGCGGGGGATGGTGACACGCTTGCATTTGACCCAGGGGTGCTCAATATGGGTGATACGATTATGATTACATCTGGTGCATTGACTATCAGTAAAAACCTCTTTATAGATCAGGGGCCATCAGGAATAGTTAAGATCAAGACCACCGGAACACATTCGATCTTTGATGTTGATCCAGGATCTTCCCTGAGTCTGAGGAATGTCCATTTGTTTATGAATCCCACCAGTCCCAATACGCAGGGTCGGGCAGTATTCAATGAGGGATCATTGACCTTGAAGGATGTGGAGATCTTAGAGCGTCAGGCTAATCTGTCGGGTAGCGGTAGTACGATTCATAGTCAGGCTGGAGCACTGATCGAAATTGTCGCCGGATGTCAATTAAAGATTCAGTAAAAGGTAAAGCAATATGAGAACTGCCCAGGTATTACATCTGCCAGGCACTGAAGTTTCCCTTCAGTTGGAGATTGACAGGTTACGGCACCAGCTGCAGATAATCCAGATCAAACTGGATGAGATGATCCATATACATCATCAGCAGATAGACAAGGTGATCAGCGTGTTTGTGCGGGGCCAATACCGGATGATCCATGTCAGCGAGATCCAGATGATCAAGGCGATGAACAATTACTCTATGATTTACCTGGATGGTGGTGCAGAACTCATGACTTCGCGGACATTAAAATATTGGGAAAAACAATGTGCTTGTGATGATTTAGTCCGAGTCCATAATTCCTTTCTCATACATAAACATAAAATCACTGCGATTCAACCGGATGATTGCACTATCGCTTTGCGCAATGGACTGACTGCTCAATACACCAGGCAGTCGAAAACCCTGTTGCTAAGGCTACTAGGCCAAAAGGATCGAACCCAAGGACCAAAAACCCCAAAATCTGCATTGCACCCTTTGGTATAGTCCTGGCAGGAGATCAATTCAAGTAATGTTTCACACAAGGCATTATGGATTTCCTGCTGGGATTATTTCTTAAAACGCAGGATGATGGCTGTGCAAGAATAAAGTTGCTCGTCTACAGGACCACCTTGTTCATCCAGAGCAGGAAGACAACCCCTATGATGATCCTATAGTACCCGAAATGCTTAAAGCCATATTTTTCTACGAGTTTCAGGAATACCTTGACGGCCATCCAGGCGGTTATAAAGGCTACGACCAAACCAATAGCCAATAGACCAATTTCAGTTTTGGTGAATTCCAGTGGTGTTTTGAGTAAGTCATACCCTGTTGCAGCAAACATGGTAGGCACCGCAAGCAGAAAGGAAAATTCAGTAGCTTGTTTTTTATCCAGGCCATTGAAGACTCCGCCGATGATCGTGGCTGCTGCTCTCGATACGCCAGGGATCATCGAGAAGCACTGGATAAGTCCAATAAAGAAGGCATGTTTATAGTCGATGTTTTCGAGCACATCGGTCTTACTTTCCCTCGCCACTACTTTCTTGTCGAGCAGGATCAGGATGATACCGCCGATGATGAGTGATGTGGCCACAACGATTGGATTAAACAAATACATCTTGATAAAATCATACGCCAGAAAGCCAATCACGGCGGTAGGTAGAAACGCGACAAAGAGTTTGTAGTAAATGGTTAAGCCTTGTAAGAAACGTTTTGCATAGAGCATGACGATCGCGAGGATAGCACCGAGTTGAATGGCGATTTCGAACGTCTTGACAAAAGCATCTTCATGAATCCCCATCAGGGTAGAAGCCAGGATCATGTGCCCTGTCGAGGATACCGGGAGAAATTCTGTCAGTCCTTCGACGATAGCGATAATGATGGCTTGTATTGTACTCATCTAATAAATTTTAAAGGGAGCAAAGATCGTTGGCGTGGTCGTTTAGATAGTAGGATTATGTTTTGAAAAATGGAATAACGATAATTTTTTCTGGAGTAGCAGCGTATTTTATCCAATACATTCCATTGGACAATCCACGAAGATCCAGTTCTATCAATTGCTGTCCGACTTCAGTATTTTTTAGCATCAGCATCTGGCCAAGGGTGTTCAGCACCTGAATTTCTTTGACACCTGCCGAAGGGTCGTGCAATTCGACAAAAAGCAAATCCTGTACAGGATTTGGAAAAAGGCTCAAAATGGCATCGTGCTGTCCTTCAAAAGTGCTTGTAGTATTATCGGGATAGAGCTGGGATTTTGGGATGATGTTCTTCGCCATACGGTTGCTGCTCCAGGCCATCCTGCATACAGCGCCACTGCCTTGTTCAAAGAACTCGAGACGTATAGGATATTTTATACCTGCTTCGAGTTTGATCGAACCTGTATATTCTGTAGGTGCCTGTGCTATCCATCCATTAGCGATGAGTTGATTATCTACCCATAGCCTGACCCCATCATCACCGGTCACATGAAATTGAATACTATCCGTAAAATAGGGTTCGACAAACCCTTCCCATCTGACGATCCAGAAATCTTCGCCTAATAACGCATTGTCAGGGGAGCCTTCGCCCCAATTAAAATCGATGATAGTGTCTATCCTGGTCAATTGATATGGCGGATAATAGTTCGGATCATAGGGTGGGTTGTCATAATAATATGCCCTGAGTCCGGTGCCATCACCAATCGGAATGGCTTCGTACATAGCCGTATATGTCAGTGTATCATCGGCTGCCGGAAATGACCTTGTAGGTTGTGTTTCACCATCGCTCCATTCTCTGAACACATATATCGTATCACCATCGAGAATAGATGGCAATACACCGATCTGTCTGATGATTCCAACCACACTGGTATCACTCACCGGTGAAGTCAAGTAATCACTCTCGATATATACAGGCAGACTATCCGGGATGGTATGCACATGGAATATTGTCTTCACAGGATAAATATCCCTGGTCACACTTTTGTTGAGACCTCCTTGATCTGTAGCGTTGAGATGAATTCTATACCAAACATTATCAGAAGTCTCGCCCACCGATGGAATTATAAATTCACCTTCAGTAATGCCGGTGGTGGAAACCAGACCAGGATGTGTATGGACGTTGTGATGAAAATCAATTTTCCAACGCATTCCATCACCATTCAATTCGACTTGCTCCATATCCAATGCTCTGCCTGAGAAGTAAAGTGTATCCCCGGCTCGATAGGTGGTTCCGGCTACGGGAGTGATGATTTCTGGTTCAGGACGTGTATTGGAGGTGACACGAAGTATGCAAGTTGCTGATGTATCAGTTCCTGATCCATTGTTGACAATACAACGGTATACACTTCCGCTGTCTGGTAAAGTGGTGCTCAGGATAATGTATTCGGATGAATTTGTTCCTGGAATATCCTCACCATTTTTTTGCCATTGATAGGCGAGTGGTTCGTCGCCAGAAGCTGATATAGCAAAGCGAGCTTGTTCGCCTTCAGATACCAGGAGTGATTGTGGATTGACAGAGATGAAAGGGGCACCGGATCCGGTATAAAAAATACGCCATAGGGTTCCTTCTTCACTCGCAGTATTATCTTCTTGTGATCCTCCGCCGATGCCGGCCCGTGCCAGATAATACATAGTACCATCGGGAGCTACCAGAAGATTGAGTGGACGATCAATGCCAGTTGCAAAAAAAGAGGCGATGCCCGGTATGTCCGGATTCATAAATTTGATGTAACCCCTGCAGTAGTCCGCAAAGAAAAATTTGCCGTCATAGATGGGTGGAAACATGGATACTTCAGGGTTATAGAAAGCAGTACCCACTGCGGCACAACCTGCATTATGATTGTAGGAGAAGACGGGTTCCATGTAATTGTCCGGAGGCGTTTGGCCATTGATAGGTCCTTCGATTAGCGGCCAGCCATAATTATGCCCCGGAAGAATTTCATTTATTTCTTCCCACGATGCAGCTCCTACTTCAGTAGCAAACAAGCGACCGGTACCGGGTTGAAACGCCATTGAAAAAGAATTGCGAAGCCCCAGCGCATAAATAGCCCGGTAGATTCCTGTCGTTTCATTATAAAATGGATTGTCTTCCGGAATAGATCCATCAGCGTTGATGCGGATGACTTTGCCGAGTAGCGAATTCATGTCTTGCGATGCGTTACCATTGGCACCATCACCTATGGAGATATACAGTTTTTCATCCGGCCCAAAGGACATGGAACCTGCATTGTGGACAGTACTTGCTAAAGGATCGATGTCGAGGAGGATAGTTTCACTGCCAGGCATCACATAATTACCATCTGCAGTAAACCTGCTTACCCGGTTGTGGTTAGCGCCTTTTACGGTATAATAAAGGTAGAGGTACCCGTTCTGCTCAAAGGCAGGGTCAAAGGCTATTCCACTAAGGCCTCTCTCATTGTAATTGTCGACTTCCAGGACCAGAAACGGATCATCGAGCAACTGCCCATTGTCCACAATCCGGACTCTGCCTGACTTCTCTGTGATGAATATGCGCCCGTCAGGTGCTATGGCCATCGCAGTGGGATCAAGGTCCTGGGCCACAAGTACAGCAGCAAAACCCGGAGGGAGAACCACTTCATGAGCCAGCAATATGCCTGTGAAAAACAGGTGAATGATCACAAAGAAACTGAATGTACGTATGGACGAAATCATGGTCAATGATAGGAAATTTCAGGTAAAATTAGGGTAAAGGGCAATTAACACAAAGGTGCAACCCTCCCGGGCTCAAAGCCCGATTCGACCTAAATGGTATATTTGCAGCGCTGGTCATCCAGAAATCATTGAAACTTTCACAAACCAACTAACATGCATAAACTCATCCTTTTTTCCCTTTGTACATTTCTTTGTTCCAACCTATGGGCGCAAAAACTCAACACTAAAGACTTTGAAGTTGAAGCCCGTTATCTCCAGCTTCCAAACATTGGTCTCGATCCTACCTTCAGTACGTATGATATCAAGGTGGATGGTGACGCGGCCTTGTTAAGCAAATATGGTTATACGCTGATGGATGTCAAGCAAGCCATGACGCTGGATGGCTATAATAAAGTTGCAGGAGGCGGTAGTGTCTCTATCCAGGTCAATGCGGGCGGACCGAGTGCTTCAGCTAAGAACCTCAGTACCGTAGAGAAGACCGGACAGGATGGAACAAAGTATAAGGAGTATTCCTATTACCATGATGTGTTTATCTCCAGCAGTTATAAGATTATCGACTATAAGGGCACGACACTCGAAGATGAAATTGTGACCTACACGGAGAAAATATCCACCTCTGCCTACAGAACAGTAGATGAAGCGAATAGTGGTTATAAAATTGATTTTGAAAGTACCGGCAAAGTTAATCAGAGCCTGAGAAGTATCCTGGCTAGCAACATCCAGAATATGCGTAATCAGCTCAACTATGATTTTGGGTTGCCGACGAAAACATTTAAAGTCAATTTTGAAACGCTTACTACTAAAGATCATCCTGATCTCAGCAAGTTTGATCGGATAAAGGCTGATGTTCAGAAAGCCTTTTCGTTAATGACACCTGAGGACAATAGTGCCTTTGTAGCTGCGATGCAACCGATTGTTGCCTTCTGGCTTGAGCAGGAGAAAAAATATGATCCGGCCAACAAGGATGAGAAAAAAATGAATTTTGCCATGCGCTATAATCTGGCTACAGCTTATTACTGGATGGATGATTTTGACAATTCACGGACATATGTCAATATGATGGCGTCTGGTGATGTAACTCCCAATACAGGTAAGACTATGTCTGAAAATCTGTCCAAGTTTACCGCTAAGCTCAAGAAATTGAATCGTCCCGGCCAACACTTCAAACTCGCTCTGTCAGAAGAAGAAAAGACAAGATCCGGCGAGGCTGAAGCAGTGCGGGAGGCCGCCTATGCATCCGGTGATGTGAGCAAGTTTGATGATTTCAATGGTGCGCTGGGCGTGACCTCCGCCAGTATCGTGGAGCCGGCAGTCTTGCATAAAAAGGGTGGTACAAAGGAGACAGGTTATATGGTGTTTGAAAGCACAAACAAGGTGCCTGATTTCAGAGAGCCAAAATATATTCGCTTTGGAAAAGCGGACGGTCGTAAGGTAGTAGCCGCTTCATTAGATTACACGCTGCTGGATTCATTGCTGATCGGCAAACAAATGTACCAGGTCAAGGATGTGCGGATTAGTGCCGGTATTGCCAGTCTGGAAATGAAAAATGCTATTGTCGAAAAAGTGGTGGACTATAAACGTACGGCTGTGGTCATCGTACATCCACCATTTATGTATGCCAAAGGCTTGTTGGCAACTGATGAACCATTGGTTCCTGAAATGCTGGTGTATAATAAAGCCAGTAAAGAATATCTCTATGCTGACGGACTGATGGGTTATACACCCACGATGTCTAAGAACGTAGAAGACTGTCCGGAAGCCTATGAATATGTCAAGACTAAAAAACCTGCTCCTGCCGGACAGGCACTCAGCCCACGTCTAAAAACATTTGCGAATGCGGGACAAATGGTAGAGGCTCTTCGGATTTATGATACATGTGCTAAATAATATTACACGGCTGGAGGATGGCCTTGATTGAAAAAATCATCCTCCAGCTGTGCATATAAATAGCCATCAAACCATTGTCCACGAATAGGTAATAGTTTCCGTTTCAGACCTTCTCGTATCATGCCTGCTTTTTCAAGTACTTTGATAGAAGCAATGTTTTCTACGGCACATCCGGCTTCTATCCGGTGCAGATTTAAGTCTGTAAATCCAAATCTCAGAAGCTCACCCAACGCTTCGGTGGTATAGCCCTGGTTCCAAAAGGTTGGGAGGGTTTTAAACCATACTTCGGCAATCCGGTAATTTGCTTTGCCTTTTACAAGTGCAATGAGTCCTGCAAATGTATTTGTATCCCGGTGAGCCATGTATAGTGTATACGAAATTCTCGGCTCCATCGATTGTGCGCTGATCCATTCTTCAACCCATTTTTGAGTTACATCGATAGCATCCGGTAAGCCCAGCACATTGTATCTGTCAGTTTCAGGGAGGGAGAGAAGTAAGTGAATGTCATTGAGGTCCGACATGACTATATCACGAAGGTGCAGTCGATGGGTGGAGATCACAAATTTGTTTTCGTTTAACAATCGGACTGGTAGTTTCAATTATTTCTTTTTCAACTGCTTTCCAGCTGCTTTGGGTACAGATTTTTTTGGGAGCACTTTACGCACAGTTTTTTCCTTAGCCTCTTGCTTGTGCACTTCCTTCTTTTTAGAAAGTTTAGCAGGTTTAGTGAGTTTAGTTTTATTAACCTCAGCCTTCACCTCAGCCTTAATCTCAGCCTTCGCCTTCGCCTCTTGCTTGTGCACTTCCTTCTTTTTAGAAAGTTTAGCAGGTTTAGTGAGTTTAGTTTTATTAACCTCAGCCTTAATCTCAGCCTTCGCCTTCGCCTCAGCCTTTGCTTTCTGCCATTTATAAATAACAACCGTCAACCCAGGCAATGCAAATTCCATCGAACGCGTCTTATGCTCCCACGCCATCTCTTCGATCACAACCTTTTCAGGCACGTCCCTTCCCTGGCCCCAATACTCCGGTTTGTCAGAGTGGTTAAGTAGTGTCCACTCACCATGCTCTTCAGTGCCAATCCTGTATTGCGGACGATCCACTGGGGTCATGTTGAGAATGACTAATACTTTTTTGTCTGGATTTAATCCGATGCGCTCGTAGGCCAGTACACTCTGCTGATAATCATCCACACGCACCCACTGAAATCCTTCCGGTTTTGTACAACATTCATGCAAGGCACGTTCATGCTGATAGAGATGATTCATTGCTTTGGTCCATGCCATGATACCGGCATGTGATTCAAAGTCGAGGTTGCCCCATTCCAGTTGCGTTGCGAAATTCCATTCATTGCGTTGACCAAATTCACAACCCATGAATAGCAATTTGGCACCTGGGTGTGTAAACATATAGCCCAGCATCAGGCGCAGGTTTGCAAACTGATCTTTTCCAGTGCCAGGCATCCTGCTGAGCAGCGTTCCTTTACCATGCACTACTTCGTCATGTGAAAAAGGAAGTACATAGTTTTCTGAATACTGGTAGATCATACTGAACGTGATCTGGTTGTGATGGTGCTTGCGATAGAGCGGATCCTGCTTGAAGTAGCCAAGTGTATCGTGCATCCATCCCATCATCCATTTCATGCCAAAGCCCAGGCCACCTGAATATGTAGGGCGTGAAACACCAGGAAAATCAGTGGACTCCTCAGCGATGGTGATGATATCCGGATGGTATTGATACACCGTTTCATTCATCGCTTTGAGAAAATCAATCGCTTCCAGGTATTCTCTTCCGCCAAATTTATTGGGTTCCCATTCACCTTCTTTTCTCGAATAATCCAGATAGACGATAGAAGCCACAGCATCTACGCGCAAACCATCAGCATGATACTCATCAATCCAGTAGAGTGCGTTACTGATCAGAAATGATTTGACTTCGTTGCGCCCATAATTAAAGATCAGGCTTTGCCAATCCGGATGAAAACCCTTGCGGGTATCCGGATGCTCATACACATGACTTCCATCAAAATAGCCAAGGCCATGGCCATCGGTGGGGAAATGCGATGGCACCCAATCCAGGATCACTCCGATATTGTGCTGATGCAATTGGTCAATCAGGTATTTGAAATCATCAGGTGTTCCGAAGCGACTCGTGGGTGCAAAGAAACCTGTGATCTGATAACCCCATGAAGGATCATAGGGATGTTCCATCACCGGCATGAATTCGACATGCGTAAAACCCATTTCATTGAGATAAGCTGGTAGTTGTTCAGCCAACTGTAGATAACTCAAAGGAGTCCCATCGCCGTTTTTTCTCCATGAGGCCAGGTGCATTTCATAGGTAGAGATTGCTGCGCCTAACCTGTTGCGTGAATGACGATGTGTCATCCATTCTTCATCTTTCCATTGATGATTGTCTTGCCAGATGACAGACGCCGTCATTGGTGGATGTTCGTGGAGCCTGCCGTATGGATCGGCTTTGATTCCTTTCCATCCGGTGTGAGACGCTATCGCATATTTATACAGAGTTCCAGGTTGCAGATCGGGAATGAAACCTTCCCATACCCCTGAGTTATCCCATCGCGGATAGAGGTCATGCGTTCCGGCACGCCATTGGTTGAAATTTCCGATGACAGAAACTATATTAGCGGCAGACGCATAGACCGCAAAGGATACGCCCTTGATTCCGTCTACTTCTGTGGCATGGGAGCCTAGTTTTTGATACAACCGGCAGTGATTACCGCCCTGAAACAGGGTGATGTCATAGTCGGAGAGGATGGTGATCGGTTTGGCTTTGTTCATTTAGTGCAAAATACTAATCTTTCGATGCTTTAGCATCTTGAAAGATTGGCTGAAGGGGCCGAAGAGGCCAAAGAGGTCTTAGGGATGTATAAATAATATTAAGGACACTACTTGCCTCTTAAACCTTTTGGGCCTCTTAGGCCTTTTAAGCCTCTTAGGCCTCTTTCGCCATTTTCTTAATCTCCTTGGTCTTCAACCTCAGCAGGTATAGCAACGATACCATGCATCTCACACCACTGACATTTGCCGCATCCTGTGCTAAACTCCATGTTCTGGATTTTCTGATATGTTTCTACGATCTGCCGTGTGACGATCTCCCGGTCCTCAGTGGTGACCACTACTTTATGTTGCTTGAAAGTGCCATCCTTTTCAGGTTCCAGGGCCTGGAGCCACCCATGGTCCATGTGTGTGTGATACTTAGGATCCTGGCTGAGCATGAGGTCATAGAAGACCATCTGGCGCCAGTAATCTCCACCGTTAGATTTTTCATCAGGGGCTTTTAGTTTTTCCCTGAACTTGTCAGTCTTCCCGGATTTGTAATCGTAGACAACGATCGAATGATCCTTCTTATCAACGCGGTCAATAAAGCCGGTCACCGGCACACCCTGGATGTGGATGTCCCTGATCCTGTATTCGGTGTCGTAGCGGATATCCTCTGACCATGAAGGGCTATACTGGTCATAATATTTTTCGAGCACCATTTTGCCATACGTCGCAGTATCAGCATATTCTTTCGCGGTCAGGCGATGCTTGTTTCGCTCCATGTAGTACTCATAGATGCGGAGCAGGTATTCTTTGCCGGCAGCAAGGTCACGCTCTTCAAATTTTTTCCGAAACAACATTTGCAACGCCTCATGCAAGCCTGTTCCGAAGATCAGGTATACCTGCTGGCCCGCAGGAATGACCAGGATTTTTTCATAATAGAAAGCAAGCGGACACTCGAGGTATTTGTTGAGTGCAGAAACATTGAGGACAAAATTTTTCACGCGGTCACGAATCTCAGCTTCATCAAGCAAGAGGTCCGCAGTTTGCGCACCGGACATGACGTACTGCAGATATTCTGCTTGCAGGTTTTCATCAACTTCCGGTTTCATGGTGATGACGCTTGGATCGCCATTCTGGATTTCAGTCAGGTAAAGACTTGGTACAAGATCCTTGCCTTCATCTTTCTTACGGCCATAGGACATGGTGAGATCGTACTTGGCTCTTGTCATCCCTACATACAGCAGCCTGCGCCTGTCCTGGTCCTGGATATCCGCCCCGGGTTCCATGGAGGTGGTAAGATTCACTTCTCTGACGAGGTTGTCAGGAAGCGTAAACATTTGGGTAAAGGCTTTTTTCTTTTCCCATTCATTTTCGGTGATATTCTTGATGATTACTTTCTCATATTCCAGCCCTTTGGCACTATGTAGCGTAGAGAGAAATATCCCTTTCGGTGGTGGAGCGAGAGATTGTATCGGCAGCCTGATGTCATACAGTTTCATCAGGTTGCAGATTTCGAGCAGGTCAGTTATTCGAAAACTTGATTTGCCTGAAGCTTCAAGGTCAGTGAAGGTGTAAAAGGTCTTCAGTGCATAGAGATGTGTAAATTTCTCAGGTTGCTTCAGGACCCAGTTCATCAGCCCAAAACGATGCGCGACCCACTCTACAAAGGCCATCAGGGTCATCGAGTGATATGCCGTGATACTGTCATCCAACAATTTTGCAATGCCCTCCATCCAGGGCCTGTCCCGCAATGCGAGTGGCTCCAGCTTGGCAGGATCACTGATCCATCCGTAGAGTGATGTCTTATCACTTCGGTCTTTTGACGTATAGGAAAGAATCAGTTTTTGCAAGTCATAAGGCCGGGGATCAAGATATTGCAGATGCAGTATTCTGTAGAGTCTGCCATCATTGTTATTGGCGCCTTCGCTGAGTTCATTGATGCAGGTGAGGATCTCAAGCAGGTGACTGATCAATATGTGGTTTAAGGCATCTACTGTCTTTGCGATCTGGAAGGGGATGCCGGCACCTTTGAGGGCCTGGCCCAACTCTCTGCCGAGTTCGTGTTTGGTATACAACACAGCAAACGAGCCATCATGCTTTTCTTCATACCATCGCCTGAGTTGGTGAAAGATATCCGCATTTTCATACGTCAGCGTTTGGTAGGCATTGAGATGTACAGGCTTGTCATGCGAAGAATGTTTTCCGGAAGCCAGCAAGTTTTTATCCTTGCCGAAGAGCGTCTGAATCGCTGATTCTTTTACCGGGTTCATGATCACTCTTGCTGAATCCAGGATGAGTTGAGAACTGCGATAGTTTTCTTCCAGCAATATGACATCGGGTTGATATTTGGCATGAAAGTCAAGCAGGTTCTTGACATTGGCTCCCTGGAATCTGAAGATGGCCTGGTCATCATCGCCGACGACAAAGATGTTTGGGCGATCGATCCATTCGTGATCTATTATTTTTTGGAGGATCGCCAGTTGGATACCATTGGTGTCCTGGAACTCATCTACGAGTACATAGAGGAACCGTTCCTGATAATTAGCTATCAGGTCGGGATTTTCAGCAAATGCATTGTTGACCCAGAGTAGCATGTCTTCAAAATCATACTTGCCTTCTGCCGCCATCAATGTATTGTAATGGTCGTATTCATTTACTGCGGCTTTGAGCACCTCCATCCGGCTGAGGACTTTGTCATTAAATTCCTTGACCTTAAGATCGCCTGGTTTATTTTCTCCTGATTTGCGCTTGTAGACATATTCATCACTATTGCGCATGCGTTCGATATACTCATCGATCTGGCGGTACATAAAATCAGGTTTCCAGTTTTCCTTTTTCATCGTCATGAAAAGTTCATGTAACCTCTTCCAGTCCGAGTAGGTAAGGCCTTTGAACCTTTTGAGCTGATGTTGTTCGTCAAAGGTGTCGATCAGTTTTTGCAGGAGTTTGAATCGTTCTATTTCTGAAATCGGTTCCAGTTCGCGTGCCTGTTGAAATATGCCTGGATTTTCCTGGATGACGAGGTTGCAAAAGCCGTGGAAGGTGCTGACCTGGATCTTATAGGCTTCGGGGCCGATATATTCGATGAGGCGATGGCGCATTTCGGAAGCGGCGGCATCGGTGTAGGTGAGGCACAGGATACCGGAAGGGGGAGTGTCGGTTTCGCGTATGATATTACCGATGCGGAGGGAGAGGATTTCTGTTTTTCCGGTACCGGGGCCTGCGATGACCATGACGGGGCCTTCGATGGAGTCAACGGCGAGGCGTTGGTTGGGGTTGAGGGAGTTTAGTTTTTCTTCGAAAGTCATGCTATGTAAAAAGGCTAAGGCTAAGGCGGAGGCTAGGTAAAAGGCTAAGGCGAAGGCTAAGGCTAAGGAGCGGAATCGAAACGATCGCTCCCCACATAACTCAACCCCACCAGACTCATCAACAAAAAAAGCGAAGTCCCCACTGTCGTATCCAATGGATGCTCCACCATCATCGAAAGTAATTGCATGATAAATATAACCGGAATCAAGGGCTGTTGCCAAAATAGCGCAAAGGTCATCGGGTAGATGAGCATGAACAGAAAGATGGTCAGTCCAAACAATCCAAAGCTGGTGAACACATTGATGTATTGATTGTGAGGACGCTCGTAGCTGTCTTTTTTGTATTCGGTTTTGTAATAAGTTTCTAACTCATTCCTGAATTGTCCTGTACCGGTTCCAAAAAATGGATGTCGGTTGCCAATGACGATGCCGGCGCGCCACGATTGCCAGCGTTCGGAGTCGGAATATTGTTCTCCTTCGCCTTGGTTAAACTTACCAAGATCGTAGATAGTGTAATTGATTTTCTTTTCGAAGCCAGGCATGACTTTATAGGCTATGATAGGAGCGAGTATCATGATACCGAGGATGGCAAATTGTTTCCAGCGGTGCAGATGGCGCAGGTAGGAAA
>Ga0116176_10002133_pt1 | contig 15143 bp, 15 predicted proteins | sample AD_STIC08_MetaG_FD_89803 | JGI IMG/M metagenome (GOLD analysis project Ga0116176, IMG submission 89803) | Active sludge microbial communities of municipal wastewater-treating anaerobic digesters from USA - AD_STIC08_MetaG | ecosystem: Engineered > Bioreactor > Anaerobic > Digestate | place: USA...
AGAACGCCCCATGGCCTGTGTGGTATTGAAAGAAGGAAAGACAACAACCGATGCAGAGCTGCTTGCATTTCTTGCTCCACAATTTGCAAAGTTTCAGTTGCCCGATGTGATCAGGTTTGTGAAAGAGATCCCCAAGACTTCCGTAGGGAAATTTAAGAAGTCAGTATTACGCGAGGAGTATAAAAGCGTTGGTAACTAAATCTTAAGGCGTCTGACCGCTAACTATTTTCGTGAAAAGCGGTCAGACGCCTCAAGCACTTTTTTGACTTTGATCCGATTTATTAGCAGGACTAATGCCTAACCAAAGCAAAGCCGATATAATAGCCAGTGCTGCTGCAATGTGTAAAGCATATTCCCAGCCGATGTAGACTGCAATCCACGGAGTAAGCATGGGCGACAGTAGTCCTCCGAGGTTACTGCCCATGTTCATAATACCACCGGCTGTGCCGCTGCGACCACCGGCAATACGAATCATCATGGCCCAGAAAGGTCCTTCCACGCACAAGACAAAAGCGGTAGCAAAGGCCAGGGTAATCGCTGCAATAATGGCACTTGATGTATGAGCACCAATTGAAATCAGAATACCCGACATTCCCATACCAATCATCGGCACGATTCGGCCACCCCACACTCCTAACCTGGTTCCAATTAATTTATCAGAAATGTAGCCGCCCAGGGGAATAGATACAATAGAAAGTACCCACGGCAAACTGCTCATCCAGGCACCACTCAACAAACTGAAATGACGAACCTGTACGAGATAAAGATAAAACCATGATACAAAAATATAACCCACATAGCCTTGTAGTCCGTAGCTGATAGAAAGCAGATAAAAACTTTTGTTCTTTAATTTATTAATGGATGATGAAGGCGCCTTCTTATCACTTGGTCCGGTTACCATTTTATCCGGCACCTTCATCCGCTGCCACACAATAGCAATAATCAATGCAGGAAGTGCTGAGACAAGCAGCGCCATTTGCCAACCCCAGTTCACCATAATACCCGACACTAATGGAGGCGCAATGGCAGATCCTAAGCCAACCGAACAATAACAAATCCGTTGGCACGACCTTGAAAAATCGCAGGCACCCATTGAGAAACTCCGAGCGCAGAAGCCGGATACGTTGGCGATGCGGAAATTCCCAATAGGAAACGGAGCAGCACAAATACAATAATTACAGTAGTCACCGAAAACTCCCAGTTACTCCAACCAATGAGTGCCTGCGAAACGGTGAGTAATACCCAAAGCCAAACTGCAATACTCAAAACCCTTTTTGTACCGAAGCGATCAGCCAACGCACCCGCAGGAATTTGAAACAAGGCATAGCCCAAAAGAAAAGAACTGAAGAGGCGGCCCATGTCTACCTGCGAAAGGTTAAACTCATCCATCATTAATGCACCGGCAGTAGAAACATTCACACGGCAGATATAACCTGCCGTGGCAGTAGCACTAAGGAGGGCAACTAATTGCCAGGGTTTTGAGGTCTTCAACGCAATCGTTTATGCATGAGTAGTTCAGAATAACCATCTACGATATAATCTTTAAATTCACCTACCTTATCATAGCCATTCGTGAGGTAAAACTTTTGCGCTTGTTGATTAAAAGAAGAAACGCAAAGAAAAATATGTTTCGAAGTAGGTCGATACAAGTTTTCAGCAAAGTCTAACAACAACTTACCAATCCCTTTGCTGCGATGGTTGGGTGCAATTGCTACTGATTTTATGTAGGGAGATCCGGCCACACCCCGGTCTTGCAAAATGAGTAGTCCGCAGGGTTCATCAATGATATGGGCGATGTAGACATGATTGCATTTGTCAGAACATGCACTCCGGCATTGGTCAAGCGTAATCTGCAATGTGGTCCATGGTTCTGATGTAGCCATGAGTTCGGCAGCCCACGTTTTTTCTATATCTGTTGCCTTTCCAACTGAAAAACTAGTCACTATCTCTCTGGTCAAAATCGTTTTGGATAACTGCCGACATACAAGGTATTATTTTAAGACATTTCCTCAATCAATTGAATTTAAGTTCGGCACAAAAAAATACACCGCCAATAAGCGGTGTATTTTAGTTTTTAAAGCCCTTTTTTAAACCTTTAGGGTATCTTTCAAATAGTCAATGCTTGACTTTCCCTCACCCGCAAAAGCCTCAACTTTTTTGTTGCAAGCCTTTCTAACATCATCAAAAGAGTCTGTTACCTTGTTTTTAAGGTCTTTTGATTTTCCCAATAACTTTTCTCTTGTTTTCTTTCCGCTGTCGGGAGCAATGAGAATTCCTGTTAATAATCCCACTGTTGCGCCAGCTAAAACTCCTACCATTACTTTTCCCGCGGTATTCATACAGGTACTAGTTTAAGAACGGCTATTCTGAAGTTTTCAGAACATTCACGGTAACCATGCGGCTACGTTAATGCAACGGTAGATTTCTGCTCAACGTTCAAAGAAATACATACTTTTTTTTCAATTATTTATGTCAAAATAGTTGGAGCGTATAATGAGCTCGATGAGCTTTTCTTTAATAAACGGAGTTGCTTAGATAAACCAGGGAAGAATCGCAATTGAAAGAAGGATAATAAACCAAAATAGAAGCTTGCGATCGGTCTTCGACATAGAATTAGTTTTATGCTTTCTACGCATTTAGAGGCAACGTGGTTATTCAATCTCAACCTTTAACAAATCCTTAACAGCCCGCAGGAAGTTCCATGCAGATTGCCTAAACTTGTAGCTTAAATTTTTGTCATGACGAAGTACACCTTCACCGAAAAGAAAGACACCCGCTCAGGCTTTGGCGTTGGCCTTCATGAGCTCGGAAAATCCAACCCAAATGTGGTAGCACTTTGTGCTGATCTTACCGGGTCGCTTAAGATGGATGCCTTTAAGAAGGAGTTTCCTGAAAGGTTCTTCCAGACTGGTATTGCCGAGGCAAATATGATGGGCCTTGCAGCCGGTATGACGATCGGTGGCAAGATTCCGTTTACAGGAACATTCGCCAACTTTTCCACGGGTCGGGTGTACGATCAAATCCGCCAATCAATCGCTTACTCCGGTAAAAATGTTAAGATCTGTGCTTCCCATGCAGGTTTAACACTTGGGGAGGATGGTGCTACACATCAGATACTTGAAGATATCGGAATGATGAAAATGTTGCCTGGCATGACGGTAATTGTGCCTTGTGACCATAACCAAACCAAGGCTGCAACCATTGCATTAGGAAGTCACGAGGGTCCAGCCTACTTGCGATTTGGCCGCCCCAGTTGGCCGATCTTTATGGCCCCCGACAGACCCTTCACCATCGGCAAAGCCGATAAACTGATTGAAGGAAATCAAGTCACAATTTTTGCCACCGGCCACATGGTTTGGTTGGCGATAGAAGCTGAGGCCATGCTCACTGAAAAAGGCATCTCGGCTGAAGTCATTAATATCCATACGATTAAGCCATTGGATGTAGAAGCAATTCTTTCATCAGCTCAAAAAACCGGATGTGTTGTTACGTGCGAAGAACATCAGATCAATGGTGGTCTTGGCGACAGCGTGGCTCAGGTGTTGTCACGGTTCCATCCCACCCCCATCGAAATGGTTGGTGTTAACGATAGCTTTGGTGAGAGTGGTACGCCTACTCAATTGCTTGCAAAGTATGGCCTTAGCAAAGAAAACATTGTGGCTGCTGCCGAGAAAGTACTGAAACGCAAGAAATAAAAGATGACTCCTCAATAGAGGTTTGGCAATTGTTGCTCAGTACGTTGTTTTGAATCTGAATTATTAGCCACTAAACCGCTGGAGTACGTCACAAAAGTTGGGGAGTGTAGGACTAAACCTGGGACCCAACACTCGTTGCTTGTCCCAGACAACTACAGGGTAGCCATATCAATCACAAACCTGTAGCGTACATCCCCCTTCACCATGCGCACATAGGCTTGCTCAATGTCTTTGATGTTAATCAATTCAATATCAGATACAATATTATTGGTCGCGCAGTAATCCAGCATCTCCTGGGTTTCACGGATACCACCAATCATAGAACCTGCCAGTGTTTTGCGTTTTGGGATCAAACTAAACGCGTGAATAGGTACTGCTTCGGGCGGAACGCCCACCATCACCATAGTACCCTCAGTCTTCAGCATCCCTAAATACATGTTTACATCGTGCTGGGCAGAAACGGTATCCAGAATAAAATCAAAATGATTGCGAACTTTCGTTACGACATCTTCATCCTTTGTATTCACAAAATTATGGGCACCAAGTCGTTTGGCATCGGCCTCTTTAGAAGCTGAGTGGCTAAGTACAGTTACTTCAGCGCCAAAGGAAGCCGCAAACTTAACCCCCATGTGGCCAAGTCCACCCAGTCCAACAATAGCTACTTTTTGTCCTTTCCCGACTTTCCAATGGCGCAAAGGCGAATAGGTAGTAATACCTGCACACAGCAAAGGCGCTACTGATTTCAGCGGAAGTTTATCGGATATATGTAGTGTATAGTTCTCATCAACAACAATTAAATTCGAGTACCCGCCATAAGTAGGGGTTTTCTTATCCATCTCATATCCATTATAAGTACCAGCCATACCTACTTCACAGTACTGTTCATTTCCAGCTTTGCAACTTGAACAGGTACGACACGAGTCCACAAAACAGCCAATACCAGCAAGCTCGCCTACTTTAAAGTTTTTAACATTTGCCCCTACTTTTGTAATCCGGCCAACGATCTCATGACCGGGTACCATTGGATAGATGGATCCACCCCATTCATCGCGCACCTGGTGCAGATCTGAGTGGCACACACCACAGTATTGAATTTCAATTTGAACATCATTCAGGCCGACCTCTCTGCGGTTGAAATTAAAGGGGGCTAACGGAGCTTTTGGATTTTGGGCGGCATATCCTTTTACAGCGATCATAGTAGAAGCATTTATTTTGCGCTGCAAATTTCGGCTATTATTTGTCAGATCAAACAAAAGATTACAACTTAAAGTCGTGTTAAAATATTTTCATATGCGACTCCTGCTTACGCCCTTCTTTTTATTCTTTAGCTTGTTCTGTTTTGGCCAAAATCAGAAGAACTATGCGCTTACAAACGTCAACATATTCAATGGTTATGAAAACAAAATCTATCCTAACTCAATCGTCTTTGTAAAGTCTGGAAAGATTGATCGAATTGGCAAAGGAGGAGAAACAATTCCTACTGGTTTTGAAATCATTGACTGTCAAAACTATTACCTGATACCCGGTATGATTGATGCCCACTCCCATTTAGATAACCTGGTCGCGGCCGAACGTGCGCTGGAGACAGGGGTAACTACAGTGCGTACAGCCGGGGTTGCTGCTTATCAGGATATAGCACTGGCCAATCTCGCGTTAAGCGGAAGAATTGCAGGGCCTGATATAATAGCTGCCGGTGTCTATGTTTCACCAAATCTGGAAGAAACCATTCTGGCTGATACCCGACTGGCACCTTTGATCAACGGGGTAAAAACGGATGAAGAATTGAAGTTGCTCGTCAATATAAACATTGATCGCGGGGCTAAAGTAATTAAGACAAGGGGAACTGAACGAGCCGGAAGACCAGATACAGATCCACGCGAGCAGGTTTATACGGAACAACAAATCCGGGTGGTTGTGCAGGAGGCAGGAAAACGGAATGTACCCGTCATGATTCATGCGCATGGTGATGAAGGAGCCCGTGCATCCGTTTTGGCCGGGGCCAAAAGCATTGAACACGGCACATTCCTATCTGACGAAACGTTGAAACTAATGAAGGAAAAGGGAACGTTCCTGGTTCCTACATTTATTACCCTGGAAGACCTCACTCAACCCGGTGGTGATTATGCAGGACCAGTATTGGAATTGCGCGGCAAGTTTATGATGCCACAGGCCGAAAAGGTATTTAAGAAAGCACATGAACTTGGAGTTAAGATCGCAACAGGTGCAGATAATAGTTACACAGCTAACACAACCAGCCGGATTTCACTGGAATGCGCGCACTTCGTGCGAATGGGCATGACTAACTTTGAAGCTCTTCAGTCTGCAACCGTAGTAGCTGCTGAACTTCTGGGTGTTGATAAAGCCACAGGTCGCATAGACAAGGGCTACGATGCTGATCTGGTATTAATTCCGGGGAACCCATTGGAAGAAATAAGGCACTTACAAGATGCGCTTTTAGTGATGAGCAATGGCCAATTGGCCTTGAAGCGAATCCCCTTTGGAAAATAAATTTGACTGAACGCGAACTTTAATCGTAATATTACGATTATTACATTATGGGACTTTCAAAAACCGAAGAATTCACCAAAATACAGAACGAGATAGCCTTGATTGCTAAAGCGTTGGGTCATCCTGCTCGTATTGCCATTTTGCAATACCTGTCAGAACAGAAATCCTGCGTGTGTGGTGATATCGTTGATGAACTTCCTCTTTCTCAATCCACAGTCTCTCAGCATTTAAAAGAACTAAAGAAAGCCGGTCTTATTAAAGGAGAAATTGAAGGCCCTTCAGTGTGCTACTGCATAGATGCCAAAGCATTATTAAAAGCAAAGAAATTATTAGGTGACCTTCTGCACGAAGTTCACGAAGGCTGCTGCTAAATTTTTTTACCCAATTCAATCGCAATATTACGATTATTAAATACCAACAATATGAATACCACCGAAGAACTAAAACAGATTGTAAAAGAGAAGTATGGCGAAATTGCTGATCAAAGTAAAGGACAAAATGAAACCAGTTGTTGCGGTAGTGGATGCGGATGCGCTACCATTGATGAAGCCATCATGGCCGAAGATTATTCAAAGGTGTCAGGCTATGTGGCTGATGCTGATTTAGGTCTCGGCTGCGGGCTACCTACACAATTTGCCAAAATTAAGGAAGGCGATGTAGTGATTGATCTTGGCTCAGGTGCCGGTAATGATGCCTTTGTAGCGCGTGCAGTAACAGGGGCTACCGGAAAAGTAATTGGAGTTGACTTCACGGAAAGGATGATTGACAAAGCCCGGGCGAATGCTGAGAAACTAGGTTATCAAAACGTTGAATTCCGCTTTGGTGATATCGAAAAACTTCCGGTAAGCGCTAATGTTGCCGATGTGGTGGTAAGTAATTGTGTAATGAACCTTGTTCCTGATAAAAGAAAGGCCTTTGCTGAAACCTTTCGTGTTATCAAACCCGGTGGGCACTTCAGTATTTCTGATATAGTTCTCGTAGGTAATCTCCCTGATGGCTTACGCAAAAATGCTGAGATGTATGCAGGCTGTATCTCGGGTGCCATTCAGAAAGACGAATACATTCAAATCATTAAAGAGGCTGGTTTCAGCAACATCGAAATCCAGAAGAATAAAAAAATCACTCTTCCGCATGAGATCCTTGCTTCATACCTGAATGAACAAGAGCTGACTCGGGTTAAAAACGAAGAGTTGGGTATCTTTAGCATTACCGTTTATGCGGAAAAACATCTGGCACCTAAACCGTCAAGTACGGAAGCAAAAGCTGCCTGCTGTGGTGAAGGATCAACTTGTTGTTAATCATTTTTTAATAAAGATTCCTTCTTCTTTTCAGAGAAGCTTGCAAACTTTGATTCATGAAAGAATTTATCGTGCAGCAACAGGTTAAAACAGATAAGGAACTCGAGTCTCTGAAAAAATTTCTGCAGGTCAATCAGCTACCGGCTGATGACCTGCAGCTTAAGAATAGTTTGCTCCTCACCTACTACAATGCCGATGATACCCTGGTAGGATCAGGCGGTCTTGAATTCTATGAGAGCAAGGCGTTACTTAGGTCACTGGCTGTGAGCCCGGAATTGCGGGGCCAGCAGTTAGGTAAACAAATTGTTCAGGATCTCCTACAACAAGCACGGGAAACAGGAATGAATGAAGTCTATCTGCTTACTCAAACTGCATTTTTCTTTTTTCAAAAGCTTGGCTTCACAGAAGTTCAACGCGACCTCGTACCTGAAGAGATAAAAGTATCGAGTGAGTTCTCTCAGGTGTGTCCTTCCACAGCACAAGTCATGAAACAGGTACTCTGAATTAGTTGAATACCTAACATATGTTAATGGACTTTTAGTTTTACTTTTGGGTTTGCACGATACCCAATGAAGCCCACTCGCTACTTCGTAATCGATTTCGATAGCACTTTTACTAAAGTTGAAGCCTTTGATGTATTGGCTGATATTTCCTTAAAGGATCATCCGGAACTAGAACAGATGCGTCAGGAGATTATTAACATCACCAATCAGGGCATGGATGGTTCAATTTCCTTTCGGGAATCATTGGAAAAACGAATTACCCTATTATCTCCTACGAAAAGACACCTGGAGCAATTGGTGGTTGTGCTGCGCGAACTGGTATCAGAATCCTTTAAGCGAAACCGTGAGTTCTTTCAAACCTATGCGGAGTACATTTACATTATCTCCAATGGGTTTCATGCTTTTATCGACCCCATTGTAACTGAGTTTGGAATCAAACCCGAGAATATTCTTGCCAACCGATTTCATTTTGATCCACAAGGCAATGTGATTGGATTTGATAAAGAAAATCCGCTTTCTCAAAATAATGGAAAAGTGGAACAACTGAAACGATTGAACTTGCCAGGTGATGTTTACGTTATTGGTGACGGTTACACGGATTATGAAATCAAACATGCCGGCCTCGCCAATAAATTCTTTGCCTTCACCGAGAATGTAGAGCGCGAAAAAGTATTAAGCAAAGCCGATCACGTGGCACCAAGTCTTGACGAATTTTTATACCTCAATAAATTGAATACGGCTATTTCCTACCCAAAAAACAGAATTAATGTTCTCCTCCTTGAGAATGTTCATCCGTATGCGGTTGAAGCATTCAAAGCCGAGGGCTTTAATGTGGAAGTATATCCGGCAGGATTGGATGAAGATGAGCTGTGTGAAAAAATTACCAACGTTTCTGTTTTAGGAATCCGGTCTAAGACAATGGTGACTGCTAAGGTATTGGCGAGTGCTAATCGATTGATGACTATTGGAGCATTTTGTATTGGTACGAATCAGATCGACTTAAAAGAAGCTACAAAACGCGGCATTGCAGTTTTTAATGCTCCTTACAGCAATACACGATCGGTTGTTGAATTGGTGATTGGTGAAATCATCATGCTCATACGCAACATCACCGACAAGTCGGCAAAGATGCATAATGGCATCTGGGACAAGTCTGCAAAGGGAAGTTTTGAGATTCGTGGCAAGAAGTTGGGTATTGTTGGGTATGGCAATATCGGTTCCCAACTTTCCGTGCTTGCAGAATCACTCGGCATGAAAGTGTTTTATTATGATCGTGAAGAACGATTGGCTCTTGGCAACGCTACGAAATGTAAATCGATGAAGGAATTGTTAGAACAATCCGACATAGTATCCCTGCATGTAGACGGAAGAAAGGAGAACACCAATCTCTTTGGTAAAAAGGAATTCGATATGATGAAGAAGGGCGTCATTTTCCTGAATCTCAGTCGCGGACATGTGGTTGATATTGCTGCTCTTAAACAAAATATCCAAAGTGGAAAAGTGGCTGGATGCGCGGTGGATGTATTTCCACACGAACCAAAAAGTAATGACGAAGAATTTGTTTCTGAACTTCGTGGCTTACCGAATACAATCTTAACTCCACACATTGGCGGCAGCACGCTGGAGGCACAGGAAAACATTGCTCAGTTTGTATCTGGAAAATTTCTCGACTATATCAACACAGGTGGAACAAGCAATAGCGTTAACTTCCCGAACTTGTCACTTCCGATTTTAGAAAATGCACACCGTTTAATTCACATTCACAGCAACGTACCAGGTATTCTCGCTAAGATCAACCAGATATTGGCTACCAACGGCATCAACATCGTGGGGCAATATCTCAAAACGAATGAGAGTATCGGCTATGTGATCACTGACATTAACAAGGAGTATAACAAAGAAGTGATTAAAGAACTTCGCGCGATTGAGCACACCATCAAGTTCCGCGTGCTTTATTAAGCGGTTATTCGTTTACCTGATGCAGGTGGGTCTAAGTCTTTTCAAAATCCACACTTATTAAAAAAACAAAAACCCACTGGATTTGGAGAGGTGTTTCTGAACCTCAAGAAAGACAAGTTTTGAGCTGTTCGTTGGTCGCAACCTTCCACTGTTAACCTGCTTTGTGGGCGAGGGCCCCGACAAGTCGGGGATGAGGCCTGATTTTGTCCGAGAACTTTACTCGGTATTGTTTAAATGTTAGGTTCAGCAAACGTGTCCCAAATCCAAGTGGATTTTATGATGTAAAGTAGGGAAAGAGATAATTGAATGTAAACGTTGACTATTCTCTTATTTTTTCGTAGCAGGCGATTAATTATTTTGAGCATCCATCTCTTTCCGGTTATTTTGCATTTCTTCGTACATCGCAATGAATATCAATTTCACTCCGGGCCCCTCACAACTTTACTTTACAGTTGAAACTCACATGCGGCAAGCATTTCGTGATGGGGTACCTTCACTCTCGCATCGAAGCAAAGAATTCGAAAACATATCCAAAGAGGCAACAACTGGACTTAAGGAATTACTGGGTATCCCCAATGACTTTCATGTTTTCTTTACAGGGTCTGCTACTGAAATATGGGAGCGATCAATTCAGAATCTGGTTACTCATAAATCACTGCATTTTGTAAATGGTGCGTTCTCTAAACGATACTTTGAAATTTCGTCTCAACTAGGGAAGCATCCTGTTAAAATTGAAGTGGCCGCTGGTCAGGGTTTCGATTCTGATTTTGGAACTGACAACGATGTGGAGTTGATCGCCCTAACTCATAACGAAACGAGTACCGGTGTTTCACTGCCTATAAATTTTATAAATCAGTTTCGCGAAAAATTTCCTGACTCATTAATTGTGGTTGATTCTGTCTCTTCACTCCCCTATCCGCAGTTTGATTACACAAAAATTGACTCAGTTTTCTTTTCCGTGCAAAAAGGATTCGGCTTGCCGGCAGGCTTGGGTGTCTGGGTAGTAAACAATCGATGCATTGCCAAAGCTGAATTACTTTTATCAAAAGGTGTTTCTATTGGCACGTATCATAACCTTCCTACCTTACTCGCCAACGCGAAGAAAAATCAAACCCCGGAAACACCCAACGTGTTAGGCATTTACTTACTCGGAAAAGTAGTTCAGGACTTTCTGCGCAGAGGCATTCATAGTATCCGTAAGGAAACAGAATACAAAGCAGCTATACTTTACCAGGCGTTAAGCACTCATAAACTTGCCAAGGCTTTTGTTCAGGAACCACAATTCCGGTCGCAGACTGTTCTGGTGGCAAATACTGGAGAAAACACTGAACGTATATCCAGACATTTACACAGTCACCAATTTTATCCCGGTGATGGCTATGGTGATCAAAAGAAAAGTCAATTACGTTTCGCCAATTTTCCAACCCACTCCAAAGAAACGTTTGAACGTTTGGTGGACCTTCTTGAAAAACTTAATTAAGGACATTAAACCTTCTCGTATCTTTAAGGTCTAACCCAAATAAAGCGGCCCGCTTGGAAGACAAAGACCTTCTCGAGAAAATCAAGAATCCGGAAACCAGTGGTTATGGGTTTAACCTGTTGGTACGGGCCTACCAGCAACGCGTTTATTGGCATGTGCGCAAGATGGTGATTGACCATGATGATGCCGATGACTTGACCCAGGAAGTTTTTATAAAAGTCCATAAAGCTATTGGGACTTTCCGTGAAGACTCCCAACTTTTTACCTGGATTTACCGGATCGCTACTAATGAATGCCTGACCTTTCTGAATAAGAAGCGAAGACGATTCTTTTTACCGCTTGAGGACGTGGGGAAGGAATTTTCAACCAAGTTGGATACTTCGCCTGAAATTAGCGGTGAAGATATTCAAAAAAAACTTCAAAAAGCCTTACTTAAACTACCTGATAAACAAAGACTTGTATTTAACATGAAGTATTTTGATGACCTCTCTTACGAGGATATGTCGGAGATTACCAACACCAGTGTGGGCGCATTGAAAGCCAGCTTTCATCATGCTGTTAAAAAAATTGAAGATTATCTGACCGAGTGATTAAACTTTTATGAATTTGAATAGTCTTAGAGCCAAATGAAAAAACTGGAAGACATACCGAAAAAGAACATATTTGAAGTGCCCGAAGGGTATTTTGAAAAGCTTCCGGGCATTATCCAATCCAGAGTCGCCAAACCCGATCCAACCCCGTGGTTTGCACCTACCTGGAAGTTCGCCTTGCCTATTCTTGCTTTCATTGCTGTAGGTATCATTTGGTTTACCTCCCAAACAGGAGATTCTATCGAACAGCAACTGGCCAGCATTCAAACCGAACAACTTATCGCCTACCTGGACGATGGAGACTTAACAATGGATGACTTAGCAGAAACTGTTACATGGAGTGAAACTGATCTGGACGAGCTGGAAGAAAAGGTTTTTTCGACCATCGAAGTATCAGGTGACGAACTGGATATTTTGTTAGAGGAATTTAGTGTTGAACCAGGAGATTTTTAACGTATTATGACTATGAAAAAAATAATCATACTTGGATTGTATTTTATGAGTGGGTTGATGGCTATGGGGCAAGATCCTATCGACACTGATCCAATCCCCCAGGACCCGCAAGTGCAGGAGAAAATCAAAAATCTGCGCATTGCCTACATCTCTGATAAATTAGGGCTTACACCCGATCAGGCAGAGAAATTCTGGCCGGTGTATCGCGAGTTCTCCGATCAGCGAAGAGGAATCCGTCAGGAAATGATTGAAGCCCGGAAGCAAATCAAGACTGATAACCCTGATCCTGCCAAGCAGGAAGAACTGGTAAAACTTGGGCTCACCTTAAAGCAACGTGAGTTAGATCTGGAGAAAACATATTCCGAACGACTGCTTAGGGTAATCAGTGCCCAACAAATTCTTAACCTGCGCAAAGCAGAAGGCGATTTCCAACGTATTATACTTGAGCAAGTACAACAACGGAGAATGATGCAACAACGAAATGAAACCATTCGCGAACGAAATCAAAGACTAAAGCAGCAGCGGAATTAATACCTGGCCGTGCCTTCTAAAATTATTCTGATTGGCATCTTTCTTTCATCAGTTTGTTTGACTTCTGCAAGAGGTCAGCAAACTGATTCGGCTTTACTCTATTCCGATCCGTACATTGCAGAACTCGATTCCTTGCTGGAGAAGGACTCCTTACAGATTTTTTCACTCATTGACAGTCTAATCAATTTACCCGTACCTGCTTTTCGTTCGCAATTAGTTGCGAGACTTGGTTACAATAGCAATGTGGTATCGGCAAGCCGTACGCTGGGTTTCAACCAATTTGGTTTGGCGCCAGGCATTGCCTATTACCATAAATCCGGATTATATACTGACGTTACCGGCTATTGGAGCCCGGAATATGATCCCTCCTATTATCTCACGGTAGGCTCAGTCGGCTATATGAATAGTCCAACCAAATGGTGGTCTTTCATGGCTGAATACAATCGCTACTTTTATTCCAGTCTTTCGGAAGATGACTACATCGCATACAAAAACAGTGCTGGCATCTCCAATTTCTTTGATGTTCATCTTCTCACCCTTCGTCTTGATTACCAACTTTTTTTTGGGGATAAGATTGCTCATCGCATTAGCCCTTCGGTTATGATCAACCTGGAAAAGACCCGATGGGGTAAAATAGACAGGCTTGCCTTCTATCCTATGGTTTCGGTCCTGTTCGGTAGTGAGCAAATCACAGAAAACATTCCGTATGCACAAACATATCTTGGAATCATTTATCGGCTTCGAAGAGGCTTATCCCTCTATTATGAACAGACAAAAACAGAGTTTGGGGTATTAAATTACTCTTTCGTTGCCCCACTTGCACTTACTATCAATCAGTGGACTTTTATTGTTAGTTATACCTATAACATCCCCAAGGCTCTTCCGGGCGAAACTATTGATCTTGTCAATAGCGGCTATCTTTCGGCAAGTATTTCAAAACGAATCAGGCTTTGATCCTGTAAAAGGCATTTGATTGTTTAACTCCTTTTGATACTTTTCTGTTCTAATCTGATTCTTCCATGAAACTTCTCTCCTTCTCTGTTTTGTGCCTTATCTCTTTATTTTCGTTTGGTCAGGATTATCGCTGGCAACAGCGGGTGGAATACACCATGAATGTTCAACTCAATACCGAAACTCATCGGTTAAATGGTGACCAGAAACTGGTTTACTTCAACAACTCCCCGGATACACTTACTAAAGTGTACTATCATCTTTTCTTTAATGCATTTCAGCCAGGCAGTATGATGGATGTTCGATCCAGAAATCTTCCGGATCCCGACCGCAGGGTAATGGATCGGATCTCTAAACTTAAGGACGAAGAAATTGGCTATCAGCATATTCAATCCCTTAAGCAAGATGGCAAGCCTATCACATATAAAGTTGAAGGAACCATTTTGGAAGTAACTCTTTCTAAACCCTTACTCCCCAAAACAAAAACCACGTTTGACATGACATTTGAGGCACAAGTGCCTATTCAGATTCGGAGGTCAGGTAGAAATAACCGTGAGGGTATTGCCTATTCAATGACGCAATGGTATCCCAAGCTTGCGGAATACGATTTTCAGGGTTGGCATGCCTATCAGTACGTTGCGCGGGAATTTCATGGAGTGTGGGGTGACTTTGATGTAAAGATCACGATCGATCCAAAGTTTGTAATTGGCGGTACCGGCAAGTTGCAAAATCCAGAAACTATTGGTCACGGGTATGAAAAACCAGGAACTACCATAAAGCGAGCTACCGGCAATTTGACGTGGCATTTTCTTGCAAAGGATATAATTGATTTTGCCTGGACAGCTGATCCGGACTATACACATGATCGTCAACAAGTACCAAACGGACCTGAACTTCACTTCTTCTATCAAAAGAATGAAAAGACAGCTGAGACATGGAAAAAGATGGAGGAGGTTGCTGTAAAAGTGTTTCAACATTTAAATGAATATTTTGGAAAGTATTCTTTTGATACCTATTCGATCATACAGGGTGGCGATGGCGGTATGGAATATCCCATGTGCACTCTTATTCTCGGTGAAGGAAGTCAGGCCGGACTCAATGGAGTGATGGCTCATGAAGTTACACATAGCTGGTATCAGATGGCGTTAGCGTCTAATGAAGCTTTATATCCCTGG
>Ga0116176_10002142_pt1 | contig 15119 bp, 11 predicted proteins | sample AD_STIC08_MetaG_FD_89803 | JGI IMG/M metagenome (GOLD analysis project Ga0116176, IMG submission 89803) | Active sludge microbial communities of municipal wastewater-treating anaerobic digesters from USA - AD_STIC08_MetaG | ecosystem: Engineered > Bioreactor > Anaerobic > Digestate | place: USA...
CGATTCAACGCGGTCTACCGCGCCGACCTGATGAGAAAGGCGGTGAAGTGGGCCGACTGGCTGGAAGCCCGGTTTGTCACGGTCGACATCACTAGGGCAGGCGCCACACCCTTTGCGCCGCAGGGGGAAGCGGCGGCTGCGGCGACGGTCAATCTGACCTCGACCACGCTATCCTCTGCACCGCGAACAGTGCCCACAGGTGCGTATTTGCGTCGTCAGATGACGTCTGCGAGTTCGAAGGAGTGAGGCCGTCGATGCGGCAGCTCGGTCGACGCACCTCTTGGCCGACCGGGTCCGCCGTGGAGCAGGAGAGGTTTGGTCGCCCACAAACGCGCTGCCGGACCTGAAGCGCTCGGTCCAGTCCGGTCTGCGCTTAACGACAGCTATTCGGATGGGATTTGGAAGACGCCGATTCCCCTTTGCATGCAAGCCTTGACGCAGGATGACCAACCGAGAGCGTGTCGATGTATGACCGGGCTGCCTATTTGAAAGCTGGGGCCGGACATGCGGGGCACGCACCCTGAGGAAACGTGCCGCCCACAAACCGGCCCCGTGATCCGCCCGTTGGGCGGGCAAGGACACGCGTCGCTGGCGCGCCGTCAGAAGCTGTACTTCGCGCCCACCTCGACCGAACGCTCCGGCCCGACGTAGATGCCCTGCCTCAGGCTCGCGACGTAGTGTTCATCGGTGAGGTTCTTCACCGCCCCGAACACGCTGAACTGCTTGTTGATCGCGTAGCTCGCCGTCAGGTCGACCGTGGTGTAGGCATCGAGCTGGCCGGTGAAGAAGCCCGAGGTGCTCTCCTTGATCGCCACGGTGTTCGCGGCGTCGGTGAATTGCTCGTCGATGTAATTGACGCTCAAGGCGGTCTTCAGCGGTCCCGACTGGTAGGCGAAGATCAGGTTGGCGACCCACTCCGGTGCGTAGGTCACCCGGTTACCGTCGGGGATGTCGAGCGAGCCGTCCGCCTTGTAGCGGTTGCCGACGAATTCGGCATCCGGGATCCAGGTGGCGTTCGCATCGACGCTGAAGCCGTTACCGAAGTCGTAACCGATCGCCGCTTCCAGGCCCTGATGCAGCGTTTCGCCGCCGTTGGTGCGCTGGAAATCGCTGTTGCTGTTGGCCGGAATGATCTGGTTGTCGAAGTCCATGCGGAAGGCGGTCAGCTCGTAGCGCAGGCGCTCGTTGTTGCCGCGCACACCGATTTCGAAGTTGATCGAATGTTCGGCCTCGAGCTGTTGGTCCTGATAGCCCTCCAGGGCGTCGCCGTTGAGCGCGGGGCCGAAGGCCTTGTAGACGCCACCGTAGAGCTGGGCCATGGGCGCGACCTGGAAGGTGAGGCCGAGTCCGGGCAGCACTTCGGTGTTCGAGGTTTCGGCGCGCTGGTTCTTCTGCAGATCCTCGCGGGTCTGCTCGTAGCTTTCCACGCGCACGCCCGGCGTGATCGCGAGACGGTCGTTGATGATGAAGCGGTTCTGCGCGAACAGCGCGTAGCTGGTCGCGGAGTCCACCACGTCCTTGGCGAGCGTGCCGCTTCTGGGCGTGGCGCGCTTGGCATTGATGGTCTGGTCGACCATCTCCTCGTCCATGACGCGGATGCCGAGCTCGGTCTCGTTGCGCATGCCGAAACTGCCGTGGCGGATGGCGAGCCGGCTGTCGAGGCCGAGGCGTTCGAAGCTGCGGTTGTTGCCGTTGACGCTGTCGCTGTAGTTCCACTGGGTGAGGCCATTCACGACCTTTGTCGGCGCACCGCTGACCGTCCCGAAGCGCCAGTAGTCCCGGTTCATCTCGCTCCAGTAGAGCAGGGTGTTCAGGGTGGTGTCGGCGTTGATGGCCCACTCGTGGTTGATGTCGAAGGAGTCGCGCTCGGTGAGGAACCAGTCGTCCGGGGCCGGGTTGAAGCTGGCTTCCGCCTTGTAGGCATCGAGGAAGACGCCGCGATAGGAGATGTTGGCGTCGTTCTCGTAATGGGTGAACTTGGCGCCGATCCACTGGTTGTCACCGATCGCCATGCCGCCCTTGATCATCAGGTCCTGCATCTCGAAGCCCTTGTCCTGGAAGCCGTCGCTGCGCGCGTCCGTGAACACCAGGCCGCCGATCGCGTCGCCCGAGGGCGACTGTCCGCCGGCTTCGATGGTCGCTTCCTGGTAATCGTGCGAGCCGACACGACCGGACAGCGACACGCCGGGCTCCGGCGTCTTCGTCTTGTAGTTGATGACGCCGCCGATGGTGCTGGGGCCATAACGCAGCGACGCCGCGCCCTTGAGCACCTCGATGCTCTCCATGCGCTGGATGCGGGGGTTGTAGTAGCGCCCGTTGCCAACGAAGAGCCCCGGCGCCACCGGCACCCCGTCTTCCAGGATCAGGGTCTTGTAGTCGGCCGCGCTCAGGCCGCGCATGCCGATGTTGCCGACGACCGCCGACTCTTCCTCCGGCTTGATCACCACGCCCGGCACGGATTTGAGTGCAGCCTCGGTCGACAGCGGCTGCGCGCGCTCCAGGCTTTCCTTGGTCACGACGTTGACCGCGCCCGGGATCCGCTGCTGGGCTTCGGCATCTTCGCCGACCACGTCGATACGGGGCAGTGCGACGTCGGCGGCGACCACCGAGCCGGGCAGTGACAGCGTTGCCGCCACGGCCAGGAAGAGGCTCTTGCGGCGCAATGTGCGTGCGGGGGTGCTCGGTGCGAGCGTCATGCAATTCATCAATCACTCCTTGCTGGCGAATATGGCTGGCTTGCCGCAAGGGGGCGACTGGCTGGCTGGGAAAGATGGGCCTACGGGCCCGGTTAAGGGGGGGCTTGTGTCTCAGTCCGGGGCGACTTGCCGGCCCGCCAAGGCGGGGGTTGGCCGTGTGCGTCGCCAGACAACGTCGATCATTTAGACTTCGTAAATAAGAATTGTTGCCAAATGCAAAGAGCTCGCATTTGACCATGGGAGCCACCACACGGTCAATTTGTTGTGGAGCGAACGTTCCTGACGGGTGAGGCCTCGCGTCCGATGATCCTTGCGGGGTGAAACCCGACTCGCGGCTGCTTTTCCGCCGATGGGGGCGCACTTTTTCCGGCGACGGCTTTGGCTGGTGTCTAAACTTGTGACGGGCGCTCTGCACCCGGCCCGACAGCGCGGGGGAACCCTGTGATGCGTAGCGCCGGCACCCCGATGCGATACCCGGCATCCTGGACGACGCTACGTCCTCGGGTGGCGGGCGCGATCGACGTTCTTCGACCTGCGGAGGGCAAGGCGATGAAAGGCGACAAGAAGGTCATTCAGCTACTCAACAAGCAGCTCACGACCGAGCTCACGGCCGTTAACCAGTATTTCCTGCATGCCCGCATGTACAAGAACTGGGGCCTGGTCAAACTGGGCAAGCACGAATACGACGAGTCGATCGAAGAGATGAAGCACGCGGACAGGCTCATCGAGCGCGTGCTGTTTCTGGAGGGACTGCCCAACCTGCAGAACCTTCACAAGCTCATGATCGGCGAGCATGTGCCCGAGTGCCTGAAGGCGGATCTGAAGCTCGAAATGGGCGGCCGCGTCGAGCTCATCGAGGCGATTGCCTATTGCGAATCCTGTACTGACTACGTCTCTCGTGAGCTGCTCGAGCACATCCTCGAGGACACCGAGGAGCACATCGACTACCTGGAGACCCAGCTCGAGCTGGTCGAGCGCGTCGGCCTGCCCAACTACCTGCAATCGCAGATGGAGGCGGGCGGTTCGTGAGGGGCGTTGATCGGCCTGCGAGCCTTTCGGAGACATCGCGGCGTCTTTGCCTCAAGGGCGAGCGTGCCGGCGTAAAGGGGAGGGCTGCATGACCGGGATCAATTGCCTTGGGCGGTCGGTCGGTGCAACCCCGAAGACGCACGGGCGTTATCGCCGTCGGCGCCACCACAGGAGCAGGCCTGTGAAGCTGTACGCCGCCAGTGCCGCCTCCACGAGGAAGGTTAGGCCCGTCCACACTGGCCCCCAGAGTTCCCCGGTGTGGAAAGGGTAGATGTATGAATAGGCCTGCGTTCCTGGACTCAGATCCGACCATCGATCTACGCGGATAGGGGCTGCGTTGTTGGGATGCAGCCATACGGACGTCAGTCCATTCGGATGGGGATCGTCCGGGAGACGCAGGCGGACCCGGATCGGCAACGACGCCTTGGCTGGGACCTGGACGTATCCGACCGCCGCTTCAGGAAACGCTGCGCGAGCCCGGGCGACGGCCGGCTCGACGATTTGCGAGCGCGCCGGACCACCCGACACCAGCGGCGGTGAGGCTGGCGGGGTATCGCTCAGGCCGTTGACCATCCCCGCGATGGGTGGCCACGCCATGTAGGCGCCAGAGAGCACCGCAAGCAGGACGAATATGCCGAACACCACACCGGTGACCCTGTGCCAGTCGAAAAGGGCAACGCGCCCGCCGGCTGACCACCGAATGGATAACGCGTTCCTCCATCGGTTGGGCCACCACAGATAAACACCGGACGCGAGCATCAACAGGTAAGCAAAGGCGGCCACGGTGAGCACCGCCTTGCCTGCCTCTCCGGCAAACAAGTTGCTGTGCACTGCGAAAAGGACGCCCATCATCCCCTCCGCCTCACCCCGACGACCGAGGATCTCGCCCGACGCGGGGTGCAGATAGACGGTTCCTGTCCAGCTTCCCCTCACGTGAGCCTGGAAGGATTCCTGCTCCTCGCGGGGAGGGCGAAGCGTGATGTCCGCATCCGGGCCCAGCTCAGCCTTGAGGCGCTCCATGACCGCCCGGTAGTCGACCGTGGACGCATCGGGGACATGGAACAGCGCCTGATTGAGGGATTCGTCGAGCGGCTCCGCGAGCAGCATGGCGCTGCCGGTCAGGGCAGCGACCAGCAGCACGATGCCGAGACTGAGGCCGACCCAGCGATGCACCTTCAGCCACAACCTCCGCAGCCGCTGACGCGGTGCGGAGGCCGATCGCATGCGGGGGTTACCAGGCATGCTTGTAGGTGGCGTGCAGGGTGGCGCCCGATGCGGCAGCATAGGCGACGTTGCCGTACACCCCAGGGGTCACGACGGTCTGCGCGAAGGTGTTGTGATACTGCTTGTTGAGCAGGTTATTGATGCCATCCCCAAGGCCGCTCCCCGCGCCGACCTGCTGTTCGATCTCTTCGCGCCGGACCACGGTGACCGATTGAGGGACGGTATCGATCGTGGCCTCGGAGCGCGTGGCGGTGACCGTTACCGCAGACAGGGAGGTTTCCGGTGCCGGATCTTGCGCGTAGCCCAGCGAGGCGCAGGCGCTCGTGACCGCTGCGGCGAGGATCTGGTAGGGGAGGCGGCCTGTCGTTTTCGATGCGCACGGCTGCGCCAACAGAATGGTCCTGTTCATCGTGTCTTTACTTTGAGGAAGGTGTGAAGCAAGCCATGGGGGTAAGCCCCCTCGAGGCCCATGAAAGACCTGAAGCCGTGCCTTGCGCCGTGTGTGACTGCTGGGTAGGACCGTCCGGTCGCTGCAGCCAAGGCTCAGGCGACCAGTCAGTCGGGGGGCTTCCCTTCTTCAGGAGTCAGTATTGTAAAGAATTGCGAATGATTTGTATTCGCAAAAACTCAAAAAGGCAGTGCTTTGAGTACAAGCCTCACCACGGTGGCGGGGCGGTTGGCCGCAGTGCGTCAGGCGGGCGAGGTTGCGACTAGATCAGGAGCGAGGCGTGGTTATCGAGGGCCAGCGGCAGTCTCGAGTGCCAGATTGCGGAGCCACCTGCGGCGCCGACTTCAGGGTCGATCTCCCAAACATCTCCTCCATCTCCCGTAACGACCAGCCGCGCGCGATGACTGGTTGTTGCGCACACCCGGTTGGTCACGAAGAGCGCTCCTGCGCGTCCATTTGCATCCCAGAGCGCGGTCACACCAGCCATCGTGCAGCTCACGGCGAAATACTCGCCCACCGAGACGATGTCGCCCGCGTAACGGCCACAGCGCTCAAGCAGGCCAGGGTCGGCCTCGCCATAGACGAGTTGTTTTCCCCTCAGAAGCGCGAACAACGGGCGGGCCACCTGGCCCTCGTTCTGCATCGACACCGCAATACGGCCGTCGGCGGTCTGGGCGATGTGACGCACGCTCATGAAGGGATCTGCTGGGCGATGCTGGGACACCAGGCGGCCGCTGGTGCCGTCGAGAAAGCTCAGCGAGGGGTCCATGTCGCCCAAATTGCGCTTGACGCGACCCGTTTCCGGCAGGGTCAGGATGCCGCCGACCGCAACCGCCAGCCTTCCGTCAGCCAGCCATTCGACGGCGTGGGGGCCGATTCCGCCGCAGGGCCAGGTGGCGAGTCTTTCCAGCGAGAGGGCATCTAACACGCCGATACGGCCGTCTCCGGTAATCAGATCGGTTTCGGTGGCGTAGAGCACCCGGCCGTCGGGACGGAAGGCAAGGTGACCTTCGAAGCGGAATTCGTCGTCTGCCTCGAACCGTGCGATCTCGCGACCCGTCGCCACGTGCCAGCGCACGAGAAAGGTACCCGGGCGCCGGGCCACCACCAGAGCACTGCCGTCGCGAGCGGGGTGCCAGGCGATATCGTGACCGCGCGCAGGGAGCGCAAGTGCCCGCGCCGGTGCGCCGAGCAGGCCGGCGTGAAAGGCGCTGGGGCGGTCGGGAGTGTCGCTCCAGCAGGTCAGCAACCGGGCGTCGATCCGGGCGTCACCGGGGGCGACTGCGCGAGCAAGCAGCGGAACGCCGGCGACGCCCCCTGCGCCGGACAGGGTTGCGATAAGGCGTCGGCGCAGCAGGTCAGTCGCCATCGTTGTCTCCGAAGCCGACCGTTACCTTCAAGCGCTCCGAGACATCGTAAGCGAGCACGCCTTGCAGCGCTGCCAGTGCCGAAATGGCATGGGCCAAGGCCGTGGCGTCCGCCCCCGGACGATCCGGCAGCGCCTGCAGGGCGATCGCAGCGCGCTCAACTTGATTGTCCAGGTGGTCGGCGAGCACAAGCAGGCCGCGCCCACGCATCAGGGCGGTGAGACCGGGAAGCCCTTCGCGACCCTGAAGTCCGAGACGCCATCCCTCGAAGAAGGCAAGAAGGTGCGCGCGTTCGGCACCGCTGCGCCACGCGTCGAAGTGCGTCATGTCGGCCGGGCTTCGGGCAGCCTTCTCCAGATACTTGAGGCGGAGTGTATCGATGCCGCCGATGAGGATGTTCACGCCGTCTGCGAGCAGCGCGGCGTTGGCTTCCCCGTCGGCTTCATTCAGTCCGGCGATCCAGGTGGTCCATGCGGGCTGAATGGCCGCCAGTTCGCGTGCGGCGTCCGTCGCCAACCAGGCTGCATAGGTGCAGGCTGCTGGGTCAGCATCGAGACGGCGACGGCCGGGGTCAAACAGGAGGTATTCCATAGCGGGTAGCCCGCGTGCAGTTACGCCGATGCGCGGGTCCGGCAAGGTGCCGGCAAGGCGTTCCTGCAACGAGGATTCGATCTGCGCCGGACGGGTGGGCCAGAAGTCGAGTCGGCGAAGGATGCGTGTCTCGAGCGCCGGTCCGAAGGGCAGGGGGCTCAGGCGACGAAGATCGATCGCTGTGTGGCGCCAGGCCGTGCGTGCAGCATCCAGCTCGTCTTTGCCCGGGTGGCTACAGAGGTCGCCGACACGGTCGGCAAGCGTCGCTGCGCGACCAGCAAGTCTGTCATAACCGGGCACGATGACCTGCTGTCCGAGCGCGGACAGCCATTGCGAAGGTGCCACGAAGGGCGCCGGTGCGGCCGGGTGTGCGACCCTCGCGAACAGCAGCGCAACGGCAAGCGCGACGCAGGGGACAGCTCTCGCGGCAAGTCGGCGTCTCATAGCGACTCCAGGAAACGGACCAGCGCGTCGCGCTCGGACTTTGCCAGTCCGATCACCTTGGATCTGGCGGCCTCGGCTTCGCCGCCGTGCCACAGGATCGCTTCCATCAGGTTGCGTGCGCGGCCGTCGTGGAGGAAGTAGGTATGACCGTTGACCGTCTTGACGCGGCCAATGCCCCAGAGCGGGGGCGTGCGCCATTCGCGACCGTCCGCCTCGAAGTCGGGCCGGCCATCGGCGAGGCCGTCGCCCATGTCGTGCAGCAGCAGGTCGGTGTAGGGGTAGATGGTCTGCTTCGATAGTTCGGGGTAGCCGGGCAGCTCGCCCGTCACGTGATGCGGGACGTGGCAGCTTGCACACTGCGCTTCATGGAAGATGCGTTTGCCGGCGAGCACCTGTGGATCGCGCGCATCGGGGCGGGCCGGCACCGCCAGCGTGGTGGTGTAAAAGACGGTGCGTTCGAGCGCGCGGTCGTCGATGTCGACCGCCGGCTCGCCGCGCCCCTTGCGCCATTGGGCTTCCTGGTGCTGGCGGGCGAGGCAGTCCGTTTGCGCCGGCGTGCATTCCTCCGTCGGAAAGAGGTGGCTGGTGATGCCCATGTCGCCCAGAAAGGCACCTGCGGTCTGATGCAACACGGTGCCGACGTTGGCCTTCCAGCCGAAGCGCCCGACCGTCCAGTCCTGGAGACCGGCGTCCCATACATGATTGAGACGCCCGGAAACGCCTCGTCCGTCATCCGCCTGACGCTTCGCGATGGCGCGCAGATCGTCGGCGGGGATGGCCTCGAGCAAGCCGAGGCCGATGACGACCGGCGCGATGCGCGGCGACACCAGCGTGCCTGGGTTCATTGGTCCGTAGGCGAGGTCGTGCAGCCGATACACCGGCTTGCGCAAGGAATAGGGCGTGCCGTCGGCGAAGGTGCCGGGTTGCTCGATGTACTCGATCGTGACCTTGCCTTCGGCGGTGACGCCTGAAACGGCCGCGTTGTTGAACTGCGTGCCATACGTGGGTTCAGGCACGACGCCGTCGCGGCTGACGGTCTCTCCCGGCTTCGCCGGAATCGAGAGCCTGAACAGCAAGCCCACCGGCTGTTCGGTGCTCAGGCCATCCTTTATCGGCGGCGGCGCTCCACGTCCGTCGAGCGCATGACAGCCCGCACAGGAGCGCGCGATGAAATGCGGGCCAAGCCCGTCCCGCCCGGTGGTAGAGGCGGGCGCTTCGACCCAGTTCTTCTTGAAGAACGAGTTGCCGATGAAAAACGGCGTCTGCCGGTCGACCGAAAGGTTGGCCGCCGGATGAGAAAATGCGTTTCGGCCATCGTCGCCGATCGTGGTGTCCCCACCTGGCAGTTCTTCGCCCGGCTCAAATCCGTTGGCGATGGAGAGGGCGGGAAGGAACAAGGCCGCGCTCGCGACCAGGGCGTTGCACAGTGTTCGCATGAGTGGCATGAATCGATCTCTGGGGTGGGCGCAGCCGAATGCGGCCGGGTCGTGCCAAATCGGTCAAGCGGCGGCGATGCGGGCGCAAGTCGCGCCCGCATCGCCGCGAGCCCGGCAAGATCTAATCGGGCAACGCGGTGTTCAGTCGCTTGATACCGAGCACCTGGGCAGCCTGCACCAGCGTCTCGGTTTGGCTCTTGAGGCTGGCAACGGTTGCTTCGATTCGGGCCCGTCCTGGATTGCCGACCAGAATGGACTGATCGAACGGCGCGGGGATCGCCTCGGCGGCTTTCAGGCTGGCGCTCATGTCGGCGTCGACCCGATCGGCCAGGGCCTTGTCCTTGTTCGCGACCAATTCATGCAAGGACGGCCCTATCAGCCTTGAGCCGTCGGAACGTACGAACTCCCCACGCCATACGTTGCGGATACCGAGGGCGTTGGCAACGATGTCGCGGTGGGTGTTGTCGGAGAAGCAGGAGTGCTCGTCCTCCTGACTCTGCGAGTCGAGCGCGACCTCGATGCGCTCGCCCGCCAGCTCTGCGCGACTCAGGATGCCGAGCGCAGAAATGACCTTGGTCAGGCTGGCGGGGTCGGCGACGAAGTCGGCGCGGTAGTTTTTGGTGCCACGCGCCCAGGCCTCGGCCAGGCTTTCGAGATCGGCGACCAGTAGATCGGTGACGAGCTTCAGGTAGGCTCGGCGGCGATCAGCGTTGGGCGCCTTGCCATCGACAAAGTCGGTCCACGCACGCTGACCCGGGCCGTCGGCGTTGAGGTCCTGGCCCCACAGGAGGAATTCGATCGCATGCCAGCCGGTCGAGATGTTCTCCTCGCCGTCCTTCTCGTTCATGCCAACGAGTGTCTCGGTGTCAAGCTTGAGGGTTCGATCATTGATGATGCCGGCGGTCGGATTTCCGGCCACGCCGTCGACATAGGCTTCGTCCATCGGCCACGCGTTGATGCGGCCTTCCGGTCCGTTTTCGCCGTCGATCGGGCCGCCGTAGAAGCGGAACGCTTCGGTCTGTCCGTACCATTCGCGCGCCGCGAGCCAGCGTGCGCGCGCTTCGCGCAGCCCCTCCTCGCTGGGTGCCCTGGTGAACGCATCGATGGCCAGCTTCAGCGTCCGGGCGGATGCCGCCGAGTCCGCGTACCCCGCATGGACGAGCTCAGCGTAGTGCGTCAGCACGTCCCGTGGGGCAGGGGCCTGCTGCGCCATGGCGGGGAGTGTCAGCGTTGCCGTGAGCAGGGCTACGGCAATGGGGCGAAAGCGCATCGTGAATCTCCTGTTTCAGAGGTGTGGCTCCGGAGGGCGGGCTGCAGTGCCTTGGGAGCGGCAAGTAGTGGGGCATTGGCCTTGCATGGTTGGCGCGGGCGAGGCCCCGATCCGAGCGGATCGCGCGAGCTCAACGCAGCGGCCAGTCGATGTGGTGCAGCGCGCCGTCCCAGGTCTGAACGCTGAGCCACAGCCGCTCGTTCCCGCTCAAGCGCGCCGGGTAGGGGACGTGGGCCTCCTGCAGATTGCCCTGACCGTGCACGAGGCCGTCCTCGACGGCGGTCGGGGCGGCGGGCGCAAGGCCGACGTTGGCCGAGGCAAGCCGGATGGTTTCGCGGCAGCCGTCGCAGAAGCGGAAACTAAAGTCCTTCACCCGGATTCCGTCATGTTCGTAGGGCGCGCCCTCGTCGTGCGGCGAAGGCGTCACCGTGATCTGGCCGGCGGTTTTCGTTTCCCATGGGGGCGGAAACACCGGCGTCAATGAGGCATACAGGAACCAGATCGGTGCGAGCAGGACCAGCGCATTGAGCCAGTATTTGCGGCGATGCCAGCCGGTGGGCTCGGGCTGTTTCATGCGTTCTCCAGGGTCGAACCCGAGCGGGCCGGGACCTCGCCACCGGCTTCCTTCACCCGGCCGTCACGGGTGGCCGCGCCGAAGGTGCGCTTGCGCCAGATCACGAAGCCCGTGATCGACATCGTGCTGAGCAACAGCCCGAACACGAACCAGATCAGCTTGGTCCAGAGGCCGCCCAGGGTTCCGTAGTGCAGCGGGTCGGCAATGTGCGCGATGGTCTGGAGCGCGTTCATGTCGTCGGGTGTCCGCGTCGCATCCACCGTCCCGGTCCATGGGTTCACGAAGGCACGCATCGAATACTGGTCGTACAGGAAGTTGTCACTCGTGCCGGCAATGCTGAAGTGGGCCCGGTTGTGTTCCGGGAACGAGATCCAGCGCGGACGCATCTCGGGGAGCGCCGCGTTTGCGGCGCCCAGTGCGCGCTCGAGCCCGATCGGCTCGGGCGGCGTTCCGACGGCCTGCGGGAGATCCTGCCCGGCCACGAGCGCCGGTTCGTCCCACACGTGCACCTCGTTGTGCCAGAGCATGGCCTGCACGAGGTACCACAGCCCGGTGAGCCCGATCACGAGCAGGAACCACAGCGACCAGGCGCCCGCCAGGCGATGGAAGTCACCGAGCAGAACTCGCGCGCCCGCGCCGACCCTGAGCTGGGGGCGGGTGTAGGCGCGCCAGAAACGCTTGTAGATGACCACGCCGGTCGTCATCGCGCCCAAGGTCACCAGCGACATCGCAGCGACCAGGTAATAGCCGAGGCTCCAGCTGTGATGCCAGGGAAAGAGCAGCCAGCCGTGGAGCGAGCGCATGAAGCCGATGAAGGTCAGCCCTTCGTTGATCGCCTGCACCTCGGCGGTGTACGGGTTCACATAGGCGAGTGCGGGCGGCTTGCCTGGCACGGAGAAGCCGATGGCGGTGACGAGATAGGACTCGAACACCATCACCTGGCGGATCTGCGCCCCGGGCACGGCATCGCGCACCGCGTCGACCAGCACGGGCAGCGGCTGCGCGGGCCGGTCGTCCGGGTTCGTTGCGCGGGCCGCCGGGTTGGTGAGCCAGGTCAGCTCATGACTGATCACGGCGATCGTGCCCGTCACGCAGACGAAGCAGAACACCGCCCACACCGGCAGCGACAGCCAGCCGTGAACCTGGAACCAGCGTTTTCGGTTTCCGATCGCCATGGGGTCAGAACCGATAGCTGGCCGTACCGACCACCGTGCGAAGGTTGCCGACGAAGCAGTCGCCGCGTGCAAGGCAGGTCGTATAGTAGGTCTCGTCGGTGAGGTTGTTGACGTTCAGCGCAAAGCTCCAGGCGCCGACGTCATAGCCCACCATGGCATCGACCAGGGTCTGGCTCGGTGTGGCGAGCGTGTCCGTGCCATCCCAGCTGGTGCCGATGTAGCGCACGCCGAACCCGCCCCGGAAACCCGTCATCTCTCCGATCGAGAAGCGGTGCTGCGACCACAACGAGGCCATGTGCTCGGGCACGCTGGGCAGGTTTTTGCCGGCGTTGGTGCCCTCGAGCACCTCACTGTCGGTGTATGAGTAGGTGGCGATCAGATCCCAGTTGCGGGCCACGTGCAGCACCGCCTCGAGCTCGAGGCCGCGCGTGCGTGCCTCGCCGGTCTGGAGCTGATTGAGCGGGTTGTTGGGATCGGGCGCCTTGCGGTTTTCCTCGCGCAGATCGTAGATGGCCGCGTTGATCAGCCCGAAGCCTCCGGCCGGCTCGTACTTCAGGCCAAGCTCGTATTGTTCGCCACGCAGTGGCTTGAAGGCCTTGCCGTCCCCGTTCAGGCCGATGGTCGGCTCGAAGGACTCGGCGTAGCTGAGATAAGGTGACAGGCCGTTGTCGGCCTTGTACATCAACGCGAGGCGCTTGGTGTTGGCGTCGTCCCTCTGCGTCGGATTGCCCTCGGTTGCATTCTCCGCACGGTCATGGCGCAGGCCGAGCACGACGATCCAGCGCTCGTCCCAGGTCAGTTGATCCTGAACATAGAAGCCGGTCTGGCGGAGCGTGTTCTCCGGATCGTCCACGAAGGCGCTCGCCGCCGGTGGGGTGAAGTTGCCATACACCGGGTTGTAGAGATTGAGCGTGCCCGCCGCACCGTATGCCCATCGGCGGTTCGTCACCGCATGCTGGAAGTCGATGCCGGCCAGCAAGGTTTGTTTGAGGCGGCCCTGATCCAGATTGGCCTGGGCTTGATGATCCACCGTCCAGTATTTGAGGTCCGGCTTCGCCACCCAGAAGACCCGATCGATGTCGCCGTTGGGCTGCAGTTGCGGACGGAAGCGCGGGTAGATCGTCTGATAGCTGACCTCGCTGTCCGCGTAGCGCAGGTTCTGGCGCAAGGTCCACACATCGTTGGGGCGATAGGTGAGCAGCGAGGTCAGGGCGCGCTGTTCGGTGTCGTATTCGTCGAAGCCGGGCTCGCTCATGAACACATCGACCGGGATGCGCGGCAGACCGGCCGGTGCTGGCAGCACCGTGCCCGCATGGGGGAGGAACTGGGTGGTCGAACCGGTCTCGTCCTTCTGCAGGTTCGCCAGCAGGGTCCATTCCAGTTGGGCATCGGGGCGCCAGGTGAGCGAGGGCATCAGCACGTAACGGTCGTCATCGACCTTGTCGACCTGGGTTCCGCTGTCGCGGCCGATTGCGACGAGGCGATAGAGCAGGGTCTTGTCCTCGTTGAGCGGACCCGTGATATCCGCCGCGAGCTGTGCGCGGTCGTAGTTGCCGGCCTGGAGCTGAATCTCCCCGTGGCGTGTGTCCAGCGGGCGCTTGGTGACCAGGTTGATGATGCCGCCGACCGAGCCTTGGCCGTAGAGCACCGACGCGGGTCCCTTGAGCACTTCGATGCGCTCGAGCGTGAAGGGATCGGGGCGGGCGCTGGCGTAGTAGCCGAAGGTCTGCTGCATGCCGTCCTGAAACACGACCGGGTCGGTGCCGCGAACGGTCGACCAGTCGCCCCGGCTGTCCAGTCCGTAGGTCTCGCCTCGCACCCCGGCGGTGTAGCGCAAGGCGTCCTGGATTGTTTGAGCGCCCTGGTCGCGCATGCGGTCGGCGGTGATGACCGAGACCGCCTGGGGCGTCTCCGAGAGTGGGGTGTCGGTCTTCGTGGCGGTCGCGCTGCGCTTGGCGACATAGCCCAGCACCGGTCCGGTCGCCGATTCGGTGACGCCGTCGGTGACCGTTACGGCGGGGAGTGTGGTGGTCCGGCTGGTGTCTTGCGCGATTGCGGCGCTGGTGCCGAGACCGAAGGCAAGTGCAATCAGGGAAGAAGCGAGTGAGCAACCGGGGGCATTCGCGACGCTCGTGCGGACGAGGTGCGCGTGGCGAGAGGGAAGAGTGATCATGATGGGAGAGTCAGCCAGGTCCCGTGGGGACGGGGTTTCAGTCAGCAGCCTGTGGAACGCACGAGGTCATGCGCTCGAACACCAAGCGCACGATCCCGAGTCGCACCCGTTTGGTCCGGGTTGGTCGCTTGCACCGATGGCGGCGCACCAACGCTGGATCGGGGTGGCTGGCTGGCGAACGACCTCGTGCGAGGTCTTGGCAGCAGGGCTGGCTGGCTATCCCGGTTCTCAACATAACCAATGAGAACGGCTCGAACTATAAATAAGAGTCATTCGCATGTAAACGATCATGTTCACGAGCGAGTTCACCTCGGTGCTTGCGATCGAGCGCGAACACCTTCCTGTGACCCAGGGGCGGCCAATTTACGGTGTCGCCTGAGATTGCTCATCCGGCATCAGGCGTGCTTGATGCCGGTCTCCGCTCGGGGCGTTCAAAGGTCGCGCTGTCCTCTCGGGCATGAATTGCTGTACGTTTACCCACGCGCCGACCTCATTCCGCTCCCCGTGCGAGAAACTCCCATGGAACCCGCTGACACCGCACACCGCACAACCTATGCAATTAAGCGTAAGCACTCCCAAGTCGACGCTACCCCCACCCCCGACCTCTTCGACAGCCTCGAGCGTTGGCTCAGCACGCCTGAACTCGCCTATGCCTCATGGCTCCACCCCCAGCCCCTGAGGGTGTCCACCAA
>Ga0116176_10002143_pt1 | contig 15119 bp, 14 predicted proteins | sample AD_STIC08_MetaG_FD_89803 | JGI IMG/M metagenome (GOLD analysis project Ga0116176, IMG submission 89803) | Active sludge microbial communities of municipal wastewater-treating anaerobic digesters from USA - AD_STIC08_MetaG | ecosystem: Engineered > Bioreactor > Anaerobic > Digestate | place: USA...
ATTATTCCTGTTATAATAAAACTAATAGAAGGATAATCCGGGAGGTAGAAAATATGAAAAGAATAGCTGTTTTGAACGTGGGTGGTGACTGTCCGGGACTTAATGCAGTTTTAAGGGCTCTTATTGTAAAAGGGGCAGAGGAAGATATAGAAATAATAGGTGTTTATGATGGTTTTAAGGGGCTCGTTGAAGACAGGATGTTCATAATGACCAAAGAACATGTTTCCGGAAAACTTCCTGAAGGCGGTATAATTCTCGGTTCTTCAAAATTTGACCCTTATAACAACAGCGAAGACATTAAAAAACTCAAAAGAAATGTTCAGGACTATCAGATAACAGCTCTTGTTCTACTCACAGGACATACTGGAGCAAAAATTGCCCTCAGGCTTAAAGAAGACGGAATATCAAGCGTCATCATTCCGGCAACTATTGATAATGATCTTAATTGGACTCATATGAGTATCGGTTTTCTGACTGGACTACAGACAGTTACAACAGCTTTGGATTACCTACATTCTACGGCAAGCTCAGGTCACAGGGTAATTGTTGTTGAGGTAGGCGGAGATGAAGCTGGCTGGCTGGCAGCTATAGGCGGAATGGCTGGAGGAGCTGATTATATAATGGTTCCGGAGGTAGAAGTAAATCCTCAGGAGATGCTTGCCAATATCAATAGAAGATACAAGTTCGGAAAAAGGTTTTCAATAATTGTAGTAGAAGAAAAATGCAAACTTCCGCAGGAAATAACCAAAGTTGCCGAAGGAATTAAAGCTCCTCACCTAATCACGGTATGTGACATGGTAGCTGAGTATATAAGGGAAAATATGCCCAAAGATTTCGATTGTCAGACACTTAACCTCGGATATATGCAAAGAGGAGGTTCTCCGCTGGCTTTTGACAGATTCCTTGCATTTAAGTTTGGCATAAGCGCCATAGAGTATGTAAAACGCGGTGAAGTTAATGTCGCACTTGGCCTTAATGGCTTTGATATTTCTCATATGCCTTACAGTGAAGATATTCTTATTAACCGGGAAATCCGTCCGGGTTTGTATGAAATGGCCAAATTATTTTTCTGAATATAATAGATAAAAAATTAAAAACATCCCTTACGGGATGTTTTTTTGGTCAAAGACCATTCGCAAAATAACTCAAAACTCTGGGGAGAGCGAAGTATTTTGTTGTACTCCAATTATATAGTCATCATGATTTTTTTTTTAGTGAGCAAAGTAATGAAAAAATATTACCAAAGTCATGTCTACATACATAAAAAAAGCGCAGGCCCTTAAAGGACCTGCACCTTTATTTTATATCTGTCAGTTAATCTGTTAGTCTTTCCAAACTGCCCATGGTGCCCAGAGAACACCTTTTGCCAATGGTGCCGGCTTTGGATTGAAAATATGCAAATTATTCTTGAATGCAACCAAATAGTTCTGCGCTACTGTATAAATTATAGTCTGATTTTCTGCAACTATCTTCTGATACTCCTTGAAGAGCTTGTCAAGTTCATTCTGATCTATGGTTACAGCCTGCAGTCTGAATATTTCATCAAGCCTTTTCTCTGATTCCGGAACAACATAATCTGCTTTGTCAACAAAGTCAAATACGTCCGGTGAAGCATTCCAGAAGTGAAGTCCTCCGTCAAGCTGCCATGTATTCCATCCGCTTGCAGGATCTGCTCCATCTCCTGATACTCTCAAAACTACACAGTCCCACTTACCGTCAGATGTGATATGAGTTACAAGAGTATTGAAGTCTATAGGTCTGAAGTTTACCTTTATTCCGAGCTTGCTGAGTGATTCAGCAAGTATGTTGCCTACATCTACCCAGAAAGCTGTGGAAACGTTGGTTGAAAGATCAAACTCTACTCTGTTTCCTTCTTTGTCATAAAGATCTTTTCCCTTGTATACAAATCCGCCCTGTTCCAGAAGCTTTTTAGCTGTTGCAAGAGAGTATTTGTAACCCATCTTGTCGACTTCTGTGTTGTAGTATGGTGAGGAAGATACTTCAGGTCCGAAGGTCTCTTCGCCATATCCGTTGAAGTTATTGTCAATAAGTGCTTTTCTGTTTATAGAGTACGATACTGCCTTTCTGAAGTTAACGTTTCTGAACCATGCTCTTTTCTTTACGTCCGGAGCATTGAAGTTGAAGGCTACAAAGCTTGGTCCTGGGTTAGGACTTCCTACTATAGTAGTCCATCCCTTTTCTTTTGAAAGTGCCTTTATAGCTGGGAATGATTCGGCAGGTACTCCGTATACATCGAAGTCTCCGGCTTCAAACTTAAGTCTCTGTGTGTTTGAATCAGGAACGATTATATAAACTATCTGATCAAGATAAGGAAGCTGGACTCCGTCTTTGGATTTGACATAGTAGTTTGGGTTTCGCTCAAGAACTATCCTCACGCCGTCTTTGTACTCTTTAACCAAGAATGGTCCTACTCCAACTAGCTTGCTTGTCTGTTCGATTGTCCATATCTGGGCAAACTTTTCAGGATTTCCTGCGGCTTCTGCAAACACGTGTTTTGGAATAATTGTCTGTCCGCCAAGATTAAGATATCCTGTCCTGAACTTGGTTTTGTAAGTAAACTTAACTGTATCTGTTCCTACCTTTTCCATTTTTGGAAGCTCATTGTTGGCATCAAGGAACGATCCGTTTCCGTTTGCTGACATCTTTGAGTCAAAAGCCATTTCAAAGGAAAATATAACATCATCAATTGTAAGCGGCTTCCCGTCAGACCACTGCAGACCTTTTCTTAGTGTAAAGTAGTATATTACTCCCTCTTTGGTCTCTTCATTCCAGAACTTTGAAGCAAGGCCAGGTCTGTCTGCCATACCTGTATAGTTAAGATGTACGAGTGAATCTGCAAAATAATCTATAATATCTGAAGAACTTGTTTCCTGTGACCAGAAAGGGTTATAGGTCTTAGGTCCTGATGTTGTCGAAAGATAAAGTATTCCCCCTCTTTTTCCGCCCTGAACATTTTCTATAAGCCATTCAGGCTCACCAAAAACAGTCAGTACAGTAACAATAGCCAAAACTATAAGTAATAGTTTTTTCATAATATCCCTCCTTCTGTAATATCTCTTTTCTTTGAGATTATAGACAAAAAATCATACTAATTTTAGTGAGATAGGTCATTATTTTTTATGACTTAATTCACAACAGTAACATTATTATTTAACTATTTGTGACTTAAGTAATATGTTAACAAATGCCAAATTTTTTTTTTGCTTTTCATACCCGTTTTTACCCCTTTTATCAGAGTTCCTAAAAAATCAGATCTTTTTTATGGTACATTAGTAACAGAGGGGAAAAAGGAGGGATGCTTATGCTCAATAAGTCCGTTGAACATCTCATAATGAAAAGATATATATTCGTAAACTATTCCAGAAGGTCAGGATATGCTATTAACAGAGAAAAACTTGATAAGTTTTCTTTAAACTACATCGCCGGATTGCTGGACTCTTATCCTGTACTTAATGAAATACCTGAGTTTGTAACTTATCTAAAGAAAAGAGCATTTGCAGAAAGAGTTGTTTCTTTCGGAAAAAAACTCTAGGTCTGAAAAATTTGTTTTTCTTTGATATTTTTGCACATGGCTTATGGTATAATATATTTGCATTAGTATGATTAAGCTTTTTTAGATTTCAGGGGCGGTGCTGTATGCAAAAGACAAAAGTTCTGATCTTCTTGATTCTGTCAACATTTTTCCTGAGCTCATGCTCGCTGCAACCAAAAACAGATTACAAAGCAGATAAATCTCAGGATGCCTTTAAGCCTCTCATCATCGGAAACGTTACCGTCGCAATGATTCCCCCGAATGCTGTTATAACAGATATAAACTACTCTATAAGCCGCAGAGTCTCGGAACTTTCAGAATCCGGCTCGTTTTATGTGATTAATTCATGGGCGATAGGAGGAAGGTTTCTATCAGATCAGCATTATAAGGAGGCCGAAGATAAAGCGAAAGTTCAGCTGTCAGAATTTCTGAGTACACAGGTAAAATCTATAAAGTCAAAGACAACCTATCTGAACGGGAAGAATGAGATTTCCGTTTATTCTTCTTTAGAAAGTGCTCTTTCAGAAAGCGAGCTTAAGGGAAGCATGGTTTTGGGAAGATACTACATCGACACTATGAGCCTGCGGGAGTATCATGTCCTGGTTTTCTACGACCCAGTTACTGTACTCAAGATAATTAAAGAAAGTAAAAATGCTGTAAGCAGTTTGGACACGGAAGGTATTGACGTTGACGATCTTTTCACACTTATAAATGAAGAAATCAGTAAAGCAAAAGATTAGGCGGAGGTGGCCGGTATGAAAAAAAAGGGGTTTGTTGCATTGATTTTGTCAGTTTTATGTATGTCTTTGATACTTACATCGTGTTCTTCGGGAGTACCTGAAGGTATGAAGCCGCTGAAAGTCGGTACTACCACCATAAAGTATATTCCCAAAGACGCTTTAATCGACGTATACCCTATGCCTTATGACGAAAAAATGATCCTGGAGCTTTTGCAGAACAACTTATTTGTAGAGTTTGAAGGAACTTACTCCGGCGGAATAGTTGACAAAAGCATGTACTATGAAATGGCTGATCTTGCTGCAAGAACAGAACTTTCAAAGTTTCTGGATACAATCGTACAGGGCTACTCTGCCAAAGTTTCCGGAATCCTCAGCGAAGTAAAGACAACTCAGAACAACGCTGATGTAAATGAAATGGTTGCCTCGGCAGGCAAGACGGTACAGGAAGCATTTACAGTATCCAGACAGCAGGGAGCAAAGGTTTTATGCAAATACTACATTCCTACCGGAAATAAGTATGAGTATCACGTAAGCATCTTCTACAATCCTCAGGCAGTTATTAACTATCTTGAACAGACAGAGCTCATAAAAAAAGCAGGTGACCAGCAGGTGCAGCTGCAACAGGCTCTTAATGATGTAATAAAAGAAGCGAAAAAAGGAACTCCGATGGATCAGAAGCAATAAATTTTCCCCCTAACGGGGGAAAATTTTTATTGTGTCTACTTCAGTATGTCCATGCCTGAAGCTTCATTCCCAAAGTTTCTTCAATGGCTTTTCTGTATATTCTCAACACCACGGCATATATGCCGTCACCATCTGTATCCTTTGAGCCTTCAGTCGAAATCTCCTCAGCGCCTCTTATTACTCCTCTTAGTCTGGTTTCTACTGTCTTATCTTTCAAAGCAAAATTCTCAACAGAGCTTCCGCCCTCCACAATAAGACCGTACACAAACTCTGTTGCTTTGGCATATGCGTCTACCAGAGCCGCTTCATGGGCTGCAAGTATTGCCTGTGAAGGATTGGGAAATTTAGTATAGTCTATTACGCCAAAACCTTTTACATCCTTGAAATCTCTTGTAGTTACCAATCCCTTTGTATCAAGCATATTCTGGGTGGTTTTAGGTTGGGAAGAACACCCTGAAAGAATAAATAAGAAAACAAATACAAACATTACATAAACAACCTTCCTAATTTTTTGCATTCTCCTGGCCTCCTTTTTTTCTTCCTAAAGCTGCTGCAATAAAAATAATTACAGTAAAAGTAAAAAGCGCTATGACATAAGACAGTCGTGTATCAACATCGGCTGCAAGGCCCATGGACGTAACTATAAGCATTGATCCGAAACCGGTAAAACCATATGATAATCCACTGTAAAGCCCGATCTCCCTCTGAGAAAGCTTAGAATTTGCATATTTCTGAACGGTCGGGAATATAGGTCCAAGGAATAATCCTATAAAAATGAACATTACGGAGTTTTTTATCGTAAGCATGGCCGCTATGCTTATAATAACCATAACGGAAGATAGAATTATGGTTCTTATAGCGCCAAGCTTTCTGTCAATATACTCCGTTATTATCCTTCCAAAGGTATACGCAGCCCAAAAGGTACTCAGTAAAAGCTGAGCATTGCTTTTGCTGAGAAGGAAAGCTTTTTCAAAAAGATTCCCGCTCCATGTGGTTATACCTATCTCCGTTCCTGCATACAACAAAAATATCAAAAGTGTCAGATAAACCAAAGGCCTTGATATTATACCAAGGGCTTCCTTTGGCTGTATAGCCGGATGTCTGGTGTTTTCAAGATACTTGAGCATCGACGTATATACAAGGATTAAAGCCATAACCACTGTATAAAGGGCAAAAATATTTCGATACGAAAAGTTCGCTTTAAGAAAAAAAGCGGTTATAAGGGGCGATACGATTCCGCCTATTCCGAAAAACGCATGAAAAAGCCCATAATTTGCATACTTTGAATCAAGAGAGGCAAAAATAGAGGTAAGACTCATGAAAACCGTTCCAGTTGTCATTCCTATAAAAAATACGCCCATCAGGACCTGAAGAAACGAGTATGAGGTAGCGAAAAGAGCTGTACCCAAAAGCCCGAAAAGAAGTCCCAGCTGCAATGATGTCTTAAGTCCCATTGAAGCTATGAGAAACCCTCCGGCAAAGTTGGATATGAGAACTCCTGCCGTATTGAGAAGAGGAACAAGAGCTGACTGAGAAATACTGACGGTATATTCGGACTGTATGGTGGTCATAAGCGGAGCAACTGAGTTTATGATTATGGAAGTTAAAAAATGTAAAAAATACAGATAATTACGGGTTTTCATCTGATTCATGCCTATTCCCTCCGGGAACTATCAATACTTAAAAGTACGGAAACATATGCTTCTACTGATTTGGAAGATGAACTTGACCCTACTCCGTTTCCGCTTTTTCCTTTAATATTTATTTTTTGGGGAAGTACTCCAACTGCATCCGAAAGATTTTCTTTCATTTCCTGACCATACTGGGTAATCTTTACTATATCGGAAATAACTATACAATCAAAATTAAATATTTCTATCGTTACTTTCCCCGACAGCACCCTGCAAAGCTCCTTCAAAAGAAAAATACTTCTTGAGTCCTTCCATTGAGGCTCCTGAGGGAAAAACTCTCCTATCGAACCATACCCGCATGCCCCTATAATGGCATCCATAAAAGCATGTGTAAGAACATCACCATCGCTATGCCCTTCAAGTCCGAGCTTTTTTGAATTCTCAATAATAACACCCCCTACAACAAGCGGTCTGCCCTGCACAAGAGGGTGTATATCATAACCTAAGCCTGTCCTGAGATCCATTTTTAAACTAACCTTATAGGCATTACTATATACATATAGTTGTTATCGTTAAAAGGTTTTAAAACCGTAGGATTGGTTTCTCCGGATATATTGAACTCAAATTCGGTTGTTTCTATTTTTTCAACCGCTTCTCTCAAATATCTTGGAGAGTATGCTATGAGTATGTTGTTTCCTTCCTTTTCAACCGTTATTGTATCCTTTCCTTCCCCAACATCTGCAGAATTGGCGCTCAATGTAAGCAATTCCTCGTTAACGTCCATTTTAACCTGTTCTGAAGAACCGCTTGCTATAGAAACCCTTCGCAGAATTTCGCTAAACTCTGCTGTAGAAAGAACCATTTTGGTTTTGAAAGCCTTTGGCAGTATGTCCATATAATTTGGAAATTTGGAGTCTATAACATTAAGTGCCAGCTCTACTGAATCTTCGGAGAAAGAGAAAAGAGCCCTTGAACCGTCGAAGTTAAGCTTGAAAGTTTTGGAACGGCATGAAAGCAGTACATTCCTGAGTTCTTCAACACTTCTCAGGGATAGAAGGAACGACGAAACAAGGCTTGACTGCTGAAGATTTATTTCAGAAATGCCCAGTCTGTAGCTGTCTGTCGCAACAAGACTTAAAAAACCCCCGCTCCTGAAATCCCAGTAAACCGAGTTCAAATTTCTGGAGAGCGGATCCGAATCTCTTGATGCACAGAAAATTACTTTTTCGATCATATGAAGAATCTTTTCCCTTTCAAGGTCCACCGTCGACCCCGCCACTGAAGGAATAACGTTTGGAAACTCAGCAGCATTCATTGTTGGAAGCTTAAAAGCAGTAGTTGCCGATTCAAGGCTGAGAACTCCGTTATCGTAGTTAATGATTATACTTACAACAGGCAAGGATTTGAGAATCTCTGAAAAATTTTTGTGATCAACCACAAAAGCGCAGTCCTCCTGAGAATCCTCCACCGTGGTTTTTCCGTGGAAACCCGTCTGAAGATCCGTGGCATATACATTTAGCTCTTTTGCGGCAACCTCTATCTTTATTCCCGAAAGGATAGGGTTGGTAGTCTTTTTTGCGACAGCCTTTTCTGCCATATCCACCAGAGACGAAAGGGTTTTTTTATTAATCTCAAACTTCATATTCTGTACCTCCTCAGTTAATTTCATTTTAATAGATTTTACCTCAAAACCATACAAAAAATCAACAATCTGACTTTGCAAATTAAAAGTCTATAAAACACTTTCTTTTATGATATAATAGTTTAAGAATGAGAGATCTGCAGGAGATATACCCCAATGAGTAAAAGAAGCATAGCTGTAATCGTCATACTGGTTTTCCATATTATATCATTATTTGCAGCAGATATAATCGTAAGTGCATACAGTTCTCTTCCCATAAAAGGACTATACATAAGTCCTAAATCTTTTGTGGTACCACTTTCTTCTGAAAACTTAATCCGTCTTCTGAACAAAGACGGAACAATCCGTTCTGTTTATGAGACCTCTGCCGAACCTAATGCAGTCGTCTTTTCTGAAGATGAATCAGTTATTGCCTGCGCAAATGTAAACGGAAGTGTTGATATTTTTAATCTGACCAATCCTATAGCCAATTTCAAGCTCACAGAGTCCAAAGAAAGCATAACTTCTATTGATATGAAAGATCAGAAAATCATATTTACATCCTATGATAAAAAAGTATTCTTTTACAACATCTCCAAAAGAAAAAAACAGTTTGAATTTCCTATTGGTTCAATTCCCGTATGCTCCAAGTTCATATCAAAAGAACTGGCAATAGTAGGTGATTTTAACGGGAATGCTTATATGTTCAGCGAAAACGGAATAAAATATACAAACAAAATTTTCAGCTCTGCAATAAGAAACATCTTTGTATACCAGGACAGACTTATATTTGTCGGTTCCGAAGGCAAAGTTGTTGTGACAGACCTTTCAATGAATATAAAATCAGTGCTTCCACTTGAAAATAATATTCAGTCCGCTATACTCTCCCCGGATTCAAATTACCTCGGTATACTATACAACAACAACTCCTTCAAGGTTTACAGCATAGAAGGCATTCTTGGGAGTACCCTGAAAGTTATACTTAACATAACAGCCCTTCCTTTCAGATGCGCTGCACTAGCTTGGACTAACAGCTGGCGCGAAATACTACTTACCGAAGGTTCTGATATGTATCGAATTACCTTTCCTTCAGGAATACTAGAAAAGACTGTTGAAAATATGGTCTCCCTTCCCAAAAAACTTTTTTGGAAAGACAATTACCTTGTCTTTGCAGATAAAATTTCAAATTTTGGAATAATCAATATAGAATCCGGAAAGCTTATCTCTTTTTTCAACACTCAGACCGCCGGAATAAACGATTTCATTGTAATAGACGATAAGTATATTGTCACCGTGGGCACGGACGGTATTGCAAGATCCTATGATCTTAACACAGGAAAAAAGGCAAAGGAAATTTTTTTATCCGACAGCCAGCTTACTTCGGTTGATATAAGCCCAGATAAAAAATTTATTGTTTTCGGGGGCTGGGATAATAAAGTATACGTTTACAACTATCCCTCCTTCACAAAGTACAGGGTAGTTTCAGACCTTCATGACAACTGGATAAACGATATAGCCATAAACCGCAACGGCAGTTATATCGCCGTATCCTCTTATGACAGGAAGGTAAGCATATCAAAATTTCCTGATTTCGAAAGCTCCAGCCGGAAATTTTTTTCTTTTAAGTATAATATATGGAGCGTAAGCTGGGCCCATGCAAAAGAGTTCCTTGCCACCGGAGGATACGACGGAATACTTGAGATATGGGATGCTTTGTATCAAATGTCCATAAAACCTGGTATTTCAACTCCAAGCATCCGTGATATAGAATGGAATATTGATGACACAAAAATAGTTACTGCCTGTGAGGACGGAAATATATATCTCTGGAATGCAAAGAGCGGCGAACTGATCAGCACAGTCAACGTATCCAGCGGTCCTGTTCTGGACATATACTGGAACAAGGGAAGCAAGTATATTGCCTGTATAGCCGACAAGAACGTTCTTAAGATTTTGGATATAGAAGAAAAAAAATGTATTGCCACCATAATGATTTTTAAAGACGGAAAGTATGTATCGTTTAAAGAAAACGGCGAGTATATGACCAACATTCCATCACAGTCCGAAAGCACATACTTTTCCAGATACAATCCTCTGATGCTTATAGACACGCTGATGCTGAAAAAAGTTGACAATCTGAACCTGCGTGAAGTAGAACCACCAGTTATAGCATGTCCTGATAACTTTATTCTTTCACCGCAAAACAATACTATAAATATAGAAATTTCAGATAACAGAATGTTGAAACAGGTAAAGATAGGAACCAGGCTTTACGATGTAAACCAAAAGGATTTCTCGGTAGATTTCAAAATAGATATAGAAAAGCTTATAGCAGATGAAATACAAATCCTGGCTTATGATGACAGTGGCAATAAGTCCATAAAAACCGTTCCGCTTGAGTATCAGAATATAAGTCTTATAGCCATAGCAAACGAAGTCGTGCGGGAAGAAAGCGGAAAGTACATAGGAGTTCTTAGCAAAGGGATGACAGTAAAGCTTCTTGGAATTTTCAATGAAAGCTATATTATAGACTTCATGGGAAAAAAGGGAGTTATCGCAAAGTATTTCCTTATCAAGTGATTATTTAACAAAAAATATAAAACAGCTTTTAATTACAATTTAATTTTTGTTAACTAATATTTTACATTCAACCTTGACTCGTAACATTTAAGCGGTAGTATTATCTTGAAAACAAAAACTATAGGAGGTGTTTGATATGAAAAAATTATTATTGGTTTTATCTTTAGTGTCAATTCTTATGGTATCAGTTTTTGCAACTGTGAATCTTGCAGATATTAATTGGACAATAGACTCTGACCTTAAGATCAGCAGAACGGTAAGTGTTAAAGTTTATCAGTGGATCTATGCAAGCGTATCTTCAAACAAGACTATTGAAATTACAAAACCTGGTTCTGAAAGCTTTGATCTTTTCAACATTGCTGTAGGTTCAAACAAGGGAGCAACCCTGAGAGTCGAAATGACTGGTCTTCCAAATCAGCTTGCACTTGAGGGCATGTATGTAAAGTATGATGGTACAAACGACTCAGTACCCTTAGTAAATGACAAATTAGATCTTAGTGATGATTTAGTTCTTCCAGGATACAATGCCGATACGGGTACGGTTACATTTAAGGATATGGTTTTTGGAGCAAAATTCAATGCTTCACCTATACTGATTGCCAACAAAGACAACCCTTATACTATAACTGTTAACTTTTCTTTCGAACCTACTGTCAGGTTTTAATTAATACCTTATAAAAATAAAAAAAGTTCCCGCTTAAGCGGGAACTTTTTTTAACTTACTTGGGTATTATCAAAAGCTTCTCTAATCCTTTTTTAATATACTTATTCCTCATGGTAACTTCCCATATGAGACCCGACAGATAATTTTCTATCATCAGAAGGCTTATTCCTTTGTCAATGCCTATATGAGTTTTTGAAAACCAGTTTTTATCCAAATTGTAAGCATCCTTAAAGCCATACCTTCCCCAAAGATTATCAAAGGTTCTGTAATGGTTCATTGCGTCAATTACCTCATCCGGAACAAATACTATGGAGCCTATAGCCCCTGCCGGAGGAATAGTTCCGTCAGTTTTACCCACAGTACTATTTTCACCGTTAGGCGCAGCCCCAAAGTCACCCCTGTATCCATCGGGAGAGTCGCAGGCAGTAAGCCCCCATGAGCATTCCCCAAAAGTTTTATACTTTCCTTTGAGGTCTATACAGTACTGTCTTGCGGCTTTAGTTGCATTAACAGAGTTTTCATACCAGTTAACTCCGTTTTTATCATAAAGTTTTCGGAAGTCTATCCATGCATGTGTAAACTGATATGTAAAGATAGAACCCGTCCATGTATATATAAGCTGATAATCCCGGTAACATCCTGTATTCCTTTTAAACTCATAATACATACTTGGGTCTATAGGAAAGCTGGGGGATGCTGCTCCCAAAATATACATCATGAGCTGCTCAGCGTAAAGATCCCACGCCCCATGAAATCCATTTTCGTACCAGTACCCCATGTAAAACATATTTTTTTTCTTGTTTGTATACCATTGCCAGTTTACCCTCTGGTATATCTTTTCGAAGTACTCCTCAGCCTGACCTTTAAAGTACTCTGCGGCACAAAGCGCTCCCATGAGGAAGATGGCGGTATCTATGACAGAAACTTCGCTGTGCCAAGTTCTTCGGGCAGTCTGCATATCCAGAAAGTGTATGAAGAACCCTTCTTTCTGCTCAGCCTTGCTGTAGAAAGTCTTAAGAGTACCAACAACTCTTTTGTAGCCCTCTTCTCTGGTTATCCAACCTCTATTTACACCCACGACAATTGCAGAAAGCCCAAATCCCACACTGGCTATGCTTGCCGCATCATGAACCGTATTATCTTTTATAAGACCATAAGAGTTTTCCATAAGTGATGCTTCATTCCAGAAAAAATCAAAAGACAGTTTTGCTTCGGTTTGAACAATATCGTTTCTTCCCATACTTCCTCCCTATACGCTAATTTATTTCCAGCTTTTTTAAACCTTCTTTTATGCAGTCAATATCAGAAAAGAGACTCCAGATGAGCCCATTCTCATAGTTAGAAAACATTAAAAGCGTTATTCCCTTGTCTATTCCGATATAATCTTTTGCTATCCAATTCTGGCAAGGATTAAAAGCATTCTTCAATCCGTACCTGCCCCATAATCCGTCTATGGAGTAGTAATAGTCAAGCGCACGCAAGGACTCCTCAGGGGTGAAAACAATGCTGCCAAGAGCTGCGGATACAGCAATAGTTCCGTCAACTACATTGGCCTTGTTATCGTATCCGCTTGGTTGAGAACCGTAAAGTCCATTGTATCCGCTTATACTGTCACAAGCCGAAAGTCCCCAGCAGCTTTCTGAAAAATGCGGATACCTGTCCTTCAGATCCAGACAGTACCTGTAATTAGCCAAACTTGCATCTACAGAGTTCTGATGCCAGTTAACTCCCATAGCATCTTTTTTGTTGCGAAAGTCAATCCATGCATGTGAGTATTGATGGGTAAAGAGTGAACCAAACCACGAGTGTATAAATGTACTGCCCTTATACGATGACCTGTTCCGCTTAAAAGCATAGTATACCTCTTTGCCTATGGGATAAGTAGAAGAAGCTGCGCCGAGAACATACATCATAAGCTGTTCAGCATAAAAATCCCATCGGCCGGAAAATCCTGACTCGGGCATGAGCGACATATAAAAGTAGTTGGTACTTTTATCTACGAATACTTTCCAGTTTATTTCCGAGAAAAGCATCATCGTCTTAGAAAGAATCTCTCCGCCGAAGTACTTTGCACATGTAAGAGCACCACACAGCAGTATCGCAGTGTCAATGGTTGAGATTTCACTTTTATTTATTCTTTGCGCAGTACTTATATCGACAAAATGATAAAAAAAACCACGCACAGTTTCCATTTTTAAAAGTGTATCAAGCGTTTTTTCAGCCCTTTCAGCCCCCTGTTCATAGGTGATCCATTCTTTTTCGACTCCAATTACTATGGCACTAAGTCCAAAGCCTGTACTCGCAATACTCGCACACTCAGCAGACCCCGGATATCTGTCACGCACCAAACCATAACCCACAGAACCTGGTATACTGTTAGCTTGTTCCCAGAAAAAATCGAAGGACTTTCTGAACTCTTCCTCAAAATGATCTGTACTTAAAGGAAAGATCATCATCGGAATAAAAGCCAGTACCAGTAAACACCAAACTGCTTTTTTCATAAACTCCCCCTCTATTCTCCGGTTATACCGGTTTTATCGACACTCTGAACAAACCAACGCTGAAATATGAAATAAAATATTAAAAGCGGAAGTATCGAGATCAATGTTCCGGCCATTGAAATGGCTTCATTAAGGTTTTTCCCGCCCTGCGTAACACTCATTGAGTAAACATTTTGATAAGTAGCAGCAAAATTTTGCAGACCAAGCGTCAGAGTCTTAATCTTGTTTCCGAAATACAGCGCCGAAAGCGTAGTCTCATTCCAGTACCACACAAACGAAAAAATGAACGACACAATGTATGCAGGAAGAGCCGAAGGAACGGCAATTTTTGTGAAAATAACCATAAAGCTTGCTCCGTCAAGCTGGGCAGCCTCCTCAAGAGATTTTGGAAGCATCTTAAAAAACTGGTAAAAGATCAGTATGAAGATGGAACTTTTCAAACCCTGGCTGAATATGGCAGGGAGTATATATGAGTAAAGACTTCCAATAAGATTGAGATCCTTATACATAAGAAACTGTGGGATCATGGTTACCTGAGCAGGAATTATAAACGTAACAAGTATTAAAAGCATTACAAGCTTTTTTCCTCTGAACTCAAAACGTGCCAAGCCATACCCCGTAAAGGATGTGAATATAGTCTGTAGAACAGCAGGGATTAGATTTACATAGATGGTTTTTATCAGAGTAGGAAAATAATCAAGCACCTGACAGGCTCTGACATAATTATCAGTATAAAGCTTTGTCGGAATCCATTTTACAAAAGGATTCACCAGATCCTGGGTATCCATGAAGCTGTAAGATACCATATAAAGTATCGGATAGAGAAAAACAAACCCTATCAGCACAAGCAAAAAGTATATGACAGCCTTGGAAAAAGCAGTTTTTATATTCTTTTTTTTCATGATATCGCCTATCTTTCCGCTTTTTTGCGCCGGCCGTTTATAAAAACCATAAAGACGGTCAGAATGATGAGTATAACTCCGAAGTAAATAACAGAAAGCGCTGTTGCATAGCCTATGCCTCGGTTTATATCGTACATGTCAGTCGAAATTTTCTGAACAATCGTATTAAGCGAAAAACCTGAAAGCGTCACAAGAGTATACAGAACATTCACCCCCACCACAGGCATCAGAGCTGGGAGTGTA
>Ga0116176_10002146_pt1 | contig 15097 bp, 30 predicted proteins | sample AD_STIC08_MetaG_FD_89803 | JGI IMG/M metagenome (GOLD analysis project Ga0116176, IMG submission 89803) | Active sludge microbial communities of municipal wastewater-treating anaerobic digesters from USA - AD_STIC08_MetaG | ecosystem: Engineered > Bioreactor > Anaerobic > Digestate | place: USA...
ATTGAGGCTGACTTAAGCCGTTCTGACTTAATTGGTGCTAACTTAAGTGGTGCTAACTTAATTGGCGCTGACTTAAGTCGTGCTACCTTAAGTCGTGCTAACTTAAGTGGTGCTTACTTAAGTCGTGCTAACTTAAGTGGTGCTGACTTAAGTGGAGTTGACTTAATTGGTGCTCATTATTCCTATAGAAACATTATGGGAATGTGGTGTAAGGCCTTAAGCGACGAACTTATTTTAGAATTAATGTTGTGGGACGCAGAGTCCTGCGGAATTGAAACTCTGAACGTGTGGGCGGCGGGTGAAGTTGATACTGACTGTCCATTTAATAACTCTGAAAGAGACTTTTACTTTAAAGAATCGAGAAAGGTATGGAATGGTAGAAGCACAGATGAAAAGAAATATAAGACCCTGAAGACACTTTTTGAAGCCATTGCCAAAGAAATGAATATAAAAGTAGATAATGTTGCTTGACAGAGAAACAGAGCGTGAAGCAACCATATTCACCAGAAGTAAATATGCTCGATTAGTAAGAGATGCCTGGAGGAAAATGTCATGATAGAAGGATACATAAAGTCTAATGAACTTACCGAAGAGTGTTGGACAGTACAAATGAGAGGGCTGGAGGCCTGTAAAGATTGTAAGCTATCTAAGAGAGAGAAATGTGGAGGTATTGAGATAATCAGAACAGGTAAGAACAGAAAAGGTTTCAAGGTGCCCATATCTCATACAAGAGGAGGTAGATAATGAAAGTTGACGTTGCTTCATTGTTTAGTACCACGAGTTTTTACAATGTTGTCTTGGAGAAGGATGAAGGTGGTAAAGTGTTTGCCACAGTTGCTATGGACTATGATGCCAATTCAGACTCGTATGAGATATCAAATGTGGAGTGTGAAGAAGGCTTTATTATCAAGAATGATGACCTTGATATTGACCAGATAATCAAACTGTCTAAAGGAGGTTAACCGTGGCTAAGTTCTACTGGACCACAGATGGTCAAGAAAAGATTAAGCAGTCAAAGATACAATCAATGCGAATTGGGAAGAAGGTAAATGCAGATATTCTTACTGGTAAAGTTGAACTCGAATGGATGGTGTTTCCCATTATCAATAACAAAGAGCATAACAAGCCAGTAGCAGATAATATGAAGTGTGAGGAAGAGGCAAAGGCCTGGATAAATCAACACTTTAAATAAAAGGAGGTTAAGAAATGAGCGATGTTGTAGATGTAGAAATCCTCGATGACGGCACCTTCAAAATTAGTACAGATAAGATTTCTATGGCTAATCACGGAGGAGCAGAAACGCTTATTAAGATGTTAGTTGCTGGTGCAGGTGGAGAATCAAAACGAGTTCGTAAAGGCACACACACTGTACATGAGCATGATGGACATTTCCACAGTCACGAAGAATAAGGAGGTACAAATGAGTGTGTTTAATGAGGTTGCTAAGATTAAAACAAAGTTAAAGGAAAAGGCTAAAAAGAAAGGCATCTACGAAAACTTTGGACAGAAGGAGGTGCTTGCCTTGTCAGAAAAATATGGGTACAGTCCAACCGTACAAGACTTTGATATCTGGTGTCAGAATTATACTGGAAAGGAGGATTAGAAAATGCCCTGTTATACAATTACCACTGTTAAGTTAGTGCTTACAAATGCCAATCTTGACTTGCTTAAAAAGGCAATTGAGGGCATGGGGTACGTTGTGGACAGATATGGTGAGAAGTTATTCTGGAGAAACGGTAGTTATGACAAAGTAAAAGGAACTCTAAATTTAGTAGGAGGAACAGAGGAACAAGGCAACGCAATAAGACGTGCCTACAGCACAGAAGTGCTTAAAAAGAATGCCACTAAGTTTGGCTGGCAGTTGAAGAAGGTTAAAGAGAACAAATACCAGTTGTTAAAGAGATAAAAGGAGGCAACACATGGCATCAAACACAGTACGTCAATTAAATGATGTGATGGACGCAGCAACCCCTATCATAGGCATTGAGACACTTGACCAACAAGGTCTTGTTCTACAAATAATGCAACACTTTGCTGAACTGGACAAAGAGAATAAAACCGACACCCCAGTTGTTCAGTGGGACATGGTTAGAGGTGCAAAGCCATTAACTGAAAGTGCCAAAGCACTTGTAACTAAATTGTGTCAAACTGAAGACGGACCTGTTGACCCTACCATTGCTACTGGCAACCCAACTGAGTTTTTAGCTCGTCTTCTTGGAGTAGAGAAGCACATATTCATCATGTTTAATGTGCATCGAATCATCGATAATGAGTCCGTATCACAGGCTATAGCAAACTTAAGAGATGTGTTCAAATCCTCAGAATCTCATCTCATTCTGTTAGCACCGTACTTTAAACTTCCTGATGAGTTGAAACAAGACGTTTTAATTCTAACGGAGAATCTTCCAGAACATGCTGAGCTAATAAAGGTGGTAGAATCTATCTGTGCTGACGCTGAGATAAAGAAACCAAAAGACATTGGTAAGATTGCTGATACTCTTACTGGGTTAAGTTTGTTCTCTGCTGAACAGACTCTTGCTACCTCACTTGAAATAAACGAAAAGAATGAGCTTGTAATCAATCGTAAGACATTATGGGAACGTAAATGTAAAACGATAGAACAAACTCCTGGACTGAGCATCTATAGAGGCTCAGAAAGATTTAAAGATATAGGTGGTTGTGATAACGTTAAGACATTCTTGCTGTCTATCTTAAACGGAGACAATGCTCCATTGGCTATAATCTTTATGGATGAAATTGAGAAAGCCTTTGCTGGTGCAGGAACTGATACCTCAGGAGTAAGCCAAGACCAGTTAGGTGTTATATTGTCATTCATGCAAGACAACGAGGTTGATGGAATGATATTCATTGGACCTCCAGGAGCTGCTAAATCAGCTGTTGCTAAAGCTGCTGGTAATGAAGTCATCATTCCAACAGTTATATTTGACTTAGGCGCAATGAAAAATTCTCTTGTAGGCAAATCCGGAGAGCAGACAAGACAGGCACTTAAAGTTATATTGTCTATAAGCAAAGGTAGAATGTTGTTCATTGCTACTTGTAATAGCATAGGAGTGTTGCCTCCAGAACTCAAAAGAAGATTTACCATGGGTACATTCTTCTTTGACCTACCTACTCAAAATGAGAGAGAGTTAATCTGGAATATCTATATGAAGAAATACAATATATGCAAACAGGAAATACCCAACGACACTGGTTGGACTGGTGCTGAAATTAAACAGTCTTGTAGACTTGCTAAGAATCTCAAAATATCTCTTAAAGAAACCACAAGTTACATTGTACCTGTAGCAGTATCTGATGGAGATAAGATTGAGAAACTTCGTAGTCAAGCTACTGGCAAGTTCATAAGTGCGTCAAACAAAGGTGTATATTCTGGTTCAGTAGTAGACACTACTAAGAGTGCAAGAAAATTCAGACTTACTGGAAATAATTAAACTCTAAAATTTTAGTAAGGGAGGACAAAATGAGTACGTTTAAGTTAGACAAGGACATAGTAGCCCTCGTGTATTCAAATCACGCATGGGGTAACAGGAAAGAGGCTGACAAGAACAAGATTCAAACCAAGATGGACAAGAAAATGCTTAAAACTACGAAACGGCTTGTCGACTCTGTAGAGTATAAAACAATAATCAGTTTTCAGAATGAGACCAAACGCTGGATAGTTAAACGTTCTGTGCCTTCCTTCTTTCAAGACGGTGTGTTCTTATTTAGAGCTTCAGCAGTAAGAGAGGTGGAAGAGTATTTAAACGAAAGAAAGGAGGAATTAAATGAACTTGTGGACAAGTTTCTAAAAGTTTATCCTAAACAGGTTGAAGCAGCTATCCCATTGTTAGATGACCAGTTTAAGAAAAGTGATTACCCAACAAGCATTTATCTTAGAAATGCATTTGCTATTGAACATCGTTGGGTAACTTTTGGAATACCAAAAACTCTTCCTCAAGATATTTACAAAACAGAACAAGTTAAGGCAGAAAAGTTGTGGGCGGAGGCTGCTCAACAGATTACGCTTTCTCTTAGAATAGCATTTAAAAAGTTAATTGAACACGCTGTTGAAAGACTATCTGTGAGCAAGGGTCAATCCCCTAAGACCTTCAAAGATTCTATGATTAATAACATCAATGAGTTTATTGATACCTTCAAAAACAAAAACATAACCAATGATACTGAACTTGCCGAGTTAATAGATAAGGCGAAGAAAGTGTTATCTGGTGTCGATGGAAACGATTTAAGATATGATACAGATATAAGAATAGACGTTGCAAAAAACTTTGCTCAAATTGAAAAGAAATTGGACAGTATGATAATCAACAAGCCAACAAGAAAGTTTAGTATAAAAAGAAAAACACTCAAGGAGGACAAATGAAAGCATATGTATGTTGGACAATGAGTAATTTCGAGGCTGTGTGGAGAATGTATAAAGCTAACAGTCTGGAAGAGGCAGAACAGTTAGTATTAGACAGAACTATAAAGCGTGGAGAATGTGAGATTGAAAAGTTGATGAATATTAATAAGGAACTTGAAGATAGGAGCACAAAAGATATATTGATAGACGAATGCGGTCTTGAAGTAAAAGAGTTTGTATATGATGAAAACATATGGAAAAAAGTTAAAGCCAAAGTAAAATACTACGCTGATATTGCTACAGGAAAACAAACATCTGAGTTGCCTAACTTACAAGACTGGGTCAAATATTGGCACTATGAACACATTACACCTAAAGTTCTCTACATAGCTAATAGAATGTTAATGAACATGAACAACTACATTGTAGAAGATACTGAAGATGGACTAAAACCGTTGACTTCCCACTTAGATAATAAAGCACTTGGTGATGTTCTTAGCATGTATATGAATATCTTTTGTCTAAACTCTGAACACCCTATCGAGGCAAACATTATTCTGGAAATGTGTTTGAGTCCTGAAATAACTAAAGTTTAAAAATTAACTTATAAAGGAGAACCAATATATGAAGAACTACATTTGGCACTTTAGAAAGAAAGTTGACAGAAGGAATAAACAGGCTATGATAGATTTCTTGACCAAACATCCAAGGTATTATACCATGAACTCTTGGAATAGAGGTACATCATATGCTCACAATGTAAAGATATATAATCTTCCACTTACATTAGAGCAAAAGTCTAAAGCATATGAACTATTAGATGTACCTGAAGTTAGAGAAAACATAAACAACTGCTTGAGACAATTCGATAAAAAGTATGATTATAACTGGCAGGCTACATTTAATGGAAGGTCAGAAGGATATATAGTGTGGATAGACTGTGATGCTGTAATACTTCGTTATCCTACTTTATTTAATGAGTTATCAGACTATATTGTTTTAGTCAAAGGCGGCAAACGTCTGTCACCATACAAAAGTTATTGTCAATCTTGTGGTCAACGAAACTTTCAGACCGTTGAAGAAAGCAGTGATATCTGTGGTAGATGTGGTGAACGTAGTAGAGTTAATCACATATTTTATGATATTTATACACAACCAGGACAAGGTGTAGACATGGATAAAGATTTCAATGAGTGGAGCATGTACGACCTGAGTTTGAGAGTTAAACTGGTATGTGAATTTGATAAGTTAGTAGACCAGTGTCTAACAAACTTAGTTTATATGATAGAAAACTATAAAGTTGATGAGGAGGAATATACTATCAAAGAAACCAGAAAAGTTCTCAAAAAACTTAAATCGTCACAGGAGACTGTATCATGATTATGAAAGAGATGGGACGTGTTATGATTGATGGAGAGGAAGTAATATTAGTTAGAACACAGTATGATAATAACAGAATTGCTATAAAAGGCGTAACAGACCGAGACGGATTAATACAGCCTTTTGCTATGCTTACTGTGGACATTCCTGACGTGCCTTTAGCTAATGATGAGGTCATAGTTAAAAACTGGTCTGAGAACGCTGAGTTTGCACAGGTCTGTTTAGACAGCGGCTTATTCGAGGACACTATGACACGTATCAAGATTGGATATGTTCTTGCCCCAATTTGGAGAATAAAATAACATAAAAGGAGAAATAAAAATGAAAGAATATCAACTTAACAATGGAGAGAAGTTAATAGACGTTAATGGACAGTTACTTATTCTTATACCAAAAGGCTTAAAGCCAAACAAGAATCTTAACTTTGCTCAATCAGCCACAGATATTTATGAATGTAAATCATTCTTTTTTGAGACTACAAAAAACAACAGGACAATGATAAAGCTCACAAAAGGTAAAGGATATCTACTAACTATAGGAGTATTCAGTGGTGACAGAAATTGGAATAATCATGCTTCATTTTGTTGTGATTTAGCCTATACAGATAGTGCTAAGAAAGACGAAGCATTTACAATGGCTGTCAAAAACTCTAATGGCGGCGGTTGTTGGATTGAAGTGTGTGTAGCCAAGTTCTCAATGTGGAACAAAAAATCATCAAGCAATAGACCAGACCTAAACAGAGTGGGTCTAAGCCCAGACATAGCAAATGCTCTTACCTCAAGTGACTTAAGAAATAACTCTTCACTGTCACCAGAACTCACAACAAAAAGGGAGATAGTATAATGACAGAGAAGAGAAAGATATTGAAAAACTTAAAAGGAGGTGAAAATAATGCTCTATGAAGTTGAATTAATTACCACTATACGTTATCTATTCTCTCTTGAGGCCGAAGATGATGCTCATGCCATTGAAAAGGCTCAGTTAGTCTACAAAAGGAATCAGTCAACTAAATCTACTGAGAAAATAGAGGGTGAGCTTAAAATGACACAAGACAAAAAAGGAACAAGACATTCATGGAACATAATATACAAGAGGTGATAGAATGAAAAATATAGTATTGATGAAAAAATTGGTAGTAAGTAGAAAAAATATGCCTATTTCATTGTTCAGAACAGTTATAAACATCATTGTAGTATCATTGTTACTGGACCGACTTATAGGTACTAATAACCATACTATTTGGATTATTCTTTCTATTCTATGTGGAGTTATTATAACAGTAGTAATTCTCTTGAAAATACTTGAACAGCCTATTAACCTATTCGACTTTACCAATATTAAGGAATCTGATGAGGATAAGAAAAACAGAACTAAAGTCTTTGATAGGTTAAAAAACATGATGTAATAAACTTGTTGATTTTATTGAGTTTATCATGTCTTGATTTTATTATTATCATATGATAAACTTAATACTTCAACAACAAACAAAAACATCAGGAGGATAAACAGATGGCTCAACGAGTATCATTAAGGGACAAAAAGAAAGGAGAAGGACATGGATATACTAATACTGCTACTGTTAATAATGCTGTTCACAAGAAAGTAGAAAGAGTGAGTAAAGCATTATCTAATACAGATGTAATATATGAACAGTTTAACGAATTGCCAAAGCCTTTTGACCCAATGTGTAATGCTTGCAAGAAGTCAACTATTAGAGGGGTAAAAGATGCTATGATAAACATGCTTACTACCATCAACATGGTAATAGCAGAGTTACCTATTGGACAAGCAGATATTTCTACATGGGAAAAGAAATGTAAATTTCTTCGTAGATGGGCACGTGCTCAAGGGATAATTCGTGAAAAGAAAATAAAAGCAAAAGGAGGCAAGTAATGGTCAAAAAAACAGTAAACAGGGAAACATTAGTAAATCTTATACGTGACTCCAAAGGTGCTGTGTTCAATGTATCCTTCATTAAAAGAAGCACTGGAGAGCCACGTACTATGTTAGCTAAGTATGGAGTCAAAACTCATCTCAAGGGTGGTGAATTGGCCTTCTCACCTAAAGAAAAGAATCTAATTGTAGTGTGGGATACTCAAGAAGAGTCATACAAAACAATTCCAATAGAAGGCCTAACAAGCCTCACTATAAATAAAACATTTTACAAGGTAAAAGATTAAACATGACTAAAGAAACATATCAAATGATAGTTAATCGCTCTCTAAGTTGGATAAACCGGTCTGAGTTAAAGATATCTATAAGTGTAAAGAACGTAAGAGGTGGAAGAGCGTGGTATGATACTAAAGAAATTGAAATGCCTCTTTGGATTAACAATTTCGATGTTATCTACCAAATTTACTACATAATACACGAATTGGTACACTGTCTTACAGGCCATAAGCACGACAAAGATTTTAAACTCGTTGAAGATTGTCTATTAAGAATGTGGGGAATTGAGATTAAACGTAAGAGAGTGTATCCTAAAGAGTTGAAGTTCAACGGCAAGATTGTAACCAACATTCCATCATTTTAAAGGAGACTAATATATGGTAATGATTAATCCAAATGCTAATAAAAATGATATGACCTCTGGTGGCAAATACAGATTTGAAAAAAAGTCACGTAAGATAAACATAACCATACCTCTTGAACCATGGACCATAGAAAGAGTTGGTAAGACAGCAAGTGATTATGGTATGTCTAAGAGTGAGTTATTAAGAAACATGATAGAATTTGCTAGCAGAAATATACAGTTTAAAGGTCTAATGGACCAACTATATGGTTCACCAAAAACAAGGTAAATAGATGAATAGACCTTTAACAAAAGAGGAGATTAAACCTTATAAGATAAGACATCATCTTACATTATTGGATAGACCAATGTTTATACCATCAATAGCATTAGCTAAGTCATCTGAATATTCAGATGACGCCGGTTACACAATTATTTCTAAGAAGCATGGGCTACCAACCATATTTGATAAACAGCTATTGTATATGTTACTTGAACGTGCTCAAACTACACAAAGTAGATTTCTTACGTTCAAGAGCATAAGAGAAATTATTTCCATTATGAACTTGCCTGATAAAGGCCAGTCTTATCTTCGTGTTAGAGAGTCCATTAACAAGTGGGCATTAACAAACATTATATTTGAAGAAGATAAACTACAGTTAAATGGACGTGTGTGGCACGAGAAAATTACTATAGCAGTATTACCAGAAGTTGTATTTGCTGATGACTCATTGGATATAAATGCACCTATACACATTGAGTTATCAGAACGCTTTTACAAGTATAACCAAGACCGATTCTCTATGTTACTTGATTATAAAACGTTAAGAAAGTTTGACAATGCTTTTTCATTAAGATTGTATGAAGTGTTAGTAAAGAACTTCTATGGTAGAAAAGAATGGAGAATTGGTATTAGAAAGTTGGTCATAAAACTTGGTGCACAATTTGACCAACGTAATAAAGTGGTAAACAGAATAGATAAAGCTGTGGAGGATATAAAATGTATTCATCGAGGTCGTTTTTCAAACTTAGATTATTATGTTGGTAAGAATAATGTGATTATCTTCAAAATTTACTAATTGGCCACTTAATTTTTTACTGATAAAAAGTGGTAAAAAGTACGACCCTGGATGATTGCTTAATATATCAAAAAATGATTGCTTAGTACGACTATAGATGATTAGTGATGACTTGTCCATTCAGAGCTGACTTGAGTTTGCCAAACTTAGATAGTATATATATTATATATAGTATTTTTGAAAGTGTATTTAAAATACTTCGTATTTTAGCAAAAATTTTTTAAAAATGTTTTGTTTTTTAGTAAAAATTTTACTTGAAGTGGTAAGATAACTTATAAGGTAGTTTTTTATTGTTGGCTTCGCCAACTGATTCCCACCTAACGGTGGGAATCATAAAATCTTTTTTACTAAAGAGGTAACTTACAATGAAAGAGTTAACAGAAATGTCTGGTGAGGAATTAAAACAGCTACAAAATAAGATAACCGTCTTACTATATTATCAAAATGTTGGTAACAAACCTGATGTTGAGTACTTTTATAGAGCTGTAAAATTCGTTCTTGAAACAAGAGGTATTGATTTACCTCCTTATGGGGTGGTATCAAAGAAGCTTAAATACATTCATAAAAGATTAGTAGAAGCACATGAGTTTCTTAATAACTGGCTTACTAAACATATTAAAACAGTACCAACCAAAGTTGAAAAGAACAGATTGTATCTTATATTCGCAGAAATACTTTCTGATAGCATTTCTAAACGAGGTCATACTGTTTCCTTAAAATATCTACTTTGGATATACAAAGACTTCCCAGCCATCTTGGACGTAGCCTTTCCAGGCTATGTCCAATCAGGCTTACTTAAGATGTTGTTAACAGCTGAGAGGCAGACTGTAACAGATGAATATAATGACAAATAAAAGGAAGGTAATATATGATTCTTGAAAACGTTAATTATGTAGAAGCATTTTCTATATCTGATGCTTGGAGAGATGTAATGAAGCTTTGTATGGAAAAAGGTATAAGATATAAAATTGCTAATGCAAGTGAGTTAAATGAATATGGTAGTTATATTGGACAGTATCGGGTTCAGTTGCCATATGTTATGATTAGAATAATGGCACCACATATTAGAGACTCTTTTACTCCTGAAAATTGTATATTTCGCCCTACCGACACTTATAAAGTTGGTCAATACTTTGCTGAGTACCTTATGAATCCTGTGCTTAAACCAAATGAGATTTATCGATATTCAACTTGGATTGCAGCTCAGATAGAAGACATTATCAAAGCACTTATTATATCTAAAGGTAAGACAAATCAAGCTACTATATCTGTTGGAGACAGCTCTTGTACCAAGATGAGTGATCCTCCTTGCTTACGAGTAATATCTTTCAAGGCTATTGATAAGATGTTACAAGTATCAGTGTTTTTCAGGTCTTGGGACTTGATATGTGGCTTTCCAGAGAATCTATCAGGAATACAACTTCTTAAAGAGTATGTTTTGGACATAGTTAATGAACAACTTGTTGAAGATGACAAGCTTATCGACTATGAAATGTATGCTTACAGTGATGGTTTACATATCTACTCTCAATATTTTGACATTGTAAAAAGCCTTTGCTATTTGTCTGAAAATGCTCTTAAAAAAATGGAGATAGAATAATGAAAATTAGAAGACCAAAAAATGGCACCACTTTAACTCATCAAGAGTTGCTTGATTTGCTTGAACTTCTTGAAAAAGAGGAATATATCTCTGTTTTTGAGATACAACAGAGATATACAGAACATCAATTGAACCTTTTTATCTATATTATAGAGAATGCTGTTCTTAGAAATATAGTGGTAATGAAATCAATGTTTCATAACGTTGACTATATTATTGCTAGAGATAATGAATTTACTATTGTGCCTTACATAAACGTGTTTAACAGTAAAAACTGAGACTGAATATGAAATATAAAGTCATAACATTTAAAAGGCTTTATATATGCTTCGTGTTTATCGAAAAAATATGATAAAAAGATGATATGTATTAAATAACGAGAGAAGCACATAAAAGGAGATTGAATTATGAAAAGAGATATTGTGGTTATGTTTCTAACAATTTTGTTTGTTATTTTGTGTGTTGTTGTAAAGAATAAGGAATGGTTTATTATGTTTGTCTCGATTTTGGGTTTAATTGGTTGGGGTTTATTGTATCGTGACTTATATCTTGAAGCAAAAAAGGGTAATAAGGAGAGTAAGAAATGAAATATCTAATGTTATTTTTGAGACTTAGTGCTTTTATATTGTTTCTGTTATTTGGTGCTTGTTCTATCACTACTACATCTTCTGATAGGGATATAGAAAGTGTTAAGAAAAGTATGATTTATTTTCAGGATGATTTTGGCATCTGTTATGCAAGCATATCTACTCTTAGTTATGGGGTAACGGCAACAATCTCCATCACATCTGTACCATGTGAAAAGTTAGAGAAGAAGAAATGAAATATTCTGAATGAGGAAAGTAGAAGGAGAGTCAATATGCCAACAGTCTATTTAATTTTGGTGATGACTATTATATGTATAATGCCGAGTTATATTCATTACTCGGATGTACTTGATGATACTACTACAATTCACAGAGAACTTATGAAGTATAAGGATGCCAAGCTATTGGAGGCAATTATTCAAATAGAAAGCTCTTTCAACAAGAATGCTGTGTCAAGTAAAAATGCTCAGGGACTAATGCAGATTAGACCTGAAGTGTGGCACAACGAACTGGTCAAGGCTGGTATCATAAAAAACAGGTTTGACTATTTTGACATTGAGAAAAATATTCAGGCAGGTAATTATATTTTACAACACTACAAGAGGCAGAGTAAAACTGTTGAAATTGCTTTAGCTAAGTATTCAGGAAATGCTAAGAACTATTCAAGAAAAGTTTATAGTATAAAGAGAGGTAGAAATGACAAAAGGAACTAAATATGATGGTGACAAATTAAGATGGGATTTGTTACCACTTGAAGAAGTAGAGAAAGTGGTAGAAGTTTTGACTTTTGGTGCTAATAAATACTCACCTGACAACTGGAGAAAAGTTGAAAATCCTGTTGAAAGATATTATGCAGCCACGTTAAGACACATATCTGATTGGAGAATAAGAGGTGAACTATTTGACAAAGAAAGTGGTCTACCACATCTTGCTCATGCTATTTGTTGTCTCTTGTTTATAATGTGGTTTAATAAAACAAATAAGGAGGGAAACAAATGAAAGTTCATTGTAATGAAGTGGAATACGTCTTAGAGCCAAATTCGAAGATTGCTTATGCTGACCTTTCAGGAGTGGATTTGAGCAACTTAGATTTATCGAACATAAATCTTCTGTATGCTAATCTGTCAAGAGCAAACCTTGAAAATACAAACTTAGAGGGAGCATTTTTAAGAAATGCTATACTTATTTCAGCTAATCTGGAAGGAGCGATTCTTAGAAATGCAGACCTTACATATGCTAATCTACGTAATGCCAACCTAAGAAACGTTGACTTAACAATGACAAGAGGTCTTGTTAAGGTTATGGGTGTAGAGGTGGGGAACATTTACTGGAAGAGGATAGACTATTTTATGTGTAATAAAGGATATCAGTTTAAAGTAGGAATAAACAAATTAAGAGAAGGTGAAGAGTTTATCTCAGATGAACGTATCATCTGTTCTTACCCAGGATTTCATTTTGCTTCAAGGTCTTGGTGCGCCTTACACTACCCAGAAAGACCATTAGAGGCAAAGATAAGAATCCCTGAGGGAGCAAGGATTAATGAACCTTGGGCTACAGATGGGAAAGCTTCTGCTGATATGATTGAAATCATTCAAGTATTTGATGTTGCAACTGGAGAAGATGTTACAGAGAAATATAAATGATAGGAGGACATTATGACAATAGATTTAAGCTTGAAGAACAAAGAACTTTATGAGGGATGTGAAATAGAAGAAGTTGCAGGCAGGCTGAATCTCATTACTCCTGTTAGTAAAGCTATATATATTGTAGGAAGGAATATAGAAAAGTTGGTTATTGAGGATAATCAAGTAATTCTAACTGGAGCTATGGCTATTTGGGCTTACCTTGTAGTATTCCATTCAGTGGTACATAGAGTAAAAGCTGTGTACTACAATGATGGGAAAGATTTAAATTCTTATCTTGTAGCAAAACATGGATGATATGTGACATCACAGTTAACGTTTGAAAAATATTCTGTAAAAAATACAGACATCAAATCTGCAGTTTACTGTGGAGATACATTTGTAACAGAAAATAATTTAGAATTTATTAAATCAGGAATATATAAAAGGAGGATAACATGAATCAATTAATTGTTATTAAAAATCAGAAAGAGTTTGATAATTTGCCAGAGATGTTTGTTCGCTATACTGAGATAACGATTGACGCCACAGACATCATACACGAGATAAGGACGATACCAAGGAACTCAGCTATTACGCTTGCAGGTAAGACAGTTGTTGTATATCTCTATTCTACAGTCAATGTGATGAGAGAAAGCTCTAAGGTAAATATGATGATGGATAATTCTCAGGTCAATATGATGAGGGATAATGCTCAGATAGGTGTAATGTTTGAAAGCTCTAATGTAGGCGAAATGTGGGAAAGTTCCCGAATCAAAGCGATGAAGGAAAATTCTCATGTCAAGGAAATGAAAAACAATGCTCAAATCGATATAATGAGAGGAAGCTCTCAGGTTGATATTATGAAAGGAAACTCTCAGGTCGGTGCGATGAAGAGCAACTCTAAAATCAGAGAGATGTGGGATAAATCTCATGTCAAGGAAATGAAAAACAATGCTCAAATCGATATAATGAGAGGAAGCTCTCAGGTTGATATTATGAAAGGAAACTCTCAGGTAAAAGAGATGTGGGAGTGCGCTCAGGTAGGTGTGATGAGAGAAAGCTCACATATTAACATGATGAAAGAATGCTCGCAGGTCAATGCGGCATTCGAGAATGTATGTATAAAAGCATTTTCACCATATGTCGTAATATCACGTTTGAAGCATAAATCAACACTTATTTGTCAGGATTGCACCGTTGATGTCAAAGAAAAAGATGACACTGCAAATATCATTGTTACAAAGACAATGCAACACACAAAAAATACTTTCCTGGAGATTTACAGAGATAACATGATAGATGATAACCATATCATGCTTTATAAATCAGTAAATCCAGACGATAACTTTGACTTTTACTCTGGTAAGATAAAGTATGAAGGAATTGTGGAATGTCCAGATTGGGACGATGACATGTGGATAGAATGCGGTAGAGGATTGCATTTATCACCTACCCCAGAGTTGGCGCTCTACTATAATAGAGGCAAGGTATTAAAATGTAAGGTTAATATAAAGGATTTTGTTGTCTATCCTCATAACATCAACAAGGTTAGATGTAAAAAGGTTGAAGTTCTTGGGGAGGAATAATTATGACTTTTACTGAAGCACTTGACATTTAATAAGAAAAGGAGAACAAGATGATAACTAATAATAAAAAATATCTCACTTGGAGTGATTTAGCAGTATTTTATAAAAAGAAAACAGGCTCAAGTGCGTATACCAAGAATATGGAAGTGATATATGATTGGGCTGTTAAGCAGGACAATATTGTGGAAGATAGAAATGGTCTGTATATTTTAGATATTGTCAAAGATATAAATAAAAAAGACGATAAGGAGAATAATATGTTTAGCGAAACAATAAAAGAATTAAAAGACATAAGTATCAGACTAGAAATAGTTCTTAATGCCTTGGAAGAACACTGTAACTCAAACGATGTTAAAGATTTTCCTGCA
>Ga0116176_10002153_pt1 | contig 15053 bp, 3 predicted proteins | sample AD_STIC08_MetaG_FD_89803 | JGI IMG/M metagenome (GOLD analysis project Ga0116176, IMG submission 89803) | Active sludge microbial communities of municipal wastewater-treating anaerobic digesters from USA - AD_STIC08_MetaG | ecosystem: Engineered > Bioreactor > Anaerobic > Digestate | place: USA...
AGATGAGCTTTTCATTTGCACGCTGGGATTCAACGCGAGCAACAACGGTCACTTGTGCCAACTCCTCGACCAAGGCGCGATCCGCAAGGCCCACCTCCTCGCGAGCGACTATTTCGCGAAGGCCGACAGCTCGACGTTCAGAGAGGCCAAAACCCAGTTGCAGGCCCGAGGCGCCACGCTGGCGAGCACGCGGAATCACGCGAAGGTCATCGGCATGGCCTTTGGGCGAGACGCTTACGTCGTTGAAGGCTCAGCAAACATGCGGTCATGCAACAACCTTGAGCAAATCACCATGACCAACAACCGGACGCTTTTCGAGTTTCACCGCCGATGGATTCAAAGCATATGAACCTGACCCCCACCCATATTGACGTCCTAGAGCACCGCCGGAGCTTCTACCGCCCCAAGCCGAAGCAAACCGTTGTCGAATGGGCGGAGGCGAACATCAGGCTTTCGCGCCGACAGACCGAGCACCCAGGCCCATTCACGACCTCGACGCGCCCCTACATGCGCGAGCCGATGGAGGCATGGCGACTGCCCGGCGTGACGGAGTGTGTCCTTTGCTGGGGGAGTCAAACAGCGAAGACGACAACCCTTATGGCTGGAGCCGCATGGATGCTCGTGGAGGACCCCTCGCCGACTCTCTGGCTCCTGCCCAACGAGAGCTTGGCCCGGAGCTTCAGCAAAACGCGCTGGATGGCCATGCTTGAGGATTGCCCGCCGGCAATCGCGGAATTCCCGAGCGATCGGCACAAGCTGACCCACCTTGAGCAGCACTTTCGCGGATGCACCCTGAATTTCATCGGCTCGAATTCGCCCGCAAACCTGGCAAGCCGCCCCGTTCGGATTCTCGTGGCAGACGAAGTTGATAAATTCGCGGACGCTTCGTCCAAGGAGGCGGACAGCTTGTCCCTCGCCGAGCAGAGGTTGAAGGCGTTCGGCAGCAGCAAAGTTTTCTTGACCTCGACGCCGACACTGGTTGAAGGGCGAATTTGGCAACGGTATTTGCAAGGCGACCAGAGGCATTTTTACATCCCTTGTCCCCACTGCGGGAAGCACGTCAAACTGTTGTGGCCGCAAGTGAAATGGGACCCCGAGGCCCGAGGCGCCGATGGGAAATGGAACTTCCAAGCCGTGCAGGCCTCAGCCCGCTACGACTGCCAGGAATGCGGCAGGCCCATAAGCGACGCGCAGAAAGTCGTTGCCCTCCGGGCTGGCGAGTGGCGACCCGAGAACACCGCAGCCCCCGCCGGCGTGCTTTCGTATCACCTAAGCTCTCTGTACAGCCCCGACCGCAAATGCACATGGGGAGCGATTGCCTGCCAATTCCTGCGAGACAAGCACAGCCTGTTAGGGCTTCAAGGATTCATCAACGGCACCCTGGCCGAACCGTTCGAGCGGGACGAGGACTTTCGAGCCGAGCGCGTGGAACGTATCGTTGCCACGGCGCCCACGAGCACGAGCGACAGCACCACAACGACCGTTCGCCTGTTGACGGTGGACTGCCAGGCGCGCGCCCCGCACTTCTGGTATGTTGTGCGCGACTGGACGATTGCGGAGGCCACGACCGCATCGACGCTGATCCGCGCGGGAAGCGCCATGACATGGGAGGACCTGCGGGCGATTCAGGCCCAGGCCGGCATCGCCGATCCGAACGTCATTGTTGACTCAGGCTATGGGGCGAAGAGCGACGCCGAGGTTTACAGGCAGTGTGGCAGATTCTCGGAATACAACCCCCAATGCGTTCGGAATGGCGTCCCCGTGCTTATGGGCTGGATGCCAGCAAAGGGCATGCCCTCGCGAAAGCTTTTCCACGTCGAAGGAGGCGCACAGCAGCCCTGGACGATCGCCTATCGCGACCCATTCCACGGGACCGCCGACGCCGGGCGATGCTTGATAATGCTTCTGGAATTCGCGAGCGAATGGTTCAAGGACCTCCTGGCCACGTTGCGCGATCCCGCCCGAGGCGCTGACTTTGGCGTCGAATGGGCTGTGGCCAAAGAGGCCGCAACGGAAGAATACTGGCGGCACATGGACAGCGAATTTCTCGACGAGCGAGTCAACGGACGCACCGGCAGAGTGAAGCGCGAATGGGTCAAGCGATCCCAACGCTGGCCAAACCACCTGTTCGATTGCGAAGTGATGCAGATTGCCGCTGCGATGAGCTTGGACTTGCTGCCGACGCCGAGCGCGTCGGCGTGAGCGCATGCGACCAGACAGCAGAGGCCCTGAACAGGCTGGTGTGTTCTATCGGCCCGCCTCACGAAAACGCCGCCACGGGCATTTTAGGCCGCAAGTTTTCACGCCCGACCGCCCAAAACGGCGCTTTTGACGGTGTGATGCCAGAAACGCCGTTGCGCCCGGCGGAACAAAACGCGCCACAGAGGCGCCCACATGGCCCAGTTCTCATGAGCACACCCGGGTCATTTCTCGTGAGCGCTAACGCTTTCGCGAGGCGGGTGGATAGATTGTATCCCCCCGATTATGCGATGCGGCAGACGCGATTTTCAGAGCAGGGGATTCAGCGTCCCTTCTCTGCTGTGCTACTCGTTGTGCTACTTGCTGTGCACATTTGGAGGACCCCTGCCAGACATGGTGAATCCTCATTACACCCCTGCAAACATTGATTGAAACGCGAGTCCGAGTGAAACGAAGAGAAGGCCGAAGAAACCCCCCCATTGCCTTTTATGAGTCCCCTGCTCTACCGCTGAGCTACTCTGGCACAACCGGCAAGGCCAGCATTATGCTGCGGTCCAATGGGCTGACAAGCAGTTTTGTCAGGGGTGTCGGCGCCGGTTTCGTGATGCCCCTCGAGGCTTGAGAATCTGGCTCGAGAATCTGATTTGTCCGAAAAGACGCCTGCTTACCACTCGATGCGCAACCGATAGAAGCGGGTGTTACGTTCGACGGCGGAGGTGTCGGTGAAGCTGGCCTCGGCGCCGGTGGCGACGATTTCGCCCAGGGCATCCCACGCGCCGAAGGGGACGTCGTGAGAGGCTTCGACGCGATAGGTCCACCCCGGGACAGTGGTCCAGCGGAGCGTGACGGCGCCGGCGCTGTCGATCTCGAGTGCGAGGAACTCGGGCGGCGCGGGCGGTTCGAGGAGGTTGGCGGCGCCGGGCGTTGGCTCGGGCAGCACGACAGGTCCTGCATCCTCGAGACGGGGGGCAGGATAGCCGAAGGACTGGTCGGCGGCGAGTTCTGTGTATTCGAGGAAATCGACGACGGCGGGCTGGCCCTGCTGGAGGCGCGACAGGACGACGACGCCTGAAGGGCCGACGAGGCGGAAGTTGGCGTGCCAATCGACAGCGGTGGTCTCGGCGGGCTCGGCGTCAGCCCAGACCAACTTGAATTGGCCGGCGGCGATGCTGGCGTTGTTGGGGAAGGGCCAGCGGGCAGGATCGGCATAGGTGTTCGAGAGGAACCAGTCGCCCATGGCCGCCGGTTCGAGACCGAAGTTGGCCAACTCGATCCAGGGATCGCGGTCGCCGGCGTTGTCGAGCAGGCCGGTCTCGTTGAGCGGGAGCACTTCATTGATCCAAAGATCGGGGAAGGGGGCGAGCGTGGCGCGGGTCGAGTTGGCGTAGGCGGGCGTGTATTGCTCGCGCGGCATTTCGATCACGTCAACACTGACGCCCATGACGATGTCGGTGCTGGTGGCATTGACCTGATGGACTTCGACCGCGAGGACGTTGGCGCCGAGGCGGAGGTTGGTCACTGGAATCTCGAACGGGCCTTCGTAGGCCGCGTCAACCACGGTGCGGGTCGAGGGTGTATCGCGCTCGGGGATTTTGCCTTCGGCCATGCCGAGCCAGAAGACGGGTTCACCGTTGAGATAGAACACGGCGCCGTCATCGATGACGGGCCGGAGCCGGAGGCGCGCGCCTTGCGGATTGCCGTCGAAGGTGAAGGAGTGTCGGAAGAAGTAGCTCATCTGGCCGATGGTCAGGGGTGTGTTTTTGGGCGCTGGGAGACGGGCTGACTCGACGTAGAGCAGCGCGCGGCCCGCGGGCCAAGTCAAGTCATTGTAATCGATGTTTGACCAGCCGGGCGCGGGATCGGTGGACTGCTGCCAATAGCGCCAGGAAGCATCGATGGGCACCAGGTTGCGTTGGGTGTTGGTGGCGGGTCCAGTGACGGCCGCCCAGTTGGCGACGCGCGCGTTGTCCTGACGGGGGTCGATCAACTGAAGCGAAGGCCCTCCGCCGTTGGCTGCCGCGGGCCAGGGTGCGGAGGCGCGGAACGTAACACGGTCCACGAGCGACTCGGACGCGGGCGGGATTGGGCGGTACAGGGCGATCGTGCCTCCGTCCGGGCCGAGCTGGTTGGTGAAGTTGCCGACCACGTTCGGCTTGACGCCGTACGCGGTGGTGAAGGCGGTCGTGTTTTGAGCGACAGCCAGGTAGCCGCCTGGACCGAGGCTTGCGCCGGACGGGAACAGGAAGCTGGCGCCGGCGAGTCGCCAACCCGACAAATCCCAGGTGGCGTTGGTGGACCAATTGTGGAGTTCGACGTAAGAGGCGCCTGACGTCGAGGGGCGATACATGATCTCGTTGATGACGATGCGCGGCTCGGCGACCACCGTCACGGTGAAGCTCTGGGTGGCGGACTTGGCGTCTTCGGCATCGTCCGAAACCCGGACGGTGATGACGTTGGTGCTCGGGCCGGAATCGGCGCCGATCGACCACGTGAACAGGCCGGTATCGGGGTCGATGCGAGCGTCCGCCGGGGCCCCGAGGGCCAGGCTGAAGGTGAGCCGCTGAGGCGGCAGATCGGCGTCCGACGCACGTGCTTGAATGACGATCCACTCGCCTTCGCGTGCCATGCGGCTGGCGATTGGCTGCAGGACGGGCGGCTGATTGAGTTCGCGCACGGTGACGCTGAACGTGCGGACCGTGCTTAGGAAAGGTTCGACCAATTTGACGACGCGGACGGCGAAGATGGCGTTGGTGGGGCCAGTTTCCTCGCTGGTGGGCCAGGTGATCAGACCGTTCGAGTGATCGATTGTGGCGTCCGCGGGCGCCTGATCGAACGCGAAATACAACGGCGCGGGCGGGCTGTCGGGGTCCGAGGCCGGCACGGCGAATTGGAACAGCGTGCCTTCGTCGATGAATTGCGGGTCGATGAAGGGGACATCGGGCGGGCTAGGGATGTCGCGAACGGTGACGCGGAAGGTGGCGACATCGTCGAGCGGAGGCTGGCCCTGGTCCGTGACACGCACGGTGAAGGAAACCGTGCTGCCACCGAGCGCGGCGGGCGGGGTCCAGGCGAAACCACCGTCTTCGGTGAGGGTCGCGCCATCGGGCCCACCCGGTTCGAGTAGGAAACGGAGCTGATTGGGTGGCAGGTCGGGATCGGTTGCGACGAGTTGCAGGGTGTAGAGCGTGTTCTCGTCGGCGACCTGATCCGGAATCGGCTCGAGGACCGGCGGCAGATTGACTTCTGCGACGTCGACGGCCACGCGAACGATGCCGGTCCGCGCGGGAACGCCGTCGTCTGTGGCGAAGATCGAGAAGGTGAAACGGGCCGGCCCGTCGGCCTCGGTGGGTATCCAGAGGAACTCGCCGGTGACGTCGTTGATGGTTGCGGCGGCAGGGGCGTCGGGGCTGAGGGTATAGCGCACGGTTTGTCCGACATCCGGGTCGGTGGCGACGGCCGTGAATTGGAGGGGTTGGCCCTCATCGACCGTCTGGTCGGGGATCGGGGTGAAGATGGGCGGGCGGTTGCCGCCTTCGAGGTAATTGGGTTGGCGCGGTGTCGGCACGGTCATTTCGTAGAGCGGGGGTTCGCCGCCGTCGGGATACCGGCCGAGGCTGACGTCATCGGTTTGCTCGCCGAACGTGACGCCGTCGACCATGAGACCGTTGATGTCGAACAGGCCAATCTGCTCGCTGGCGAGGGCGAGCTTGAAGTTGACATGGAGGTCGCCGCCCGGGGTATTCTGCGCGGTTTCTTCGTCTGCCCAAACCAGCAGATATCCGCCTGGGGGGACGACGGTGCCTGGCGGGATGGTATACTTGGCGGGGTTGTCGAAGGTATCCGTGAGGGTGTAGCCGGTGAGGTCGACTGGGGCGGACCCGGCGTTGTAGAGCTCGAACCAGTCGTCAAAGTCGTTGTCGGCCGGGTCGGCAATGGTGCGGGTGTTAGAGGCCATCAGTTCGTTGATGCGGACTGGCACGGCGGGCAAGGACGGGTTGTTGGGAGCGCCCGGGGTTACCTCGACGAACGGGCGTCGTGCGCGTGGCTCACCGTCCGGAATAGACCCGAGGCTGCGTCCGGCGGACAACTGGTTGTACTCGATGTAGTCGATCACCGCCGGCGCGGTGGGGGACCCCTGCAAGCGGCAGAGGGCGATCGTTCCGGTGTCGGGCGCCAGGCGGAAGCTGGTGTGGGGCTCGCCGGGACGGGATTCGCCTGGTTCGCCGTCGGCCCATACGACGAGGAACTGGCCTGCGCCGAGGGTGGTGCCGTCGGGGAAACGCCAGCGGGTGAGGTCGGTGTAGGCGTCTGTCAAATAAAGAAGTGAAAGGTCGACCGTCTCCGCGCCGGCGTTGTACAACTCGATCCAAGGGTCGCGGTCGCCGGCGCCGTCGCGGGGGCCGGCGACATTGCTGGGCTGGACTTCGTTGAGCCAGACCGGCGGGAAGGGCGCGAGCGTCTGGGCGAGGGCGTTGGCGCGGCCTGGGGTGGCGCGGTCGATGTGATTGGTGGGTGGTGCGGCCCAGTTGCCCACGCGCCAGGAGCCATGGATCGCATCGACGAGCTGCAAGGACGGTCCTAGGCCGGCGGCGTTCGTGGGCCAGGGGAGGCGGTTCCAGTAGCGCAGATCGCTCACGGTCAAGTCGGGTGTCCCGGCGCCGCCGGGTCGGATGAGTGCCAGTCGTTCGCCATCGTTGTCGAGCGAGCCTGGGAACAGATCGAACACCGGCACGCCGCGGCCATAGACCGCCTCGAACCCCGGGCGATTGCGCGCCAGGACGAGGAATGACCGCGGCGCGATGAGGGCGCCCTTCGGGAAGGTGTAGCCGACGCCCTGAAGCACGCAGCCGGTGAGGTCGAAAAGCGTCGTCGACGAGCGGTTGAAGAGTTCGATGAAAGTCGAGGCCGGCTCGCTGGGCGCGGCATCGTAATGGACTTCATTGATGACGACGAAGTCTTCCATCCGCTCGATGGCGCCAGTGTAGCGGACCTCGATGGTGTTTGTGGCGCCGGGGACAGGGTTGCCGCGGAGGTCTTTGCCGACGAACGTCAGCAAGTTGGTCTTCTGGGTCAGAGGCACGGTCACGCTGAAGTTGCGGATAGTGCTCCAGGCGACCGGGTAAGGAACGCCGTTGAGCTCGATGGTGGCGACGGCGATCGGCGCGGTGCCGTTCAGGGTGACGGTGGGAGTCGTCGACTGGAAATCGTCGCCGATCTTAAACGTTTTGGAGTCGACGGCGTTGAGCTGATTGCTGATGTAGGTTCGGCGGCCGTTGATCCAGGAGGTGATGGAGCCAGGGGCGCTGATGCCGGTGACATTGTTCTTGAGGAGGATTGCGCGGCGGGCGTCGATTTGGGGTTGAAAGTTGGCGGGGAGGAACGGGCCGTTGATGGTGTCCTGGTAAGCGCGCCAGTTCATGCGGAGGAACTCCGCATTCGAGTAAGCGCGGCTCATCGTGGGGTCCTGGCCGCCACCGCGCAGGGAAGCGCTGGTGCCGTCGCCGAGCCCGAAGACGAAATCGATGTCCCAGGGCATGAGGACCCAACGCTGGCCGAGCGGGCGGTAGAGGTACATGTTCTGGCCGACGTTGTAGGTCCACGCGTCCCAGTTCCCCATGGCGTAGTCGAAACAGAACACCCGCATCCATTGTTCCATGTCGGCCTGGCTCGACACGCGGCCGGCGTAGCTTGGCGACGAGTCGTTGAGCGCGGTGACCAGGTCGAGGAACTGCCCGTAGTTGGAGGCGTCGCCATCGTTCGAGCGACGCTGAAAGTTCCAGCGGTAGCGGGCGAGTTTGTATTCGTTGTTGAGGGTGGTGAAGCGTTGCGCGGTGGCGCCGGTGGCTTGGAAGTTGCGGTTGTCGTCGCCGAACTCGAACCAGACGGCGATCTTGTACAAGTCGCCTTCATCGCCCGTGGGGAACCAGCGTTCGGCGTAATTGTGATTGGGCTGTTCGAGGTCCTCCATGATATCGGATCGGAACAAGGACCCGTTGAAGTAGAGCCTCATGTAGTCGGCATGGAGGTAAGGGATGCCCAGTTGCTGGGCGTACCAGGCGGCCAGTTGGCTGCGGATGCCGGTGGATTCGGAGCCACCGTTGCCGGTCGAGGCGAACACGCGGTCGAACGTGCCCAGCAGCGGCTCGTCGCGAGGTGTGGTGACGGCAATGTCGCCCGCGCCGCCGTGATAGGGGCTGCCCTTGTCGCGGAAGCCGGTGTTGTAGATGACCCGGTGGTCGCTGCAGACCAGGGTGGAATCGCGATAGGTGTTGTCGAGGGCGTTCTGTCGGGCGTTGGCGGTGGCTCGGGTGAACCAGAGGTGATAGTGCGCAAAGGTGCCGAAGGGGATAGCGTCACCCCACCGCACCAGGCATTCCTCGGCCGGGGCGCGGGCGGGGAACGTGGCGGAGGCGGCCGGCGTGCCGGCATCGGTGGCGGTGATGCGGAAGGCGGCCAAGGTGCCGGCGGACTGGGCAGGCAGGATCGCCGAGAAGAGACCGTCTCCCGCCCGTTCGTCGCCCTGGGCGCCGTCGTCACGCATGATGACGGTGGACAGCGTCGAGGAAGGGTCGATGCGGTAGCGCAGTTGCACCTGGGCCAGGCGGTCGGGGTCTGAGACGCGGCAGGTGACGCGGACGGGTTCGTTGGCGGCGGGGAGGGGCGGGGCGTGGGCGACGTCGTAGATGGCGGGGCCGGCGTTGGCGACGAGGCGGCTATTGGGCAATCCCGGAGTGCCGAGGTTTGGCGGGACGGCCATATTGGCCGCCAGTTCGAGGCCGTTGCCGTGGAGTCGGAAGAGGATTTGCGGCCAACCGGCCAGCCACCGGACCTTGGCGCGGATGGTGACGGTGCTGTTGTTGGCAAGAGACGTTCGCAGGGTGTTGCGGAGCGTGTTGGGTCCGGTATCGCCGTCTCCCTGGCCGCGGACGTGGAGGCAGCGGGTGCCGCTGGCGGCACCTGTGGTGTCCACGGTCGAGGTGCTGTGATTGCCGCTGAAGACCCAGCCGGTCTGGCCGTTCTCGAAGTCGCCGTTGTTGACGACATTGGTGCTGCCGGCGCGGAAGACCTCGATGTCGTCGACGAGGCATTCGCCGCCGCCGAGCGACGCGACGTGCAGTCGGTTGGCGCTGCCGCTGCTGTTGTCGATGCGACCGGTGGTCTCAACGGTTGTCCAAGGCGCTTTCGAGGTCTCGTCGCTGTCGGCCCAGTTCGAGGGACGCAGGAGATCCGCGCGCGGATCGATCAGTTCGAGACTCGAGCCGCCGCCGTCGGCCCACTGACCCCAACGCCCGCCGTCGGCGTACGTGACCTCGGACACAACGATATGCGCCACATTGGTCTCGACGCGGCCGGTGGCATTTGTGGTCACGACCAAGTCGGGCTTGGCGAGGGCGATGCGTTCGCCGCGGTTGCTGAGCGAGCCCTGGAAGTCGCCGACACAGTTGGCGTTGTTCAGGTGCGGGTAATTCGTCCGGAGTCGCGCGGCGTTGCGGGCGACGACGAGGTAGCCGTTTGCCGGAAGGGTGACGCCGGCGGGGAACGTGTAATTGACGCCCTGGACGAAGCGCCAGCCAGTCAGGTCGAGTGGTGTTGTGAGCCGATTGTAGATCTCGATGAACTCGTCGTTGTTGTCGCCGGAGATCGGGTTGTACATCAACTCGTTGATGACGACGTCCTCGATGCGCCAGGGCGCGTTGGCGGCGCCGGGGGTGGGCTGTGCCAGGCGCCGGATTGTCGGGGCGCCGTCGGCGGAGCGTCCGCTCGAGACACCGTTTTCCTGTGCGCCGAAGCGGATCGCATCGAGCACACGGGTGCCGGCGGCGTTGATGAGGTACACGGTCTCGCCGCTCGAGTTCAAGGCAAAGCCGAGCTGGGTCTGGTCCCAGGCCAGAAAGCCCCGGGGTTCGATCCAGGTGCCTTCGGGGATGCGGAAGCGAAGTGCGTGGGGCCGGTCGGTCAGCACCATGTGCGAGAGGTCGACGCGATCGTTCGAGCGATTGTAGAGTTCGATGAAATCCAGCATGGGCTCGTCGGTGTGGGCGAGGAACTCGTTGATGACGATGCTGGTCTCGGGGGCGGGCATCGTCGGATCGGGTCCGCCGGGCGATCCGCCCCGGAATTCGCTGGCCGCCCAGGCGCGCGGGTCGGCCTCGCCGTAGCTGGGCCGGGCCAACACCAGCGAATGACCCGCGCCGTCCGCCGCGGGCCAGGATGACGCATCGGAGTAGACGGCTTCGAGCCGGATGGCATCAGCGTTGTTGCGCAGCCGAATCTTTCCGCCTTCGTTGGCGAGCGCGCCGGTGTAGGGACCGAGCACGTTGGTGATGCCGTACACGGCCCGGATGTCGTCCGGCGCCGCGGCGATGACCACCGTCTCGCCCGCCTGGAGACGGAATCCGGGTGGGAACCGGTAGCTGATCTCGCCGGACAGACGCCAGCCGGTGAGATCTTCGAAGACGGACCGGGCATTGTAGAGTTCGACGAACTCGAGGTTGCGTCCGTCGTCCCGCGGTGGGGGATGGTACATGATCTCGCTGATGACCATGCCCGTGGCGCGGCTCGAGGGGCCGATGGGCTCCTTGTTCAGGGCCGGGGCGCCGGTGGCGGTGCTTTCGGGGACGCCGGAGTCGCGGAAACGGGCGGTCGCCAGCGTTTGTTCGCTGTCGCTGGTGACGGCGAATCCGAGATAGACCTTCGGGGCCAGGCCGCTCAGCGTCGCGGACCCGAGCGGGGTCCATGTGCGGCCGTCGAGGCTGGCGTAGCCCTGGAGGGCGGTGCCGGTGCGCTGGAGGCGGAGCCAGGTGGAGGGGTGATTGACCGGGAATCCGCCGCGGGGGGTAGCGGTCGTGCTGTTGCCGCCAACGGTCGTCCGTGATTCGAAGAAACAGCCCAGTTGATGTGAACCGGCGAAGACGCCGGCAAAACGCGCGTTGGCGTCGAGGGTCTCGCGCGCCATCAAGCCGGCGTGCAGGAATGGGTCGCTGACCGTCACGGCCTCGATCCGGGTTTGGAAGTCGAAGTTGCCCGTCCGCTCTTGCCAGCCGAACTGGAACTGATCCGCCGTGCCGCCGATGGTCTTGCCGGCGCCGGTGACGTCAACGCCGCCGGGGACGGAGACGGTGGAGCCGGCCAGCGCGGGGGATCCGACATCCGTCGGAACGAATTCATTGACGGTGTAGGACGCCTGTGAGTCGGGGGCGATGACGTTGGGGGTTGCAGCGAGGTCGGTCACGCGGTTGACCGTGAGGGTGTGGATGTGGCCGTAGGTCATCGCGGAAGTGACGAGTTCGACCACTCGTGGGTCAGAGGTGGCGTTCACCGCCGTGACGACCAGGCCCCCGTCCAGGCTGTAGTTGGCGGGGTCGAGGGCAGTCGAATGCGCCACCGGCTCGCTGAAGGCGACTTCCAGCCGCGTCAACCCGAGATTGCGCACCCCCGCCAGCGTCGGCGGGGTGGTGTCGGGCAGGACAGACAGCACCGCCTCGTTGCTGACGGCACTGCCCAACGCGTTGGTGACAACGCAACGGAAGCGGACCTGGTGATCGCCAAGGCGCACCGGTCCGTAGACCAACTCGGGTTCGTCGGCACCGGCGATGGCAATCCCGTTGCGCTGCCAGCGGTAGGTGTAGAGTCCGACGGTCGAGAGGGTGATGCTGAAGCGGGCGAGGTCGCCCTCGATGACGGTGGTGTTGGTGGGGTGTGAGGCAATGACAGGCGGGGTGAAGCTGATGCCGTAGGGCAAGAGGTTCGTGGCGACGATGGGCGCCTGATCGGTTCCGTCAGGCATCAGCCAGCGAACGGCGAGATTATCTCCGCCGCCGCCCTCTTTCATCAGGGCAGCGATGTAATACGGTCTGCCGGCGATCAGATTGACAGGGCTCGATCGCTGGTTGGCTTCTTTCTCCCACTCGCGAGAGGACGTCCACGAGTTGACTGAGGCGATGAGCCGGGCTCTGGCCGGGCTCTCGTCCGAGCTGAGAAAGAGCGCGCCGTTGTCGTCGCTGGCGATCCAGAACGTATAGGCGCCGGTGCGGGGCGGAACGACGTAGCCATGCATGCGCTGGCCGTACTGATCGAGAACGTCGGTCGGCGCCTCAAAAAGATCGGTCACGTAATTGGTGCTGGTGGGTTGAGCGGGGTAGGCGGGCGCATTGGTCAACGCGGCCAGATCGTTTCCCGGGATGCCCTCCCAGACTTCGCGCAAGATGCCATAGGCAGGCGCGTTGGCGCCCAGCGCGATCACCGCGCCCATGGCCAGACAACCGAGGATCGAGAGACATTTCACGGCATTGAAAGCCCGTCTGCCGCGCAGGCGGATGAAGTGTTGCTGTTCATCGTGTACGGCGCAAACATACCAGACGGCAGCAGCAAGTCGCAAGCCAACGCGTGTCCCGATGTCGTTTCGGGGGGCACAGGAACAGCCCGAGGGCGGCCCGTCGCGCGGAGCTGCCTGTTGCAGGACGTCGTCCTTGCATTGGCCTTTGTGGACACCAACCGGTTCGAGGCCCTCGCGCCGAATGAAGGCGTGGATGGATTCGAGGAACGACCTGGTCATGTCGGCGGCCTGCTTGGTCGAGGCCAAACGATGGCCGAGGCAACCGCGACAGAAGGCAGCGATGCCTTGCTGCTCCACCGGCTGTGGCGCTGTGTCAATCGTATCAGTGAGACTCCTTTGCCGGGCTTGACAACAGCCCACCCCATCTCCTCCAATGCCGGCCGATGATGAGCAACGCTTCCGACCTGCTTCGCGCGTCGAGAAGCAGATTCCACCCCCAGACCACGAAACACAGACCTGCAGGCGTCCTATGAACCGACAATCGAGCGTTTCCCGCCGGTCCTTCCTCAAGGCCGTAGGCGCAGCCGGGCTCGGCACATCCACGCTGCCTGCCTGGATGCCAAGCCGGGCCCTGGCCGTCGCCGGGGCCAACCGCAGACTGAGCCTGGCCTTGATCGGCTGCGGCGGCCGGATGGGCGAGATTCTCGGCTCGGCCCTGCAACAAGGCGACCAGGTCGTGGCCATCTGCGACGTGGATGCCCGGCAGATCGCCGCGTTGCGGAGGAGTTTCGCTGCCCCGCTCGAGCGGGTCAAGGTGTACGAGGACTACCGGAAACTCCTGGACACGGAGAAGTCCGTGGACGCGGTGGTCATTGCTCCCGGTCAGCGCTGGCATGTCCCGATGAGCAAGGCGGCGATGCTGACCGGCAAGCACGTGTTCTGCGAGAAACCTCTCGCCCATAGCTGCGCCGAGGCGCGCGAGATTCGCGAAATCGCAAGCCAGAGCCGGGTGGTCACCCAACTGGGCACCCAAGGCGGTTCGACCGACACCTTCCGCCGCAGTATGGAGGTGATTCAGGCTGGTCTCTTGGGCCAAATCCGCGAGGTCCACTGCTGGATCACCCGCACCTTCCCGCCCAGCTCACCGGTGGACATGAACGCCGACCCGATTCCCGAAGGGCTCAACTGGGACTTTTGGTGCGGGCCCTCGCCGCTGTTGCCGTTCAAGCGCTATTACATCGCGGCACCGGGCGCGGTCGGATGCCTGCACTGGGGCCGTTGGCTGGCCTTCGGTGACGGGCATCTCGCAGACATGGGCGCCCACGGGCTGAATCTGCCGTATCGGGCTTTGAAGCTCGGCCCACCGTTGCGGGCGTCCGTGCACATCCCGGAGCCACTCAAGGACAGCTACCCATCGGCCAGCGACTTCCGTTGGGATTTCGCCCCTCGTGAAGGGTTCGGTCCGGTGAGTGTGTGGTGGCACGATGGCAGGAAGGCCGGCCCGCCCGAGGAACTGGGCAAGGAATTGCTGCCCACCTTCGGCAAGGTGCCTGACAACGGCGTCCTCTTCGCCGGCGAGAAGGGCATTCTGTACTCGAATGCCTGGGGCGTAGGCGGCGTGGTCCGGCTCAAGGGCGAGGCCGACTGTCGCGGCGTACTGGATCACGAGGCGGGCAAGCCGTTGCCCGTCACGCTCCCGCGAACGAAAGATCACATGCGCGAATGGCTCGATGCCTGCAAAGGGGAGGGGCAGACTTTCCAGGGCTTCGATTCCTCCGCCCCGATGGCCGAGGCGGCCTTGGTAGGCATAGTGGCCATGCGCCTGGGCCGGCCCGTCGAATGGGACAGCGAGGCGCTCCGCGTCAAAGGCATCCCGGAAGCGGAACCGCTCGTCCACCTCGAACACCGGAAACAGTGGCTGTAGGTCGAGCACCGCGCCCTCAAGCTGCTACAGGCTACTGACATTTTGGCGATAATTCGCGAGTGTCGAGGCAATGTATTGCGTTGATATTCTGTGAGTTGCGCACGGTCAGGCGCTGCTCAGTCAGCCCGGACCATGCCTCAGTGATTTTGGACGCATACCCGCTTTCCCGGGCGGAGTCTAGACCAACCCGAGCACTCTTTTCCCGAGGCGTTTACGGCGTCGGGGATTAGGCAGTGAGCCGAACAATTCCTCCGGGCTGAGCCGTTGCATCTTCCGGAGTGTGCGCTGGACCGTGCGCCAGTTGAAGATGGCTTGCTTGAGCCACTGATACTGCTCCTGGGCGGCTGCAAGTGCGCACGTATGCGACGCTGCTCTGGCAACTGTTGCGTTCGCTCATTGAAGGCGCCCTAGATGGCCTCGTTCGCCAGTTGAGCCGCAGAGTCATCAACAAGGTCAGCTCCGGCAGTCGATCCCCGATCTCCCATCTCCGATCTCCCATCTCCGCGCTCTCTGTGCCTCTGTGGTTGATCCCCCTCGCTGAATGTCACCGTGCGGAATGAACCACAGAGACGCCGAGGACACAGAGAAGGCCATGGCCGGGCAATCTGTGTTCCGCCCCGAATCTGTGAGGGACGGACTCCACACCGATTCAGG
>Ga0116176_10002158_pt1 | contig 15031 bp, 19 predicted proteins | sample AD_STIC08_MetaG_FD_89803 | JGI IMG/M metagenome (GOLD analysis project Ga0116176, IMG submission 89803) | Active sludge microbial communities of municipal wastewater-treating anaerobic digesters from USA - AD_STIC08_MetaG | ecosystem: Engineered > Bioreactor > Anaerobic > Digestate | place: USA...
AATGTGGTTGTCGCTATTTTGTGTTGATCGGCTTCTGGCCAAATGAGTCTTGGAAAATTCACATCCAGCCAAAGTTCTATTACTCTTAGAAATTTCCTTTCGCCAGGCTGATTCCCAAAAGCATATTTTGGTAAAATTTCTTTTGCTCTTTCTATTGTTGTACCATAACTTAACGAAAACCCTAAAACACTTTCTTCATATCCGTATTCTTTCAATATTTTTACTTCCAATTTACAAATTCCCTTCTATGTAATTATTCAATAATTTTAATAATATTTCAGATGTGATTTTAGAATGCTCCGCTTCTAATCTTAAAAAATAATTATTTTCCTCCATAAATTTAAGGAAATTCATGATATTTACTTTTGTTAAGCTGTTTAAAATATCTTTATCCATAACAGCCTCATGAAATTCTGTTTTATTAATTTCTTTATAGAATTTACAGTTCTCGCAGTCTGTTGGTGTTTTTATTGATCCAATCCATAAGTCTTGGCATCCATATAGACCATCAACCGCCTGCGCATGACTACACCATGGGGGTTGTAGATACTTCTTTGCTGTGGCACTCCAACTCTTTCTAAGATTATAGATATCAAATTTTTCGCCACTAGATAATTCATGAAAATATTTAGTCATATTATTATCTCTAGTTAAAAGAACTTGATAAAACATCTGTCAATAATTTGAAAAGCAAGATGGATTTCATCTTCCGTCAAGGGAAACTTGTTGATGACCTTCGGCAGAAATGTTTCAAATGTGTCGCGTGATTCATACAAGTCTATTAGTTTGTTTAGTTGATCCCTAGTTAATATTTCCATTTTTTTATTCCTTATTTGTATAGTTTTATTTGCAGATATTGCATACTGCGCACAAAATTGCGCCTCATTTTTTAGTCAAATAAAAGACTGCAACAATAGGCCAAAACAAATCAACCAATATATTTAGCCACCATACAGCATTTTTCTTCCACGTTAGAATTTCTAAATTCCGATCAATGCATCCTAAAATCATATATCCTAATGCAGCCCATGCTATTATACACAATAAAATATTAATCCAGTCCAATTTTATCCTCCTAATAATTAGTTATTTAACTTCATAGTCATCTTGTATCTTTTTTAATCTGCCATATAACATTGCTATTACTATAGTTCACTAATTTATATTATATTGATTTATTTATCACCATCTTCAAGTTTTAGATAGAGCATTTTTTGTCCCATGCTGTTTGTATAAATCCATCCTTCTTTTGGAGGATGTCCAAATAATTGATTATATTTAAAAAAGCAAGAAGAAAGATTATCAGATGCAGAAAGAGAAAATCCCCTCATCCAAAAGCGGGGCAAATCATTTAAATTGTTTATTTCTTTTAATGGAATATCTATGCCTATTTTTTCTAATATAACTGGAGCATTATTCTGAACTTTCTTTTTTTTTCTCAAATTTATCATCGTCCTTTGCGGCAATTTTTAATTATAGCGTAGTTTACCATATTTTTGCGAATTTGTCAAGATAAATGATGCTTTATTCCGATGCTTCTTTTCCGAGCATTGCATATGCAACTAATTCATCAATAACCGCTCTGAGTCCGCCAATACTGCTTACGCCATCATATCCAATGCCAATATTGCGAATCCATTCAAGAGCAACATCCTTGCTAGTAACGACTTTCTCCTCTTTCAAATATTCATAATACTTATTGACATTTGTCATTTGTAGTTCCAATCCTTCATTAATCATTTTGCAATCTTCCTTTTATTCTTAGAATTAATTATAACTTTCATTTGATGCTATTTCTTTCCAACTTCTATTCCAACAATCGTCACAATAAATACCTGCAAAATATCGGTGATGTCCATTGCCTTTATATGAAATCCATTTTTTACAATCACTGCACATTATTTCTCCCAAAGTCCATTTTTCTATGGACTGTGATAAATCTTGTATAAAATTATTTCTTTCTTCTTCTTTTGTAATCAGATGTTCGTAGATATGATTATTTCCTAAGTCGTTCCAAATCACCAGTTTAAATTCACCAGTGCCTTCAGACCTTTGAGTTTTTACATCCCAATTATTTCTTTCAACTAGCATAAAAGAGAATTCTTTTGAGTTACAATATGAAAATCTGGCAATGTTATTATCCCATGGAAACCTAGAAATACGCTTGAGTTCAATACGGCACTCTTCTAGTTCATCGCTAAATTCTTTTAAGTTGCCCTTGATTCTTTTAATAAATTCATGATATGAAATAATCATGGCGGGGGTATATTCAATCATTTTTGTTCCTTGTTTTATTTACCCATCTTGTTTTTAAAAGCATTCTAGACCAATACCACAGTACACGCCGATCAGATAGTTCAATCAATTTCAATGTTGGCGCAAGATACCACCGTACTATATAATTACAATCTTCTATTTTTTTCATGTGTTATCAATCGTATTTTTCATTTGTCCTCTATATTCTTCTTGCATCATAGTATTTTTTCTAGATCGTGTTTTGATATTTTGATGTGCATTAGATGCATTGGCATAAATAACATCTGTATCGCATTCACTATACCATAAATCCGCATCTTCTAAAGAATCTTCAAGGCATTCAGATAAATCTTGTATTAATTTTGTTTTATCCATCAGCATCTCCTAACCTAATAAAATCTCGTTTCATGCGATTATTTATACTTATTTATACCACACTATTCTTCAGGTGTCAAGGGTTCTCGTGAATCTGTTGTGTAAAATCCTTTACCGCGATATACAATACTTGGTTTTCCAAAGATTCTTTTCACATGAATTGACCTACATTTAGGGCAATACACGCTAACAGATTCTAGCATGTGCTTGATAATGGCAAATTCAGTATTGCATAATTTACATTGGTAATCGTACTCAGGCATTTTCTTTTTCCTCCAAGATTTTGTCTAATTCTTCTGGCTTGACAATAAAATAATCGTCAATCCACCATTCTAATGTAAGTGGAACTTTTTCTACAAAAAAGCCATCTATTTTTGTTACTGCTGGTTTTTTACTAAACGACCTACAGAATAAAACAACTCCCTCGTAAAATGGGTTTTGGGTGTATATTCCTTTCTGGATTTTTAATACCATCTCTTTTCCGGTAGCAAGGCATCGAGAAACCAATTTAGGACTATATTTTAAATCAATTCTTGATACATAAACATATTTTTTGTTTAGATTCGGGTATGTTGTTAGAATATTCCCAAAAGTATTTATCTCAAAAGTTATCTGATCCATAAAGGATAATTTTGTATCCGGTGCAGTATTTTCAAACTCATGTAATACTGCTAATCTTTTCTCTTGTGTTTCTTTTTTAAGTTTGAGATTAAACTTGTTTTTTCCTTCTGTAAACTCATGATAAATTGTTATCAATTTTCCGTTTTTATGGAAGCAATCAAAAAAGTTCATTTTGATTAATGATTCCATTTGTCTAGAATTTACATGACAATTATTTTCCATATAAACTAGTAAATCTACAAAAGAGGCATGTTTTACTTTAGAGGCTTTATTTAATTCAGAAGCGGTTGTGGCAGTGAGATATTTGATTGACCCAAGCCCTCTATACACAATCATGTTTTCTTTGTCGAAAACATAGTTGGATTTAGAATATCCAAATTTAGGCTGAGAAATTACAATCTTACTTACATCGAAATTATCATCAGATGTTTGAGTAAAATCATCTTCAGTACAGAGTTCTTCTTCACACCAATATTTACCACTTGAAGAATCTGAAATATTTCCAATGTATTTTCTTGCTTCTTCTTCATAGAAATCATAGTTTATATCATAGTTTTCAATAGGAATAGCATCATCAAAATCGTTTAGAATTCTTGTCTTATTCCCTACATATAATCCAATTTCTCCGCCATTTGATTGCCTTACTTTTACTAGTTCACCACCAGAATTAGATACATAAAATCTATTTGTTTTTTGTAGCGATTCTACTTTTTCTTCTGTACGATATTCCAAAATGAAATCTTTTCCTGTTTTTTGCGAAATACAAAAATCGAGAATATTATCTGAAGATTTTAAAGTATCAATAATTTCTCTATTTTTTAGAAAATAATCAGATAAGCATTTTGGGATAATAGGATATTTATACCCTTTCTTTAAATCTATTTCTTCTAAGTACCGACCCTTTTCTTTAAATTCTCCCGATGCTTTTTTTGTAATGTAGTTATTGACATCGCTTCTAACATATAGAGAGTAATCAGTATATTCTAGTTCAAAATCAGTTTCTTTTTCCCATTCTTTGCATAATTCATAATATTTATTTTCTAATTCTCTGGGTATTCTTGATACAATTCCATCAGTATTTGCCGAAATCACTTCTATTCCTGCTAATACAAGTTTCTCAATCAGCATCAATAGAAACAACTGCCCTGACACCGTAACACTAAGAAACGCTTTAGCGTCTTGTAACCAAAAAGTCTCACTTCCTAACTTACCAAAAATACTATTAATCGTAATCTTTAGCCCATCAGCTTTAACCTTATCTTTATTCTTTTTTGCTTCCAAACGTTCTTTTGTAATATTTTTAAGAATTTCAATAAAGTTATAATCAAGATGCTCTGGTATTAAATTATTAGTAATAATAATATTAGGGTAGTAAGAATTTACATCTGCATCTCTGATAATAAAATTATCATTAGATATAAATTTTTCAGGATCATCTTCGGAGTGCAACCCACCTACACCTAATTCATATTTGTTTCCACCAAAAGATAATTTTTTCTTATACACAAAATTATTTTCTGATACTACTAGGGTTTGGGCAATTTCCCATTTTAAATCATTTAATTTTTTAGTTTTGAATCTGATCTTAGGGCTAATACAATCTTTTAGCCAAAGAAAATCTCTTTTAGTTCTTAGATTTCTGATTTGCCTAATCTCTAAATTAGTTTGTTGAGTATACATTTTTTCAAGTAAGACATTTGCGATCTTACTATCACTAGCACTCATCAAATCTACATCATACAGTTCTCCTAATTTTTCACGAAGTTCAATCTTTTCTTGTAATGCAATATATAGTTCATAAGTAATAAGAACATCGTTAATATTGTATTTTAGGATTGTTTCTAAATCTTCTTGCTGAACAGCGTGGTCATACGGTAAAGGTAAATCCTGAATCTTTTTCCATTGTAAATTAATAGCACATTGCTTGAGACTAACACCTAATTTGTCAAAAGCCATCAATTTCATCAGATCTAAATTAGGCCACGCATATTTCTTTTGTGCAGAAAATACATCGCCTTTTTCTCTCGATATAATATCTTGAGATAATTTAAATAAATCTTTATTTATTTTAGTGCCAGAATAATTATATACAAAATCTAAAATATTCGCGTCATACGAGATTGAGTTGTATCCTATTAATAAAGATACTTCTAAATCCAAAAACGCTTTTAGTTTTTGTAAATCATCTATTCCTAAATCCCAACAGATAACAAAACTTCTAATATCGTCTTTATCTTCTGTATTTAGAAAAGAGACCCCGAAGTAATTGAAAAACACCTCTATATCGAAAATCCATTTTTTTGTCATCTAAACATCCTATCTAGGCAATCCTCGCTATAACTGCAAAAGGTATCACAGAAAAACTTATTGCTAGTATTTGCAGGAAAATCCTTCTCATTCTTGATTTCTTCAATTTCTGCCAAAAACTTTTGCAAATTATTAAATGCTTTCTCTGGACTTACTGCAAACTTTTCAATTTTATTATATCGCACAAACCATAACCACATCTGATTTACTTCTATTTGTTTTTCTGCCCATAATAATGATGCATATAACTGAAGTTGCCTTGCGTATGGCAAAATTTTGTCCTTTTTGATTGTGCCATTTGGCTGATACGGATTAGATGTTTTATAGTCCATCAAGATAATATTTTGAGTTTCCTTATCCCTCATTACTAAATCTGGTTTAATAACAAACATTATTTCACTTATAGTGGTTTTTACAGGTTCTTCCACATTTAGCATATCATAATCATCTCTAGAAAAATCAAAATTAGAAAAGAATGTTATTCCGTCTTGATAATATTTTTCTCCAATTCCTTTTGGAAAAGGTGGCTCATCGGAAACAACAACTCTAGAGTAATTATCTTTATAATAATCTAGCATTTGATAAGATTCTATTTCTTCTTTAAAATACTTTTCTAGAGTTTCGTGAAATATTAATCCTACCTCCGCATAAAAGCCAGATTTTCTTTCAATTTTTTCTATATAAATCTTTTTCCATAATAGTTTACAAGTTTCAAAAGTAGATAAGTTGCTATAACTAAAAACCATATTTTTTATTGCATCACTATAATCTGTCATGTTTTAAATTCCATATTTTTCAAATAGATGTTTTTGGGGAGCAAATTCTCCAAATAGTTCTTTTTCTGCTTTTAATCTTGCGACTAAAGCATCTTCTATATTATTAAAACTTCCTAATTTATATCTGTTTTTACCACATCTAATAACTGCATAAAACTTGTTATTATTTATATTTACACCAATAAAACCGGTTCTTGATTTTTTCTGTAATGTGGTATTTTTGCAATTTTCCGAATGAATGGTTTCTCTTAGATTACTTTTTCTATTATCGTGCTTATTTTTATTTATATGATCTACTTCTATTTTAGTTTCTTTATAACTTGGTAAAGATAGAACCTCTCTGTGAAGATAAAGAGCAACTTTCTTTTTTGTAATATCATCCTTATAAGATGATTCTATATACCCTCTATGGTCTATCCAGGTATATCCTTTTATTTTTTCTAAATCTTCTTTGTCAATATAAAATTCTTCTTTTGTATTTGTGGTTATTCCAATTACATAATCGTCCAAAACTATATAATTATTTTGACCTTTTTTAGATTTATTCTTATCTATGACTCTCTTCTTGCCTCCGTGACCACAATCCGTTCTTCTTCCTGTAGCAATGAGAGTACCTTTATATATAACAGAATTACCGCAAGAACAAACACATTCAAATCTTGTTCTATTGTGCTTATCTTTTTCTACTTCTTTTAAAACAGTTAATTCGCCAAAGGTTTTTCCTACTAATTCTTCTTCTGTATGTCTGTGCTTCATTTTACTAACTCCGGTTCTAATTCATCCATCTCTTCTTTTGTTAAATCTCTAAACAATGTTTTAGATGCTTCAAACTTAACATCGGCACAACCGGTTCCTCCAAAACGATTTTTTACTACCCAAATTTTACTGGATTGAATAATCTTTTGTTGTGTGACGTGACTAATCATGAGAATGACATCGCTAGCTTTTTCAGAAGCTTGATCTAAATCAGACATCTGTGGTTCTTTTTTAGATGTGCGTTGTGCGCTTTCAATAGAGCGATTCATTTGATGCAAAACAATAATAGGAATTCCAAATTCTCTTGCCATATTTTTAAATTGATAAGTTATTCTATCAATTCTTAGATATTCTGGTTCGTTTGCTATTCTGTCAGATACCAAACCCAACTGATCAATAATCGCAAGTTCAATTCCCCATTCTTTCATTTTTCTAAGTTTGCTTCTAATCATAGAGGTGGTTATTCCTACAGTGTCATCAATTATAATATTATTTGCATCTTTTATTTTTCTGGTTGCTTCTTTGTAGGAGTCTCTTTCTGAATCATAGATATTTCCTTTTTTAATTCTAATATAAGGAATTCCACATAAAGAAGAAATCATTCTGTCGGTATATTCTGTTGTATCCATTTCTAAAGTAAATATTCCTACTTTTTTAGGAAAAGTATTTATCATAGATACATTCGATGCTATGCTTGCAGCTAGCGCAGTTTTTCCCATACCTGCTCTCGCTGCAATAATTACTAAATACCCAGGAAACAATCCTCCTAATTTTTCATCTAAAGATTTTATTCCGGTTTCAATATATTTTATATGATTTTTACTAGCGTACTCTGTTTGCTCCATGGCGGCATCAACTGCCGCGGAAATAGTCATCATGGATTTAACATTAGTATTACTATAAGCAGAAATTTTTCCAGATTCAATATCTAAATTTGTGAGAATATCTAATGCACTATGCCCTTGATTAATCCAATCATTTGCTCTATTTGTAAGCTCTTGAATTTTTCTTTTACTAGAATCTTCTCTTACTTGTAATGCATACGTTTCTGCATTTTCAAGTACGACACCTTCTTTTTCCTTTATAAACTTTAAAGCACTATCTGCTGAATATTTTCCATCAAATGTTGTTAATTTTTCTAATGTTCCGTTTCGTTGCATTTCATCTGACACTGTAATTAGGTCAATTTCAGACGATCTCTCCTGCAATTTTTTACAAGCATACCAAATGGAGGAATATGGTTGAAACCAAAAATCTTTATAATCACAATTATCTTTTAAAATATCGAAACTTTCACCGTGTTGCAAAACACAACTAATAAGGGATTCTTCCATATCGGAAGAAAATACATTATTTGGCAATGCTATTCTCCTTCTTCCTTATTTTTAGCCCAATAAAACAATGAACCCAACCCGATCTCTTTGACTGAAAACGTATCCCATTTTTCTTCGCAGCAACCTTCTTGATATTTCAATGATTTTTGCGACCAAGAATCCCAAAGTTGCAAGCCCGTATCTCCTAAGCTATATAAAGACATTCCTATTTCTATCCAATTTTGGTAAGAATCATAGAAATATTTTGGTAAATTGTCTAATGCTTGTTTTACTCTTTTTATATTTTCTTCAGGAGATAAATTATTATCTAATAAAACATGTTTATTTTTAGGTTTAACTAATTTAGAGCAATGCAATTTTTCTAATGCGTATTCTGTAATTTCAATAGGTCTACCACACCATTTATCTGTTGCCACATATTTTCCCACACCTATAACAACAGAAGGAGGAGCAATAATGTATCCTCCTGTTCCTCTTGTGTCTATTCCGGTTCTTTCATTAGTAGAAGTTTTTCCAGATCCACTAAAAACAAAATGAAGCCCCATGGAAGGAGTTCTACTATGCCAAGCTCCAATGTCTGAAATACCCAAAGACATATAATTATTTATACCATTTTTACCATTTTTTACATCTACATCAATTACAAACAGATTTGATTTTCCACAGTCAATTCCGATACATGCTTCAGGCCATCTATTCCACCATTCTGATATTTGCTCAGGATTAGTAGTAGAATCCAATAAGCCGTTAGATGTGTATGGAGATTTAGCACGAGATATTTTTAGTCGCCCCTTTTTGTCCGTGAAAGGGTTTCCGTCTTTTTCTCGACAAGGAAATACTGCTATTTTATTTGAAGCATACTCTAATGCTTTTTCTAAAAAAATATTAGACATATAATACCTATATTATAAGAAAAGGGCGGGTTTCCCCACCCTTTTGTTGTGTATCAAAGATTTTTATTGCATGAAATCAGGAAGTTCGTCATCATCTCCAGAAGAAGTATGGGATTCGCCAGAATCTTCAGGAATATACGGCTCATAGTTGAAAACTACCAACTTTGGGGTTTTCGGGTACAAAGTTTCACCGTCTTTTTCGTAAGGTTCGCTTGAGAATCCCGCACCTTTTAGTTCAATGCGATCACCCTTTTTCAAGGCAGTTGCTTTCTTGTGTGCCTCTCCTACGAAACGCACAAAAGACCAAGTAGAATTTACATACTTTTCAGTCTTTTTATCTTTACGACCACTAGAGAAGCGAACTTCGGTAAATTTTTCTTCTCGTTTAACATCCCAAACTGTAACACGTTGATTTTCTTGAATCCATAACATATTAGTTCAAAGCCTCCACTGCTTCCCACAAATCATTAAGGGTTTTGATGTCCTTAATTTTATTGAAATTACCACCATCAGCAAACCGAGTTAGAGTAGCCATAAGAAGTTGATTCTTGGTTCCACCCAACTCAGAGCATCTTTTATTCAACATAGGGCGAAGTTCGTCCATGGGAATAAGTGCTTCCTCTTCTTCCTCGGTTAGATTATTTTCATCCTTCTCATCTTTTGCTTGAGCGATAAATTCTTGAGATTGTTGTTCCCGCTGAGAAACTTCAATCTTCCGCATTTCTTCCAAATCTTCATCAGTAGCGAAAGTATTCTTAGATGCTCGCACACCTTCATGGAATGCTTTGAGATAATCCTTGGCAGTCATGGGAACACGATCAGGCATACCAGCAAGACGAGAACCAGAATCAATATACCCATCATCACGGAAAACAATGAAGCGATCTTTTGATGTAATCTTGTTGTCTTTTACAATTTTATCAGTGATAAAAGTAGCAATAATGTCTGCTTTATCGGCAAAGATATTATCATAATTTGCGTCAAGACTGGATGTCAAAATTTGATAAGGCTCTGATTCGCCTTTTTCTTTTACATCTCGGAGTTTGCAGTGACCGATAAAGACGAGACCATACCCAGCACGTTCAATCCTAGTGATTTGTTCATTGATAATTTTGTCAATGTATTTCTTACCAGCCCCATATCCGCCAAGTGCGTCATTGATACTCTTTGCTTTTTTACCAGTACGTTGTTTGTGAACATCAAGAGCTTCCTGCATCGCCATTGCAACCATCTCATCAATGGTATCAATTCCAACAACCTTAAACTCGTTGTCTGTTTTGTTCTTGACCAAATCATCAATAGTTTCAACTAGCGACTTCCATGTAGGGGTTTCGTGAGCATATACATCATCAAGTGCTTTATATCCCGTTTCATTCCCTGTGCTAATCAAAAGACCAAACCTAGTATGCCCATATTGTTCTTTAACAATATCTCTGAACATAGTCGATTTACCAATCTTCTTAACACCTCGCCAATAATGGCGATAACTACCGAAATCTACTTTAATTCTATTTGGTTCATACTTCATTTATTTTAAACTCCTTGTATTTTTTATAAAACTGATTAAATTGCTGAACCCTTGTTACTCTTTTGGGGTGGTACATGAAATTATTATTTTATGGGGTAAATCGGCCTCCTTTGTTGTTATTTTAGATATAGTTATCTATTTTGGATTTTTGGTGATTTTAGCAAAATCGCGTATTTTGGGTATTTTATGCGATTTTAGTAAAATTTAGGGCAATGAGAGGAAAATCTTATCCGGTAATCCGTTTAATGCTTACTTCTGGCTTGATCGGACTCTTGAAAGTAATTTCGAGAGTTAATAGGCCGTTTTTCAGGCTCCAATCAATTTTATCAAACGGTTTGAAAGAATATCGCTTCCAAGTAAGTGAGAAATCTTTATCCAGTATCTCATTGTGAGTTTTGCCTTTTACCACTAAGAATTGTTTGTTGGTATTTGCTGGATCTGTCTCAACCTGGACATCTATATCGCCCTCGTTAATCCCTAAAGCATTTACAGTAACAATAATTTTTCCATCTTTTTCTACAGCATAAAAACCGTCTGATTCTTGAAAAGGTCTACTAAAGCTGTATGTAACATAAGGTAAAATGTCAATTAAGTCAAAAAACATGTTATCCTCCTATAAAATAAAGTAAAATAAAAATGTTTCTCATTGCCCTAGTGGATCTGGAACGGATCGAACGTTCACTCTGACGATTATGAGTCGTTTGCATTCACCATTATGCTACAGATCCAAATTTTGCCAGTCCGAAAGTCGGTCAAAACCTTGCCCTTTTTATTTGACTTATAGACTGGCAAGGTTATAATCTCCCTTATTCTCTTACCCTTTTATTTCGGGATATCCTGCTGAACTTGTCCGAGTTTTTCAAGGGTACAGGATATGTTCCAAAAGCCAGAGTCCATGGACAAAGGCTCCAGTAGCGGGTATTGGATTTGAACCAATGTGCGAAGCTTATGACGCTCCTGAGTGACCACTACTCTAACCCGCTTCAACGCAACATTTTGGGCAAGATGCTACAAACTTATAATGGCAAGATTTTTGACCTTGCCAAGGCTCATTATTTATACCACAACATTGCAAATTTGTCAAGGGTATTTTGAAAATTGGTTCAAAACTGGTTAATAGAATGGCGGTTTTATTAGGTTTATAAAGTACAATATATTACTTTTTAATCCTTATTTTTCTAGTTAAAATGCAATTAATTGCACATTGAGTACCACATGAATTCACGATTTCATTTTTTTATCTGGAGCATATAGCATACCCAAATATCGCAAATTTTCTTTCAGTTTTTCAGACATTTTTTTTGGTTCATAAAACGTAGTGACTACTGGGCCATTTTTTTCCAAAGATAGTTCCTAATCTAGTTCTTCGTCTGTCAATTTTTGTTTTTCATTTTTCTTCTTCATTTCTTTTCTCCTAATAAAATGCCGATTTCGTGATGTCGCGATTATTGTACATTTTACGCGATTTTCGCCTATCACGACACTTTGTCGCGATTTATGTCGCGATTAACTACCCAATAAAACTTGCGTTTCATGTACCTTAATTGCATCAATTAGCCTATTTTTTCCAATTTCAAAATATTTTTCATCTAATTCATAACCAATAAATTTTCTGTTCAAATTGATGCAAGCTACACCTGTTGATGCCACCCCCATAGTATTATCTAATACAATCTCATTTTCTTGTGTATAAGTCTTAATTAAATATTCTAATAACGCAACTGGCTTTTGAGTTGGATGTAAACGATTTAAGGAATTACATTCCGCATTTCTACCATGATATTCAAATATCGTGGTGGGAAATCTCTTTTTTTCATCCCTGTCTTTATCATATTGATAAATTCCAGAAGCCATATGGGTAAGCCCCTTTGTTTCTCCTAATGTTTCTTTGTGTGGCCTATTCTTAGATAAATCGGCTTCTTGCATAATTGGGTAATATTTAACACTCCCTCTCCCAAACACTGAAACATTTTCGTGAACTTTTAGTGGCTGGTACTTTGCTAATTGAAAATTGCCTCCTTGTTTTTTGTCCCAAATCCAGTCATATTTATAGAATTTAATATTGCTGGTTCTCAAATAGCTACTAAAAGGTTCACTTCCAAATAAGCAAATTGCTCCACCATCTTTAATGATTCTTTCATACTGTTCCCACAATAGCTCAAAGGGAATAATAGTGTCCCACTTGCAGGCAGTTGTTCCGTATGGCAAATCGCATAAAATCATATCAACATGTTTGTCAGGAATCTTCTTCATTAACTCTAAACAATCACCTTGTTGGATAAAAACTGTGTCAGAAAGTTTCAATAAATCCTCCTTAATTTACCCCATGAAACGGGCAATTCATGTACTCATTTTTTTCGTAATCCGTCACTTTTTGCATTAAATTGACGATTTACGAAAATTTAAGGCGCATGAAATCAAACTTTCGTGTGGTTAGATCCGACCTTGTAACACCGACATGTCCGGCATTGGCTTATTAGCAAAGACTTTGTTCGCTGCAACATTTTTCAATGCTGAAGCATATCGCTCGGTTGTAGTGATCTGCTTGTGCCGCGACATAGTTTTGATGGTATAGAAATTTTCTCCAGCAAGAATTGCATTGCAAATCATACTACGCCGCAAAGAGTGAGGAGTAAGCAGACTGACCTTTTCTGGGTCAATTCCCGCCTTTCTTGCAAGAGATTTAATCATGCCATAACTGCTCCCTGCATTTTTTACTTGGTGCTTTCCTACTAACGATACAATCAAATATTCAGAATCATCTTTACGATTTTTCAAATATTCATCAACCAAATATTTGACCATGGGAGTCATTTCTAGTTCTTCAAATGTGCCACCTTTACCACGAATAGTCAACATATTATCTCGGACATCATCTTTACGAAGATTTACAATTTCACTTCTTCGTAAGCCCATATCTGCCATCAATGCAACACGCAATTTTTTGTCAATGTTTTTTGCTTGTTTCAAAATAGCAAACAATTCATCGCTTGTAAGAAATGTTTGTTCTTTTGATTTACGCTTACGATCATATTCTAAATCGCCAGTAGAAGCAGATTCTTTAGCAAAATGAATTTTCTTTGGGTAGTTGTGACCACATAACTCATGTTCTTCTAGCCAGGTTGAAAAAGATTGCAAAGAACGAAGATGCTGGTTATAAGAAGAATTCTTAATATCCATGGAGGATAGCCATTCTTCAAAATCTGCAAGTTTTAAACTATTCCAATCACCTAAATCCTCAATATGATAATAATTCAGGAGTTTAGTAATACAAGTGCGATAAGACCTTCTAGTATGCTCTGAATTGATTCTTTTATTTTGTAAAAACTGGTCAAATTCTTTCATAGTATTATCTCCTTTCTACAAGTATATTATCATACTTTTCTTTCCTTGTCAAGAGGCAATTTCTTGCAAATCCAAATATGCTTGTTCCTTTGTGGTAATCTCAGAGATAGTTTCTTCAGTAAAACTACACGCCATCAAAAAAGATTTAAATGCAACCAAATAATCTTCAATTCCGTCGCCATTCAATGATATTTTTGCACTACAAAATTGTGGGCAAAATCCATCATCATCTTCTAATTCAAATTTTATTGTTTTCATTTTTGTAATTCGATTCCATAATGACTAATCAATTCGAGAAAAGAAATAGAATCATTATCAAAATAATCAGTCACCCAATTATCATCTGTAACATATAAAATCTTTTTGACACGTTGATATAATTCTTCTCGTTCTTCTTGTAAATGATCGGAAATATTTTTCAGAAATACAATTTCTTCATAGTCTCGTTTGGTAATAGTTTTCATTTTTACTCCACACAATATTTATGATATGGCGCATCATGGATGAACACCGCTTTACGCAAATCCACCGGCTTATAGCAAGCATAGCACGTACCCATAAAACAATCATCAGCCAATAATTTTTCTTGTAATTCTTCTTCTGTTGCGCAGTTATATTCCTTTAACATGTTTTCAATATCGCCCCTAGTTGGTTCAGTGTGTTTTTTACTCATAATATTTCTCCTTTGTTGATATTGATAATTTTTATTGCATTTCTAAGCACATGAATTAGTGCTTTCATGCATTTTCTAATTCTGGATCTTTTTCTGGCTCATCTATAAAAAATGTTGTTATCTCATGCTTGTATTTTCCGCCACGAAAAAATTCTTCATCTTCACCC
>Ga0116176_10002170_pt1 | contig 14981 bp, 12 predicted proteins | sample AD_STIC08_MetaG_FD_89803 | JGI IMG/M metagenome (GOLD analysis project Ga0116176, IMG submission 89803) | Active sludge microbial communities of municipal wastewater-treating anaerobic digesters from USA - AD_STIC08_MetaG | ecosystem: Engineered > Bioreactor > Anaerobic > Digestate | place: USA...
AATTTCCAGGACTTCCATCGGGCGCTGCCCGAAAACCCGGCCTACGACGAACTGGCGGCGCTGCTGGTGCCCCCGACCTGGCCGCCGTCGGAGGCCGTCGACGCGGCGCTGGCGCAGCAGCTTGCCGCGCGCGGTCTGCAGGCGCTGCAGCAGGCCGTCACGCAGGGCCAGTACCGGCACCCGCAGGGCCTGTTCTTCGGCGGCCACGACCCGACCTGGAGCCACGTCACGCTGCGCCACGTGATCCACGACCATGCGCGGCGCTGCCGCCGGCTGGCCTGGATCGACCTGCACACCGGCCTGGGCGCGACCGGCGTCGGCGAACGCATCCACGCCGGCCCGAACGACGCGAGCACGCTGGCCCGGGCGCGCGCCTGGTGGGGCGCCGGCGTGACCTCGATCGACGAGGGCTCGTCGAGCTCGGCGCCGCTGACCGGCCTGATGTGGCGCGTGGCGCCCGAGGAGGCGCCCCAGGCCGAATACACCGGCATGGCGCTCGAGTTCGGCACCGTGCCGATGATGGAAGTGATCACCGCGCTGCGCGGCGAGCAGTGGCTCGAGAACCACCCCGAGGTCGAGGACCCCGGCCTGCGCAGCGCGATCAAGCGCCGCATGCGCGACGCGTTCTACGTCGACACCCCGGCCTGGAAGCAGGCCGTGCTCGACCAGGCGCTCGACGCGGCCCGGCAGGCGATCGCCGGGCTGCGCGCCTGAGCGCCGGCGCTCAGGGCTTCGACGCGCCGGTCGAGCCGCCCTGCACGCCCAGGCGCCCGCCGGTGCCCAGGCCGCCCTTGACCGTCTGCGCCTTGTAGTTGCGCACCGCCTGCACGAGCTGGTTGTAGCTGTCGGCGAAGGCCGCGATGATGATCTTGCCTTCCGGCGAGTTCGAGTAGCCCCCGGCGCCGCCGCCGCCCAGGCCGCCGAACAGCCCGCCGAAGACGTTGAAGTCGGTGTTCTTGGCCGTGCCCTCGGCCGCCGCGAGCTGCACGCCCGACCGGTTGTCGATCATGATCAGCGTGGTCGAGGCCTCGTTGGTCTTCATCCCGCCGGCGATCGCGCCGAGCACGCCCAGGCTGCGGCTGAAGCCGCCCAGGCCGCCGCCCACACCGCCGGTGTTCTGGCTGAAGGTGATGCTCGGGCTCATCGTGTAGTCGGCCGCGACCATCTGGCCCTTCTGGAAGTTGCTCCCGCCGCGCATCTCGCCGCTGTCGCGCAGGTTGCGCTCCATGTTCATGTTCGCCATCGCCGCGCCGCGCTCGACGATCACGAAGCAGTTGCTCTGCTGGATCATCAGGCGCAGCACCGGAATCGTCGAACCCAGCTTGTAGTTCGAGAGGTAGCGGTACCAGGTCGAGTTCTGGTCTTCGACGACGCTCAGCGTGCCCAGCGACTCGGTGCACTTCTCGATCGCGCTGTTCGAGTTGGCGGTGGCGGAGCCGCCGGCGGAACCCGTGACGGCGGTCTTCGAGCCGCCACCCATCACCGGATCGGTCGTCACGCAACCCGCCAGCACAGCCACGGCGCCGGCCAGCACGGTGAGGCGGGCGACCCGGGCGACTTCGCCGGTCGACATCTGCAGCTTGGTGTTCATCATGTTCCTTCGTGGGTCAGTGGGGTCTGCGGCGGCCGGGCCACGGCCCGGATCCGCCTCTGTCGCCGAGAGCACGAACCAGTGACGCTCGAATCTCCGCCATGTCAGGTTCGCCGGGAGCGCAGGCAGTCTAGCCCCAGTCGGCCCCGGGTTCGAGGGTCACGACCCCCCTGAAGCGAGGTAGAACCCCGCCCAGTAGAACGGGTGCGCCAACGCGCCGCCGGCGGCCCGCACGGCGGCCTGGGCCCGGCCCAGCGCCACCGCCGGGTCGACCTGCTTCGCGAGTTCGCGGTACAGCGCCACCATCAGCGTGCTGGTGCTCGCGTCCTCGACGCGCCACAGGCTGGCGAGCACGGCCGACGCACCGCGCCGCACGACGAGGGTGTTCAGTCCGTCGACCTCCTGGCCGGACGCGCGCTCGTCGCCGCCGCCGAGGCCGGTCTCGCAGGCCGACAGCGTGACCAGGTCCTGGCCAGCGAAGTCGAGTCGCGCCAGCTCGTCGAGGTGCAGGCGCTGGCCGTCGCCGAGCAGCAGCCACGAGCGCGTCATGTTGCCGGGCCGAAGCACGAAATGGGTGCCGACGTGCATCAGGTCGCGGCGGTCCGCGCGACCTTCGCCGGCCACCTGCGCCAGGCGGTCGGCGGTGAAGCGGTCGTTGAGCCAGGCCGCACCGGGCACGGCACCGCGACCCCGCCCGCCGGCGGCGCAGCTGGCTTCACCCGGGTCCATGCCCTGCACCTCGCCGTCGACGATGCCGCAGACCTCGCGTGCCAGTCCCGCCAGCGGCGCCAGGCCGCCCAGCGCCCGCGTGACACCCACCGCGCGCAGCGTGGCCGGACCGCGCGGCACCGGTGCCGCCGCCGCGCTGTCGATGCGCTGCTCGATCGCGTAGCGCTCGCCGAAGTAGCCGCGGCCGTCGTGCAGTGCCGCGAAGGGCAGGTAGCGCAGCACGCCGTCGAGGTGCAGCACGAGCCGGTGTGCCCCGGCGCGGCGGGCGGCGGCGTCGATCGGCACGCCGAAGGCGGCGTGCAGTTCGGCGAGTTGCGTCTGCACCGGCGCACGCCGCGCGATGTCGCCGAGCAGCCGCCCGACGGCACGCGCCAGCCCCGCGGCGTCGAGCGCGACGCGCAGCACCTCGCGCCGCCCCGGCGCGTCGAGCACGAGGTTGACGTGGTCCGGTGCCGGGTACGCCCAGACATGCAGTTCGCCCGGCGGCACCAGGCCCGGCGCGGCCGGCGGCGGACCGGCCGTGGCCGGGCCGCCGGCGCCCTGCGCGTGGGCGGCGAGGAACTCGCGCCACGCGGCGACGCGGGCCGCCTCGGCATCGGCCTGGCGGGCGAAGGTGCGGCGCTGGCGCTCGCGCTCGGCCTCGGTGCGCGGTTCGGGGCCGGACTCGGGCGCGGCGCCGGCCGCCGCGCTGTCGCGCAGGCGTTCCCAGGCGTCGATCAGCCGGGCGTCGCGCGGCGTGCGCAGGCGCCCCGCGCCGGACGCGTCGGCCGGGCCGGCGTCGCCGCGCACGAAGTCGCTGAACTCCTCCTGCTTGAGCAGGCGCAGCACGTCCAGCGCTTCGTCGATGCGGCCGTCCTCGGTCAGCCAGTCGGCCAGGCGCCGGTAGACGCCGAGCTTGTCGGCCAGAAAGCCGCGTTCGAGCCGGCGCGCGTCGGCGCCCAGGTCGCGGCGCATCACCTCGATCTGTTCGACGGCCTGCTTCGCGGCGACGACCGCCAGGTGGTGCTCGCCCGCGGCACGCAGCTGCGTGGCCAGGGCGTCGTAGGCCGACCACAGCGGGTCGGGGCCGCCGGCGCTGGTGGCCGCCGCCAGCGCCTGCAGGTGGCGCTCGCGCGCCTCGGCGCGGCGGCCCTGCGCCTCGGCGTCGATGGCCAGCGCGGCCTGGACGATGAAGCGGTAGAACGGCGCGGCGTCCCGCAGGTCGTCGAGCCGGTCCGGCAGCGTCGCGCAGGCGTCGCCCGGGAGCCTGCCGCGGGCCTGGGCGACGCAGCGCTCGGCGGTCATCGCCAGCACGTAGGGATGCCGGTCGCCGATGACCGCGCCGATGCGCTGCGAGGCCTCGGCAAAACCGGCATCGGCCGCCGCCCAGTCGCCGGCGCGCGCCGAGAGCTTGGCCCCGGCGCGCAGGATGCGGCCGTGCCAGTAGCCCAGGTTGGCGTCGCCGGCGGCGGCGATGCGCCGCGCCTCGTCGAGCGCGGCGCGGGCGCCGTCGGTGTCGCCCAGCGCCAGCCGCAATGCCGCGTGGGCCTCGACGAGCCGCAGCCGGCGCAGCGGCCCGATCGCCGCGGCATGCTCGGCGGCGACCGAGAGCGCCTCCTCGTAGCTGTGCTGTGCGCGTGCGAACTGCGCGAGGTTGCGCTCGGCGGTGGCGCGCGTGGTCAGCGGCGTCACGGTGCGCGGCGAGCGCTCGCCATAGACGCGGCGCGCCAGCGCCAGCGCGCGCTCGGCCACCGGCAGCGCGGCCCGGTAGTCGCCGCGGTCGAGGTGCAGCGTGGCGAGGTTGCCGAGGATGCCCAGCTGCCCGGCGGGCTCGCCCTCGGGGTGCAGCGCCATGATGCGCAGTCCGGCGTTGAAGGCCGCCTCGGACTCGTCGTAGCGGCCGAGCTGCGACAGCAGCGCGCCCACCGTGGTGTAGGCGTGCAGCAGTTCGGGGGCGTCGCCCTGCCCCAGGCGCTCCATCAGCGCGATCTCCTCGCGCGCCCAGCGCACGGCCCCGGGCAGATCCTGCCGCGCGTGGGCGACGATGCTGCGGAAGTTGTGCACGTCGCCCATCTGCGGCGTGTCGGCCCGGCCCAGCGCCGCCAGCGTGGCGCCGGCCTCGTCGAGCGCGGCCTCGGCGGCTTCGAGGTCGCCCGGCTGGCGGCGGTGCAGCCAGCTCGCGGCGCGGCCGACGCGCACCGCGGCGTACAGGCGGGTGCGCGTCTGGCCGGCGGCGCGCAGCGCGTCCTCGGCCCGGGCGAAGTGCCCGGCCGCGACGTCGGCCTCGCCCTTCTCGTGCGCCAGCGACCCCAGCGCCAGCGCCAGCCGGCCGTGGCGCGCCGCCGGCGTGCGCGGGTCGGCCTCGGCCTGGGCGCGCAAGGCGTCGAGCAGCGCGGCGCTGGCGTCGAGCTGGCCGACGGCCAGCAGCGCCTCGCCGACCGCCTGCGCCGTCTCGAAGGTCTCGCCGTCCGGGCGCGACGCGCAGGCGGCGGCCAGCGCGCGCGGCGGGTCGGCGCGCAGCAGGTCGTCGAAGTCGCCGGGCGGCTGCGGCGCCTGGCCCCGGTCGACCGCCGCGCAGGCCGCGTCCGCCAGCGCCGCGGGCGACGCCGGCTGCGCCCCCGCCACGCCGGCCAGGCCGAACGCGAGCACCGCGACGGCCAGGCGCAGGGTCACGGCGCGGCCTGTTCGACCTCGACGCGCAGGCTGCCGTCGGCGCCGGGCTGCACGCCCAGGCGGCGCAGGGCCTCGAGCAGGGCCGGCGGGGGCGGCGACGGCAGGTCGGCGTCCAGGCCCAGGCGGCCGAGGCGCTCGTAGCGGCGCAGCGTGGTCACGCCCGCCGACTGCAGCTCGCCGGCGATGCGATCGCGCAAGCCGGTCGGGTCGGCCGACTGCAGCAGCCAGACGCCGTCGGCCGGCGCTCCGCGCAGCACCGGCACGCCTTCGTCGCCGTCGGCCGGCCCGTGCGCCGGGCGCCACACGCCCAGCACGACGGCCACGCCCAGCGCCGCCGCGGCCAGGCCCAGCGCGCCCGCCCAGCGCGGCCCGCGGCCGACCGCCTCGACCCACCGGCGCCAGCGCGCGCCGCAGCCGGCGCACCAGCCCCCGGCCAGCACGCCATCGGCGCGCGCACGCTCGACCAACGCCTGCGGCGCATCGGCCGGCCAGGCGGCCTCGGGCAGTTCGCGCGGCCAGGCGCGCAGCGCCGCGCGCAGCCAGGTCGCCTCGAGCAGCGTCGCCGGGTCGGTGCCCGGGCGCGGCCGGCCGGCCATGGCCTCGAACCAGTCGTCGTCGTCGCGGCCGGTGGTCACGGCGTGCCCCCGGCCTCGCGCGCGGCCAGTTCGTACCAGGCCCGGAAGTAGTGGCGCGCCTTCTTGCGGCACTGCGAGATGTACTCGCGCGTCGCCCCGGGCGTGCGCTGCAGCAGTTCGCCGACCTGCTCGTGGCTGAGGTCGTCCTCGGCGATCCAGCGGATCACGGACGCCGCCATCGGATGGTCCTTCGCGAAGCGCTCGGCGCAGTCACGGTAGACCGCCTCAAGCTGCGCCGTGTGCACGACCTGCTCCGCCGTCGGCGCCGCCCCCTGGCGAAACTCGAGCAGGGCCGCCTCGACCTCGAGCAGCGGCTGCCCGGCGTCGTCGTGCAGCGCCTGCTCGGGCCGGCGCCGGCGCAGCAGGTCGATGACGCTGTTGCGCAGGATGCTCTTCAGCCACGGGAACAGTTCCGACTCGCCACGGTACGACGCGCAGCGGCGCCAGACCTTGATCAGCGTGTCCTGCGCGAGGTCGCGCGCAGTGTCGAGGTCGCCCACCGACGACAGGCTCTCGCGCAGCAGCGCGCCGCCGTAGTCCCGCTGCAAGGTGCGCAGCGCCGAGGCGATCTGGGCCCCGCCTTCGCGGCAGGCCTGCATGAAGGCGGCTTTGTCCATGGCTCCCCGGGGTGCGGGCGATCGCGTGGGTCGCGGCCTTCCGGCCCCGCCTCGTCACCCATCGGAACACGATGCCACAAACGTCCATGCCGGTCACGCCCAGGGAGTCTCCATGCCCCAGTGACGCGCAGGCCCGTGCCGACGTCAGGGCCGGCCGGGCCTCAGACCAGGCCCATCGCCTCGAGGTCGGCGGCGCATTGCTCCGGGTCGCGGAAATGCAGCGCCTGCCAGCCGGCGGCGCGCGCGGCTTCGACGTTGTGCTCGAAGTCGTCGATGAAGAGCGAGTTCGCCGGGTCGATGCCGAAGGCCGCCACCGCGTGGTCGAAGATCTCGCGCTCGGGCTTGACGAGCCGGACACGGGCCGAGAACACGCCCTGGCGGAACAGGCCCATGAAGGGGCGGTTCGCCTCGAGGTGGTCGGCGAACGGCGCCGGCATGTTCGACAGGTAGTACAGCGGGCGCCCGGCCGCGTGCAGCCGCTCGAGCAGCGCCACCGTGCCGGGCACCGGCACGAGCGCGTGCGGGATCGCGTCGATCACCGCGTGCGCCTCGTCCAGCGCCAGGCCGGTGCGGGCCGCGATGCGCTGCGCCAGGGGCCCGGGCTCGATCGTGCCGCGGTCGAAGGCCTGCCAGTCGCCGGTGAAGTTCTGGAAGAAGTCGGCCACCAGCGCGTGGGCGGCCTCGGCCGAGGGCGTGCGCGCCGGCAGCACCTGGCTGACGACCTCGTGCGGGACCCAGCGCAGCAGCACGCCGCCGAAGTCGAAGACGATGTTCATGCGGCGGCGCCCGGTCGCGTGCTCAGGCCAGCAGCCGCTGCATCAGCCCGGCGGTCGAGGCGTCCAGGCCGGCGGTGTCGCCGGTGCCCAGGCGCGGCAGCAGGTCGTTGCACAGTGCCTTGCCGAGTTCCACGCCCCACTGGTCGAAGCTGTTGATGCCCCACAGCGCGCCGCTGGTGAACACGCGGTGCTCGTACATCGCGATCAGCGCGCCCAGCGACGTCGGCGTGAGCCGGTCCAGCACGAAGGTCGTGCTCGGCCGGTTGCCCGGGAAGGTGCGGTGCCGGGCGATCGTCGCCGGGTCGAGCGCCTTCGACGCGGTCGGCGCCTTCTCGCCCAGCGCCTGCTCGGTGGTCTTGCCCAGCATCAGCGCCTGCGACTGCGCCAGGCCGTTGGCCAGCAGCTTGGTGTGCAGGTCGGCCAGGTCGTGCGTGGGGCGCTTGACGAGGATGAACTCGACCGGGACCACGTCGGTGCCCTGGTGCAGCATCTGGAAGTAGGCGTGCTGGCCGTTCGTGCCGGCCTCGCCCCAGACCACCGGGCTGGTGCCGAAGGGCAGCCGGTCGCCGGCGAAGTCGACGCACTTGCCGTTGCTCTCCATCTCGAGCTGCTGCAGGTAGGCCGGCAGCCGGCGCAGGCCCTGGTGGTAGGGCGCGACGCTGCGGCTCGTGAAGCCGTGGAAGTTGCGGTACCAGACGTCGACCAGGCCCAGCAGCAGCGGCAGGTTCTGCGCCGCCGGCGCGGTGGCGAAGTGCCGGTCCATCGCGTGCGCGCCGGCGAGCAGCGCGCGGAAGTGGTCGGCGCCGATGGCCAGCGCGATCGGCAGGCCGATGGCCGACCACAGCGAGTAGCGACCGCCCACCCAGTCCCAGAAGCCGAAGGTGGTGCTGATGCCGAACTCGGCCGCGGCCGGGATGTTGGTGGTCGTGGCGACGAAATGCTTCGCCGTGTCGGTGCCGCCGTGGGCGAGGAACCAGTCCTTCGCGGCGTGCGCGTTGGCCATCGTCTCCTGCGTCGTGAAGGTCTTGCTGGCGATCACGAACAGCGTCTCGGCGGGCTTGAGCTTGCGCAGCACCGGCGTGATGTCGTGCCCGTCGACGTTCGAGACGAAGTGGAAGGTGATGCCCGGGTGGACGAAGGGGTCGAGCGCGGGCACGACCATCTGCGGGCCGAGGTCGCTGCCGCCGATGCCGATGTTGACCACGTGCCGGATGCCGCTGTTGGCGGTGTCGCGCACCGTCTCGACGTAGGCGAGCATCGCGTCGAGCACGCGGTGCACCTCGTCGCTGAACGGCGCCTGGCCGCGCGGCGCGCGCAGCGCGGTGTGCAGCACGGCACGGCCCTCGGTCGGGTTGATCGGCTCGCCGGCGAACATCGCGTCGCGGCGCGCCTCGACGCCGCACTCGCGCGCCAGGTCGAGCAGGAAGCGCAGCGTCGCCGCGTCGAGCAGGTTCTTCGACAGGTCGGCAAAGACCTCGGGCGCCTCGACGCTCATCGCCGTGTAGCGGCCGGCGTCGCGGGCGAAGGCCTCGCGCAGGTCGAAGTCGCGGCCGTGGGCCTCGAAGTGGCCGCTCAGGGCGGCCCAGGCCTCGGTCTGGTCGCAGCGGGTGAAGGTGTTCATCGTGCCAACTCCTGGATCATCTTGTCGAGCTTGACGGCGTCCGCGGCGAACGCGCGGATGCCTTCGGAGAGTTTCTCGGTGGCCATCGCGTCCTCGTTCAGGGCCCAGCGGAAGCCGGCCTCCGCGTAGGACACGGCATGGATCGGGGCCGACTTCGCGCCGGCGGCGTCGAGCGCGCGAGGCAGCGGCGCCTCGCTGGCCTGCAGTGCGGCCAGCAGGTCGGGGCTGATCGTCAGCAGGTCGCAGCCGGCCAGCGCGGTGATCTGGCCGACGTTGCGAAAGCTCGCGCCCATCACCTCGGTGGCGATGTCGAACTTCTTGTAGTACTCGAAGATCTGCGCCACCGAGCGCACGCCCGGGTCGTTGGCGCCGGCGTTCGCCGCCTCGTCCCAGGCGGCGCCGGCGCTCTTCTTGTACCAGTCGTAGATGCGGCCGACGAAGGGCGAGATCAGGCGCACGCCGGCCTCGCCGCAGGCCACCGCCTGGCAGAACGCGAACAGCAGCGTCAGGTTGCAGTGGATGCCTTCGTGCTCGAGGATGCGGGCGGCCTGGATGCCTTCCCAGGTCGAGGCGATCTTGATCAGCACGCGGTCGCGGCCGATGCCGGCGCCTTCGTAGAGCGCCATGATGCGGTGCGCGCGCTCGACGGTGGCGGCGGTGTCGAAGCTCAGGCGCGCGTCGACCTCGGTCGAGACGCGGCCCGGCACCACCGTCAGGATCTCGCGCCCGAAGCGCACCAGCACCTGGTCGACGATCGCGTCGAGCGGCTCGCCGCGGTGCGCGGCCACGGTCTCGGCCAGCAAGGGCGCGTACTCGGCCTGCTGGACCGCCTTCAGGATCAGCGACGGGTTCGTCGTCGCGTCGCGCGGGGCGAACTGCGCCAGTTGCCGGAAGTTGCCGGTGTCGGCGACGACGACGGTGTGTTGCTTGAGCTGATCGAGCTGGTTCATGGCGGTAGGCCTCGAAGTGGCACCGGGGACGCGCACAAAGGTGGATTAGAACCCGAGCAGGCGCCTCCATGGCAGACCCGGCCCGACGATTGATGCGGGCATGTAACTCGGTAACCGGCCGGGCCGGGAACGCGTTGGTCGCGGGTCGCGCGCTCAGGCCGCCGCGCCGTAGCGCGCCTCCGCCTGGCGGCGGAACTCCTTGGGCGTCATGCCCTTGACCTGCAGGAAGCGCCGGTTGAAGTTCGCGACGTTGTTGAAGCCGACGTCGTAGCAGACGTTGGTGATGTAGCGGTCGGTCTCCATCAGCAGCTGGCAGGCCTTGTTGATGCGCAGCCGGTTGACGAAGTCGGTGAAGGTGTTGCCCGTGGCGCGCCGGAAGTAGCGCGAGAAGCTGCTTTCGGTCATGCCGACGCGCTCGCACAGGTCGGACATCGCGAAATCTTCGCAGTAGTGCGCGCTGAGGTAGTCGACGATGCTGCTGATCTTGGCGAGCGAGGCGTCGTCGTCGTAGCTCTGCAGCTGCACCGTCGACAGCAGGCGGTAGTCGGCGCAGCTGACGAGCTCGGCCAGCAGCTCGGCGAAGGCCGCGAAGCGCGGCAGGCCGTGCCGCGCCTTGATGAGCGTCATGCGCTCGCGCGCGACCTCGCTCATGCCGAAGAACTCGATGCCGTGGCGCGCGCGCTCGAGCAGCGGCAGGGCCTCGGCCAGTTCGGGGATCAGCGCGGCCGCCTGGCGCAGCGGTGCGTCCGGGAACTGCAGCACCACGTCGCGCAGCGCCACGCCCTCGGCCGGCACCTCGGCGGAGATCCAGTTGTGCGGCAGGCGCGGCCCGGTCAGCACCAGGTGGCCGGGCTCGAAGTGGCCGATGTAGTCGCCGACGAACACCTTGCCGCGCGTGGCGACGATCAGGTGCAGTTCGTACTCCTCGTGGTAGTGCCAGCGCACCAGGGGGTTCGGGAAGCCGTGCTCGAGGCAGCGCACGTGGCCGAAGCTGCCCGGCGGCTCGTAGCCGAGGCTGGGCGTGCGGCCGACGTCGTGCTCGAGCTCGGGACTGCGCGAACGCTGCTGGACCATGGTGAGACTCCTGCTCGCGCCGCGATCACCCGCCGCGACGCAGCACGAACTCTGCCACGCGATCGCTGGCCGTGCGCAGCGCGGCGACCAGCCGCGCATCGCCCGCCAGCGTGCCGAACAGCACCTTGTCGGCCGCGTAGGCAGCCACCGGGTCGGCCGCGTCGCAGATCGCATGGGCGACGGCCGGATCCATCGCCTGGTCCTGGTAGGTGTACGGAATCTGCCCGCGGTGCCAGCGCTGCAGGTAGGCCAGGAACAGCGCCGGCAGCATCGCGACGCTGGCGATGGACTCGCCCTTCTCCAGCCGCTCGCGCAGCGTCGGCGCGATGAAGCCCGGGATCTTGCTGAAGCCGTCCATCGCGACGCGCTGGTTGGTGTCTCGGATCGCCGGGTTGCCGAAGCGGTCGAGCACGATGTCGCGGTAGGCGGCCAGGTCGAGCGGGCTGGGCAGCAGGCAGGGGATGGTGTCGTCGGTGACGTAGTCGTACGCGAACCGGCGGATCTCCGCGTCGTGCGTGCCCTCGTGGATGTACAGGAAGCCCGCGAGCGTGCCGGCCCAGGCGATGCAGCTGTGGGTGGCGTTGAGCAGGCGGATCTTGGCCTCCTCGTAGGGCGCGACCGACTCGACCATCTCGACGCCGACCCTTTCCCAGGCGGGCCGTCCGGCGGCGAAGTGGTCCTCGATCACCCACTGGATGAAGCTCTCGCCCATCAGCGCGGCCGGGTCGTCGACGCCGGTGGCCGCCTTGACGCGCTCGCGCACGTCGGGCGTCGGGCGCGGCGTGATGCGGTCGACCATCGCGTTCGGGCTGGTGGTGTTCGCGTCGATCCAGGCGCGCAAGGCCGCATCGCCGAGCAGGTCGACGAACTGCAGCAGGCCGCTGCGCGAGCGGTCGCCGTTGTGGCGCAGGTTGTCGCAGTTCAGCAGCGTCACCGGTCCGGCGCCGGCGGCCATGCGCGCACGCAGGATCGCCGTCAGCGCCGCGTAGATCGTGCTGCCGGGGCGGCCCGCCCGGGCGGCCTCGAGATCGGCCGCGAGGTCCGGGAAGTTCAGGTCGAGCCGGTTCTTCGCGTCGAGGTAGTAGCCGGCCTCGGTGACGGTGAAGGAGATGATCCGGGTCGCCGCGCTCGACCCTTCGGCGATCAGGCCGGCCAGGTCGGCGCTGTACGGGATGATCTTGCGGATCGAGGTGATGCGCTCGTAGCGGTGCTCTCCGGCCGGCGAGATGGTCTCGAGCGTGTAGGCGCCGTTCTGCGCGGCAAGGGCGGCCATCGTCTCGGCCATGTCGGGCCGGGTGTTGCCGCCGGCCAGGCTCCAGGACGTGTCGCCGCTCTTGATCAGCTCGTGCAGGTAGACGGCCTGGTGGGCGCGGTGGAAGGAGCCCAGGCCGAGGTGCAGCAGGGTGTTCATCGATGTCACCTACAGGTCGAAGTTGGTGGGCAGCATGACCACGTCGCGGATCGTCATGCCGCGCGGGCGCGTCAGCATGAACATCACGACCTCGGCCACCTCGCGGGCCTCGATCAGGCTGCCCGATTCGCGCGCTTCCTTCAGTTTCTCGGCCGGCCAGTCCGCCAGCAGCGAGGTCACGACCGGGCCGGGCGAGATCGCGCCGACGCGGATGCCGTGCTTGAACACCTGGCGCCGCACGGTCTGCACGAAGCAGTCGATCGCCCACTTGGACGACGCGTAGACCGGCTCCCAGGGGGTCGGGTAGTGCGCCGCCAGCGAGCTGGTGACGATGATGTCGCCGGTGCCGCGCGCGATCATGTGCGTCAGCACGTCGTGCACGTTCTTCATCACGACGTTGACGTTCAGGTTCAGCATGCGGTCGATCGCGTCGACGTCGGCATCGACCAGGTCGCCGCCGACGTACAGGCCGGCGTTGGCGTGGAAGATGTCGAGACCTCCCGCCAGCTCCAGCACCCGCGGCAGCAGCGTCTTGCAGGCCGCCGGGTCGAGCAGGTCGAGCACCAGCGGGAGGGCCGCCTCGCCGAGCCGCTCGCGCAGCGCCGCGAGGCGGGCGGCGTCGCGGTCGACGAGCACGACACGCGCGCCGGCGGCGAGCATCGCCTCGGCGCTGGCCAGGCCGATGCCCGAGGCCGAACCGGTGATGGCGGCCACCTTGCCTTGCAGGGATCCAGTCATGGTCAGTGCCTCCCGGCCTGGGCCGCGACGGTGCGCCCCTGGCGATCGAACAGGTGGTACGACGCCGGCGCGATGTCCAGGCCGACGGCGTCGCCGGGGTGCAGCGTGGAGCGTTCGGCCTGGCGCGAGACGATCTGCACGCCGCCGTTGACCTTGGTGTGGATCAGCGTGTCGGCGCCGAGCTGCTCGATCAGTTCGACGTGGCCGGCGAGCTTGCCACTGCCGGCGGGGCGCACCATCACGCTCTCGGGGCGCACGCCGATGAAGCCGTCGGGCGCATCCACCGCGCCGACCACCTCGCGCAGGCCCGGCAGTGCAGTGGTGTCGACGATGTTCATCTGCGGCGTGCCGATGAACTGGGCGACGAACTGGTTCGCCGGCCTGTCGTACAGCTCCAGCGGCGAGCCGACCTGCTCGATCGCACCATCGCGCAGCACCACCACGCGGTCCGCCAGCGTCATCGCCTCGACCTGGTCGTGCGTGACGTAGATCGTCGTCGCGCCCAGGTCGCGGTGCAGCTTGGCGATCTCCACGCGCGTCTGGCCGCGCAGCGCCGCGTCCAGGTTGCTCAGCGGCTCGTCGAACAGGAAGACCTTGGGTGCGCGCACGATCGCGCGGCCGATGGCCACGCGTTGGCGCTGGCCGCCCGACAGTTCCTTCGGCGTGCGCTGCAGGTACTGTGTCAGGTTCAGGATCTCGGCGGCCCGGCCGACCTTCTCGTCGATGATCTTCTTGTCGACGTTGGCCAGGCGCAGCGCGAACGACATGTTGTCGAACACGCTCATGTGCGGGTACAGCGCATAGCTCTGGAAGACCATCGCCAGGTCGCGCTTGCTCGACGGCAGCTTGGTGATGTCGCGGCCGTCCAGGTGCAGGCTGCCGCCGTCGATCTCGGTCAGGCCCGCGATCATGCGCAGCAGGGTCGACTTGCCGCAGCCCGAGGGGCCGACGAAGACGATGAACTCGCCCTTCTCGATGCGCAGGTCGACGCCCTTGATGGCGCGCAGGGGACCGAAGAACTTCTCGACGCCCTTGAGTTCGAGGAATGCCATGGTGAATGCTCCTGTGTGCGTTACTTGACGGCGCCGAAAGTCAGGCCCTGGACGAGCTGCTTCTGGCTGAACCAGCCGACGACGACGATGGGTGCGATGGCCATCAGCGAGGCCGCCGACAACTTGGCCCAGAACAGGCCTTCGGGACTCGAATACGAGGCGATCAGCGTGGCCAGCGTGCCGGCCCGCGAGGACCCGAGGTTGAGCGACCAGAAGGCCTCGTTCCAGCTCATCACCAGGCACAGCAGCCCGGTGGAGGCGAGCGTGCCCATGGCCAGCGGGCGGATCACGTGCAGGAACTCGCCCCAGATGCTCGCGCCGTCCATGCGCGCCGCCTCGAGGATGTCGGCCGGGATGTCCTTGAAGCCCGAGTACAGCATCCACACCATGATCGGCAGGTTGGACAGCGTGAAGACGATGATCAGCGCGGTCAGCGAGTCCAGCAGCCCGGCGGTCTGGGCCATCACGTAGATGGGCACCAGCGCGCCGACGGCGGGCATCATCTTCGTGGACAGCATCCACATCAGGATGTCGCGCGTCTTCTTCGTGCGGAAGAAGGCCATCGAGTACGCCGCCGGCGCGGCGATCGCCAGGCCCAGCAGCGTCGAGACGACGCTCGTGATCACCGAGTTGGCCGCGTAGTGCAGGTAGTCGCTGCGCTCGTTGACCTCGTGGAAGCTCTCCAGCGTGGGGCTGAAGAACAGCTGAGGCGGGATCGCGATGGCCTGCTGCTCGGTCTTGAAGGCGGTGATCACCAGCCAGATCAGCGGGAAGACGATCAGCAGCGTGACCGACCAGGCGACCAGCGTGCGAACGATGAGGGCGAAGTTCTTCATGTCGGTGTCCTGGGCGGTCAGTCGAGGTTCTTGCCGATCATGCGGATCAGGAAGACCGCGGCGATGTTGGCGAGCACGACGGCGAAGAGCGCTCCGGCCGAGGCCACGCCGACGTCGAAGTTCATCAGTGCCTGCTTGAAGATCAGGAAGGCGACGTTGGTGCTCTCGTTGCCGGGGCCGCCACCGGTGGTGGTGAAGATCTCGGCGAACACGCTCATCAGGAAGATCATCTCGATCATGATCACCACCGCGATCGGCCGGCCCAGGTGCGGCAGCGTCAGGAACCAGAACTTCTGCAG
>Ga0116176_10002189_pt1 | contig 14899 bp, 12 predicted proteins | sample AD_STIC08_MetaG_FD_89803 | JGI IMG/M metagenome (GOLD analysis project Ga0116176, IMG submission 89803) | Active sludge microbial communities of municipal wastewater-treating anaerobic digesters from USA - AD_STIC08_MetaG | ecosystem: Engineered > Bioreactor > Anaerobic > Digestate | place: USA...
GAAGATGTAAACATCCAGGAAAATTTCGGATAGCCTCCTTATTCCGATTGAAGATCTCTAAAAACTCTTCCACTCCGGCTTGTGTAAAATGCATACGTACGATTCGGATAATCATAATAAAAGTATTGAGATGTGAGTACTGAGATTTGAGAATTAAATGTGAAATATTGCCATCTCAATACTCACGTCTCAAATCTCTCAAGTAATTATTCGTCAAATGTCACATTCACAGGACTGTCGTATTGCAATCCCAACAACTCGCTTGCATTTCCTTTATAAATTCCAATTTCCAATAAATCCTGGCTATTGAAAATCAGGAAACAATCTCCCTGCTCAGTTTGATAATAATTTGTATGAATGCGCCTGAATTTTTCGCCTCCAAACTGAATGGTAAATGTTCTCCCTTTAGTGAGTATCTCAAAATCTACCTTTGCAATATTGGTGATCAGGTTTCCATAATTATCAACACGCACCACATGACCGGCAATAATCCGCTTTGTGGCCTTCACCTGCCTGTTCATACTTTTCCGAAATGAGGTAAGTGACTTGCCTAACGTTGTGATGGTAACTCCGCTGGCGAGTTTGGCGGCTGCAGGTGCAAGAATATCTTTTTCCGGAAAAGTAGTCTGGATCGGATTTACAGAATTTAGTTGTACCACCTGTTGGTGGTTTTTATCGCTGATAAGTCCGAACAAACCGTTATCCACACCTACAAAGAAATGATCCTCCAGTTGCAGGGCCAGGAATATTTCTTCCTTGTTACCAGATGAGTCCACACCTACCAGATGCACGGTTCCATTCGGGAAATCACGGAAAGCAGATTTTAGAACATAGGCTCCATGGGCAATATCACACGATGCAATTTTATGAGTGATATCAATCATAGTTAATCCCGGATTGATGCTGAGAATCCTGGCCTTCACCGTGGCCACATAGTGATCGCTTTCTCCACTGTCGGTAAGAAGGGTAATGATGGCCATTCGCGAACGTTATACCACGCCCCGATGTTTTTGCTTGGGCGGGATTTGTTTACTTTTATGCATCAAAATTAATTGATTTCAACCACATTACTTCATTGATAGAAAAAACCATCACACTCGAAAACATTCCACTTACCGACTTTCTGGGGGTGGAAAATAAGAACATCACTGAACTGGCCGCTGCGTTTCCGAAGAGCAAAATCATTTCACGAGGAAATGAAATTCTGGTTAAAGGTGAGGCTCCGGATATTCTGCAGATAACCGATATCCTTAATTCGCTCATGGATCACTTCCATCAATTTGGTCGTGTAACCGAAGAAAACGTACGTGGATATATCACGCAGGAGCGCCAGGAGTTTGTTGCTGAGGATTCTCCTGACGGAATCATTCTCTATGGAACAAAAGGGGCTGCTATTAAGGCCAAAACGGTAAACCAGCAAAAATTGGTGAAAGCGGTGAAGGATTATGACCTCGTTTTTGCTTTGGGTCCAGCCGGTACTGGTAAAACCTTTGTGTCAGTAGCTATGGCGGTTAAGGCGTTGAAGAATAAACAAGTTAAGAAACTGATTATTACACGCCCCGCTGTGGAGGCTGGAGAGAATCTCGGATTTTTACCTGGCGATCTGAAAGAAAAAATTGATCCTTACCTAAGACCGATCTACGATGCCCTCAACGACATGGTGCCGTTTGAAAAACTGAAATACTACATGGAGCGCGAGATCATTGAAATTGCACCGCTTGCCTACATGCGAGGTCGTACCCTCAATAATGCCTTTATTTTGCTGGACGAAGCGCAGAACACTACCCCCATGCAAATGAAAATGTTTCTCACCCGCATGGGCCCGGATTCAAAAATGATTGTAACGGGGGATACTTCTCAAATTGACTTGCCACACAACCAGCGTTCGGGGCTTAAAGAGGCCGTTCGAATTTTAAATGAAGTTAAGGGAATTGGTTTTGTTGAACTGAATGAGCGGGATGTTGTTCGCCATCGGTTGGTACGCGATATCATTGAAGCCTATGGAAAAGTAAGCTCTTCCGGTCACGCCTAAATAAAACAGCGGGGGTTGAAGGCGAAAGTCCAATACCATTCTAATGATGCATAGGAGGTAACTTGAAAAAAAATCATCAACTTAAAAGGTTTTCAATCCACTTTACTTTGATCAACTGGTTTCAGATCTCAGCACAAGAAGCGCTGGAAAAGGCAGGCACTTCCCTTCAAGGACTAGACGATGCCGAGGTAAAGCAGCGCACACTCAAGCACGGAAAAAATGAACTTAAAACACAAGGACGGAGATCTCCCTGGCTGATTCTCTTTGGTCAGTTCAAGGAGATCATGATTTTGATTTTACTGGCAGCTGCAATAGTTTCATTTTTTCTTGGGGATGCGAAAGATGCAATTATCATTTTGGTCATTGTTATACTCAATACAGTGGTTGGGTTTGTGCAAGAGTTCAATGCTGAGAAGGCAATGGACGAACTAAAGAAGCTAGCCGCAACATTAGCTCACGTAGTTCGGGGCGGAGAAGCAAAAAATATTCCTTCGGCAGAACTCGTACCCGGTGATATCATTCGCCTGGAGGCCGGAGATAGCGTTCCGGCAGATGTTCGTTTGGTGGAGACACATGCACTAAAAATTGAAGAGGCTTCATTAACGGGGGAGTCTTACCCGGTAGAAAAAAATACGGATATAATTGACAATGAGAATGCATCAGTAGGAGATCGGCTGAACATGGCATTTAAATCAACGCTGGTCAGTCATGGCCGCGCAGTAGCCGTGGTGGTTGCCACAGGTATGGAAACTGAGATTGGCAAAATTGCTTCGATGCTGCAGGAAGTGGAGACTAAAACTCCACTTCAGATCAGGATGACTGACTTCAGCAAGAAGCTTTCGTTTCTCATCGTTTTGATTTGTGTGGTTATTTATGGTGTGGGATTGTTGCGTGGCGAAGAACACATGCAAATGTTAATGACAGCAATTTCGGTGGCGGTGGCAGCCATTCCGGAAGCATTACCTGCGGTGATTACAGTGGCTCTTGCTCTTGGCGCACGCAAGATGGTTAAAAAGAATGCGTTGATACGAAAGTTACCCGCGGTTGAAACATTGGGTTCAGTAAATTATATCTGTACTGATAAAACCGGAACACTCACGGAAAATAAAATGTCCGTGCGTGAAACCTGGTGCGAAAATGATGACGCGCTCCTGATTGGAATGAAAACAAAAGAGGCTTTGCTGTTGGGTATGAGTCTCAATCAGGACACTCAACGGAGCGGAGCTGAACTCGTTGGCGATTCTACCGAAATAGCAGCGGTGCTTTTTGCCATAGAGAATAATGAGCAACTCAGTCAGGCAGCAACATCCTTTCCCCGCATAGAAGAAGTTCCCTTTGATAGTGAACGTAGGATGATGACAACCGTTCATCAATTCAATGATCAATATCTTGTGATCACCAAAGGAGCCGTTGAAGCGGTACTCATGATCTGCAAGCAAACAGATAAAGATGGAATTATTCGCAAGGCTGACTCGATTGCTGAAAATGGAATGCGAACATTGGCGTATGGATGTAAAGTTATCGGTCAAAATGAATTAGAACCTTCTCGCCTTCAGTTTTTGGAGCAAGATCTACAATTCATTGGAGTGATTGGAATGATCGACCCACCGCGACCTGAAATAATTGCAGCAGTAGAAGAATGCCAGGAAGCAGGCATTACACCCGTGATGATTACAGGCGACCATCCCAAAACAGCCGTGACCATTGCCCGGGAAGTTGGGATTATGCAAGATCACGATGAGGTATTAGTAGGATCGGAGATGGTGGAGCTGAGTTTTGAACAATTAAAGGACAAAGTAGAACGGGTTCGGGTTTATGCCCGCGTTAGTGCTGGGCAAAAATTGAGTATCGTAAAAGCATTACAGGCGCAAGGCCATTATGTTGCTATGACAGGCGATGGAGTGAATGATGCGCCTTCGCTGAAGATGGCTAACATTGGCGTAGCCATGGGCATCACGGGCACCGATGTTTCCAAACAAGCTGCCCACATGGTGTTGATGGATGATAACTTTTCAACCATTGTGAAAGCGGTACGGGAAGGCCGCAGAATTTTTGATAATATCCGCAAGTTCATACGCTACATTATGACCGGCAATGCAGGTGAGATCTGGACTATTTTCCTTGCACCCCTGATAGGCTTACCTATGCCCTTGTTGCCCATTCATATTTTGTGGATCAACCTTGTAACGGATGGATTGCCAAGTCTGGCACTGGCCAATGAACCGGCTGAAGCAAACATTATGAAGCGTCCTCCACGCAGTTCGGTTACCAATGTTTTTTCGGATGGGGTTGGTATCCATATTCTGTGGGTAGGTTTATTAATTGGGGCTTTGTGTTTGAGTATTCAATGGGTGTCGATTAAGCAAGGGTTAGAACATTGGCAAACGATGGTGTTTACAACTTTGTCGTTATGTCAGTTGGCTCATGTTATTGCCATTCGTAGTTCTGATGCATTTATCTATAAGCATGGTCTTTTCAGAAACCGGATTTTGTTGATCACGGTATTGGGAACGGTAGCCCTGCAGATGGCGTTGGTTTATATTCCTGTCATGCAAGGAATCTTTAATACTTCAGCACTTACATTCAAAGAATTGTTAGTCTGTTTTGGATCTGCGGCCATTGTTTTTCATATGGTGGAATTCGAAAAGTGGATTCGTCATCGTAAAAAGACTTAATGACTTTTTGTTTTGCTTTCAGCAGTTGGTAAATTCACCAATGCTAAGTTGGGTTCCTTTTGCTATGGTACGAATAACACTATTCCTTACAGGAGGAATTCTGTTAGCCATCTATTGGCCCAATCTGATTTCTGAGCAAGTCACTTTCTGCATTTTAATTACCCTGATCTGTGTTTATCTGATTTCAGTATTTACACTTCGTTCGTGGCGGTGGGTAAAGACCTTCAATGGATTCATTGGGTTGTTGGCTATTTTCTTTTTTGGATATCTGCATCTGTTAATGCGCACCGATAGCCGGCATGGCGATCATCTTCTGAATGAAAAGGATGCAGTGGTTGCTTATGAGGCAATTTTACGAAGTGCACCTGAGTCCAGGGCAAAGTCGTGGAAATTACAAGTACAATTGGTACGCGTTAAGACAGATCGATGGAAAGAAAAGAGAGGAACTGTGATGTTGTATGTTTCCAAAAAATCAATGGCTCAGATTCCATGGTCGTATGGCGACAGGCTTCTGCTAAAAGGAACACCGAATGAGTTAAGACCTCCGGCCAATCCTAACGAGTTTGACTTCAAACGGTTTCTGAGTTTTAGAAATATCTATCATCAGCAGTTTGTTTTGGCTGATCAGATTCGGTTCATCCGTCATGCTGAAAGAAAGGGTTTTATTTACTATTCACATCAGGTGCGTGCCTGGGCTAGTGAGGTGATTAGAAAGAACATTCCTGGTGAACAAGAACAGGCAATTGCAATGGCATTGGTGTTGGGTGTTACCGAAGGCATTGATACCGATTTGCAAAATGCGTACGCAGCCAGTGGGGCCATGCATGTGTTAGCTGTATCTGGCCTGCATGTGGGTATTATTTATGGAATCATATTAGTTTTACTCCGTCCACTGAATTCTTATGCATGGAGTCGTTGGATAGTTGCAGGTATCAGCATACTGCTACTTTGGTCTTTTGCTTTTGTTACTGGTTTATCGCCTTCTGTTTTGCGGGCGGTCACTATGTTTTCGTTTATTGCCTTAGCCCGACCGTTAGGCTGGCGAACCAATATTTACAATACGCTGGCAGCTTCTGCTTTTGTACTAATGATTTATAATCCATTCCTGATCATGTCAGTAGGATTTCAGTTGTCGTACCTGGCAGTGTTAGGTATTGTTTATTTGCAAAGGCCAATCTACAACTTATGGGAAATTGAGAATCGGGCAGGGGACTGGATATGGCAGATTACGTGCGTATCCATTGCTGCACAGATTGCTACATTTGCCTTGGGTATGTTATACTTTCACCAGTTTCCGGTTTACTTTTTAGTTTCGAATTTATTTGTAATTCCGTTATCAACTTTGGTGCTTATTGGCGGAACTATTCTTTTAGTAATCAGTGCCTGGTCCTGGTTAGCTTTGTTGGTGGGTAAATTAGTAGTAGTCTTAATTCAACTTCTCAATTGGTTGGTCTTTAAAACAGAGGAACTACCCTTTAGCCTCATTAGTAACATCCACCTTACTGCCTTTCAGTGTTGGGTGATTATGATGATACTGCTATCCATAATTTTCATGATTCAGTACCGGTCAGTAAAAGGATTATACCTTGCAGGTATCCTTACCATGATTTTTGTTTTTACTCAATATCTTCATTTTAGGAATTGGGTTGACCGTAAGCAGTTTGTAGTGTATAGTATATCCGGTCATTCGGCTATGGAATGGATTGATAGCGGAGTTAGTTATTTCAAAGCAGATTCTGCATTACAGAGTGATGAGGAGCGCATGCGATTTCACATCCGGCCTAACCGGCTGCAGCGTGGTGTGATCGCAGTAAATAAAGAAATCCCATTCAAACAAAAGTTACCACAGAACTTAGAGACGTTTTATTGGCAGGGTAATAGGATAATTTTTGTTCAAAATAGAGAAGCCCAATTGCCTGCATCGGGCGAAATCGATTACCTTGTTGTCGGCCGAAATTCAATATCTCCGCAAGCTATTAAGAATCTATCGATCAGGCAGATAATTTTGGATGGCAGTAACTCCCGGGGTTATATAAATAGATGGAGAAAGGTAATTGATAAAGAACGATTGTATGCCGTATTGGATGAAGGAGCTTTTGTTTTAACCCGATAATATGAGTTTGGTAAATTATTCAGTAAAGGAACGAGTAGGGTATATAACGCTAAACCGTCCTGACAAGCGAAATGCATTAAGTCATGAATTAGTGCATGACTTGAAGGAGGCTTTTTCCAGAGCTGAAACTGATGCCAGCATCAAGGTTGTGGTACTTAATGCCAATGGCGAATCTTTTTGTGCTGGTGCCGACCTTGCATATATTCAACAGCTTCAGAATTTTACATTTGAAGAGAACCTTGCAGACTCAAAACATCTCAAGGAATTATTCCTGCAGATTTATACGCTTAAGAAAGTTGTGATTGCACAAGTACAAGGTCATGCATTAGCAGGTGGTTGTGGACTTGCCACAGTTTGTGATTTTACCTTTTCAGTTCCTGAAGCTAAATTTGGATATACAGAAGTGAAGATTGGATTTATTCCGGCCCTGGTGGCTGTTTTTTTGGTACGAAAAATCGGGGAGCAAAAGGCACGACAGCTATTACTTACCGGAGAGATAATAAAGGCTCAAGATGCTCTGAGCAGAGGCCTCATCTCTAAAGTAGTTGATGCAAAAGACCTTGAAGCGTCTGTTTTTGATTTTGCCCAGGAGCTCGTTCGAAACAACTCAGCTCAATCCATGCAATTAACCAAGCAGTTAATTGCCGATGTACAATCCTTGTCACTACACGATGCACTGGATCTTGCAACGTCTGTGAATGCACAGGCGCGTGCAACTGAGGATTGTAAAAGGGGTATTGCTGCCTTTCTGAATAAGCAGGAGCTTCGCTGGTAAATGTTAGGCTTCTGACCACTCTTTGATGTACTGATCAGAGGTCTGACGGCTTGACGGATCAGTTTTTAGACCCACGCTTAATTCCTATTTTTGGTAGTGACTTCCCTTGAAATACTCCAGCACTATTGGGGTTATACCCAATTTCGTCCACCACAGGATGAAATTATTCAGGCCGTTTTGGATAAGCGTGATGTGCTGGCCATTCTACCAACCGGAGGCGGAAAGTCCATTTGCTTTCAGGTTCCGGTATTGATGCAGGAGGGTATCTGTCTTGTAATAACTCCCCTTATCGCCCTCATGCAAGATCAGGTTAAGCAACTTAAACAACGGGGTATTGCTGCCGTATCGGTTCATGCGGGTATGCACCACCGTGAAATTGATATTACGCTGGACAATTGTGTCTTTGGTAAAATAAAATTTCTGTACCTATCACCTGAACGTTTGCAGACTGATTTATTCAAAGAAAGAGTGAAGCGAATGAATGTCTGCCTGGTGGCGATTGATGAAGCGCATTGTATTTCACAATGGGGCTACGATTTCAGGCCTCCATATTTGCAAATAGCTGAACTCAGGGAAGTAAAACCGGACGTTCCGTTTATTGCTCTAACCGCCACCGCCACTTCGGTTGTTAAGGAAGATATTATCTCCAAACTCAATCTTTCTAATCCTGCTCTTTTTCAAAAGAGTTTTGCGCGCGAGAATCTTTCATTTGTGGTTCGCAAGACAGAAACGAAAGAAAAAAAATTATTGGAAGTACTTCGTAAGGTGCCCGGTTCAGCGATTATCTATGTTCGTTCAAGGAAGTCAACGGCATCATTGGCTGCTTTCCTGAATAAAAATAAAATCTCTTCCACCTTTTATCATGCAGGTTTAACCCATCAGGACCGTATTTCCCGGCAGGAGGAATGGATCTCAAACCAAAGCCGGGTAATGGTAGCTACCAATGCGTTTGGAATGGGTATTGACAAACCGGATGTAAGGGTAGTGGTTCATATGGACTTACCCGAAAACTTAGAGTCCTATTATCAGGAAGCAGGTCGTGCTGGTCGCGATGGAAAACGGTCTTACGCGGCTATCATTTTTCATGAAGTGGATGTGCTGTCGCTTCAAAACAAAGTTCTTCAGTCGCAACCTGAAATAGACTACCTAAAAAAGATCTACCAGGCAGTAGCAAATCACTTTCAGGTAGCTGAAGGCAGTAGTCAGGGTGAGAGTTATGATTTTGATTTGGACGGATTCTGTAATAAATTTTCATTTAAGTCTACGGATGTTTATCCGGCATTAAAAAAACTGGAAGAATTTGGTCTGCTTGACTTCAACGAAAGTTTTTACCGGCCCTCGCTACTTCATTTCACCTTTGATAAAAAGAAGCTGTATGAATTTCAGATAGCGCATGAGCGTTTTGATTTACTTATTAAAGCTTTATTGAGGTTATATGGTGGTGAATTATATTCCGATTTCACACCAGTATCTGAGAATCAAATCGCCTTGATGATGAAGCAATCCGTTTCTACAATCAAATTGGAACTGGGACAATTAAATAATCTTCAGGTATTGGTGTATGAACCGGTCAATGAAAGTCCGAAGATTACGTTTGTTCTGCCGCGCCAGGATGCAGACCGATTGCCGATCGACCGCAAAGAGTTTGATCGCAGGAGAACCCTTCATTTAAGCAAGATGGAAGCAATGAAAAGCTACGTTGAGCAAAATCATCGTTGCCGAATGCAGGTGATCCAGGAATACTTTGATGAGATAACCTATGCAACCTGCGAGATTTGTGATGTGTGCATCAGCAAGCGCAAAACGGAGAATCTGGCTATGCTCAAGGACTATGAGCAACAGATACTTTATTTGTTAAAGCAAAAACCGATGACGGTTGAGGAACTTGAAACGGCTGTTGATCCGCAGGAAAAGGAATTATTTATTGAAGTAGTGCGCGAGATGGTGGACACAGCCCAGATTGCTTATGATGAGTTTTGGGTGCTTCGAAAAATCAACAAATAACTTACGGCTTTAGCGCTCTGCGGTTTCTTCTGCGCACCCACCAAAACACTAAGGCGATAAGGCCTACTACAAATGGCCATAGAGTTACAAGAAAGATCAGGAAGGATAGTAGATTATCCCAGCCGCCTTTTAATGACTCCACAAATTTTGAAGCAAACCCAAAGTCAGTTCCAATAATTTCATAATAAGATACATTGAGTGTACTAAATGAAACCTGGTTTTGAAGATATTTCAAACGGCCTTCCATCGATTCAATCTCAGCACGCACATTTGCAATCTGACTCTCAATGGATACGATCTCCTCTACAGTTTTTGCCTGCTTAAGAATTTCGCGGAAACGAGCTTCCAGTTCTTTCTTTGTGGTGAGGCGCGCTTCAACATCGATAAACTCTTCGGTTACATCTTGTGTATTGATACTCTTATTTTCAATTTTATCAGCTAATGGTTCTAATCGATAGATCAGATTATCAAACTGATCAGCAGGCACCCTGATTGTTTGGGTGTATTGAAGACGATTTTCATAGTTGCTTTCATTCTCGGAAGAGATGTAAGCATTTAGTTCTTTGCTGATTTTCTCTATTTCAATTTTTGTCTTTTTTACATCGCTACTTTTAAAATCAAGCTGCCCATTGCGGATTAGTTTTCGCTCCACGGAAATATCAGTTGCTTGAGCCGGTTGTTCACTAATCTTCCTATCCATGGCCATTTCTGCTACGGGAGCCAGGGCATAGTTGACATCGTTGTTCTTTTCATTGCAAGAAAACATCAAGATGAATATTCCAAGGATGAGATTCATTTTCATTTTGATTGATGGTTCATGTTTATAAGTCGGAATTGCAATAATAGTCACGCAAGGTAAATAAAAAAGTCAGGCCTTTTATTAGACCTGACTTTGACGTGAACTGCTTTTAACTATTATTCTAGTGCCGCAACACCGGGTAATACTTTTCCTTCAAAATATTCCAAAAGGGCTCCACCACCTGTCGATACATAACTTACCTTTTCTTCGAAGCCAAACTTGGCGACTGCAGCGGCTGAGTCACCACCACCAATCAATGAGAAAGCTCCTTTTGAAGTAGCTCGAACGACCGCTTCGGCTACAGCCTTGGTTCCTTTCTCAAATTTCTCCATTTCAAAAACACCCATCGGTCCGTTCCACAAAATGGTTTTTGATTCTTCTATTACTTTAGAGAAAACCTGCGTTGCCTGTGGCCCGATATCCAACCCCATCCAACCATCCGGAATGGAATTGTTATTAACGGTTTGAGTATTCGCATTAGCATCAAACTTATCACCGGCTATAGAATCGATAGGCAAATGCAGTTCAACACCTTTGGCCTTTGCTTTCTGAATAAGTTCTTTTGCCAGGTCCAGTTTATCAGCTTCTACTAATGAATTTCCGATGTTGCCACCTAATGCTTTAAAAAAAGTATAGGCCATACCACCACCGATTATCAGGTGGTTTACTTTATCGAGAAGCTTCTCGATGATCAGAATTTTATCAGAAATCTTTGCGCCACCCATAATCGCTGTAAATGGCTTTACTGAATTGTCAAGTACCTTTTTGGCATTGTCGAGTTCAGCTGCCATCACATATCCGGCACACTTATCCTTAAAAAATTGTGCAACTATGGTGGTGGAGGCATGTGCACGGTGGGCGGTACCAAACGCATCGTTTACATATACATCACCATGTTTCGAAAGTTTTTCTGCGAATGCAACATCGCCCTTCTCTTCTTGCTTATAGAAACGTAGGTTTTCCAGTAACAACACTTCACCGGGTTTCAATGTGCCAGAAAGTTTATAGCCTTCTTCACCAATGCAATCCGGTGCGAATTTAATAGCTACGCCAAGGAGCGCTTCAGTAGTTTTGATCGTGTGCTTAAGTGAGTATTTATCCTCTGGCCCTTCTTTTGGTCGACCCAGGTGCGACATCAGAATGCAACTGCCTCCATCCTTAAGAATTTTCTTTATCGTAGGTACGGTAGCCCGGATGCGATTGTCATCGGTTACTTCAAAACTTTTATTGAGGGGCACATTAAAATCTACCCGAATAAGAGCACGTTTGCCATTAAAATTTATATCATTAATTGTCTTCATAACACCTTTTTTAGGTGGCCGAAGTTACAAAATCAGTTGGTAGGGTGGGTGAATAGAGGCTTCTATTTTTCAGCAAACGATTGAAGGTTCATTCACAGAAACGGGGATAATTTCCCTCCATTTATCAGATTCTGCGTAAAACTTTATCGTTTCATTTCTTTGCTCCAGAAGTTTGGTAAGATAGCGTTTCAGAAAAATAAAGTCGGCTGCTTCTCCAATCAGCCCCAAAGGCGATTCAAAATAAAAATGATCGATCATCACGGTATCTTCATTCATGGCATAGAAGAAGTGGTCGTGAATCATGGTTTTGAAAACACCGCTAACCATTTCATCCGTAAAGAAAAAGGGACGGGTGAATTTACTTATTTGAGTTTCCAGGGTTTGACGGAAGCCGAGATGAGTAGCTTGCCATAATGCTTTTTGGTTGGGCCCGATAAGTCCTCGGGTTACACCGCCCACGGCCTCTTCATTTGTATGCTGCACGGAGATTTTATGCAAATCAATACTACGTGCGAGATCAAAGCATAATTCAATGGGTGCTTTGATAAGAGTGGTAAGTTCGATTTTATTCATCTAGTAGAAATTAGTCCCCAAAACTGATACCGAGTCCTTTCGCTGCTTTTATTATATCAGCATCTTTCTTTAACGTGTTATATTCTTTCGTTGCGTCTTCAAGCGTTACGGATGTGATTGCATTGTTTTTGAAAGCCACCATCCGTCCAAAGTTTTTCTCAAGAGCCAATTCAAAGGCCTTCACCCCAAATAGAGAAGCCAGCACCCGGTCATACGCGATAGGTGTGCCTCCACGTTGTACGTGCCCTAAAACGGTTTCTCGTATTTCAGCCTGACATCCGGCATCTTTCAGTTGTTTGGATAGCTGGTAGGCTACTCCTCCTAATCGAACATGCTCCGATCCCTTTTCACCAGCGGAAGAAGTAATAGTTCCCGTTTTTGGTTTTGCACCTTCGGCTACTACGATATTGACAAACCCCCGGCCCTTTTTATAACGGTTGTCGATCTTCTTTACCAACTTATTAATATCATAGGGGATTTCTGGAATGAGACAAATTTCGGCTCCACCGGCAATAGCAGTGTGCAACGCAATCCAGCCGGCATCACGACCCATCACTTCCATAATCATGGTTCGATGATGACTTTCAGCAGTGGTTACCAATTTGTCGAAGCTATCGGTAGCGATTTGCACTGCAGTTTGAAATCCAAAAGTTACATCTGTAGCTGACAGGTCATTGTCGATTGTCTTTGGAACTCCAATCATCGGTATCCCTTTTTTGTAAAGAGTCTTGGATATTTTCTGTGAGCCATCTCCGCCAATATTAATAATGGCATCGAAGTTTAATTTCTTAAGCTTTTCGACCAGTTCATCAGAACGGTCAACAAATCGAACTGTGCCATCAGGCTGGGGGTAGGGGAACTTGATAGGATTGCCCTTGTTCGTTGTTTTAAGAATGGTTCCACCCTTTACGTGAATGCCAGCAGTCAACTTACTGGTTAGTTTTATTATTTCCTGTGGTTCATTTAAAACTCCATTAAATGCTTCAATACTTCCGTAGACCTCCCAGCCTTCATTTTCTTTAGAAGCACTTTCCTTGCGGGCACGTTTACAAATTCCACGGATAACTGCGTTAAGGCCTGGAGAGTCACCGCCACCGGTGAGAACGAGAATTTTCTTTGTCATTTCTAATCTTGCTCTAATAAGTTTGGTGCCGAAGATCAGGCACTACATAAGCAGTGAATATCTTAATAAGTCTTCAAATGGAAAGCGGTAGGGCCGAATATTTTTTTATTCCGCTGCGGCTCTCCGTAGGCGGTCATTAATTGCTTTGCCTAAGCCAATATCAGGCAACGCCTCGGCAAGGATAATGTCAACGTCCTTTTTATCGAGTTCACGCAAGGAAGCAAATAAGTGCTGGGCTGCCTCTTCCAGGTTTCCAGTATTGGATAATGCAATTTGATTAGCCTGATCTATGCCCGCTGCTTTATTACGGAAGGCGAGGATCCCAACTTTTGAATTTGGGTATTGGGTTATTAATTCGGACAATACCCCCCACGCAACTTTTTTTCGGGGTGCGTAGTGACTTTTCAGTTGTCCCGGAGCTTTAGGATTGGATGAGCTATTGAGTTGTACTGCAACTTTTCCTATTACCTTTTCTATTTCCTCAAGGGTAAGTCCACCCAGCCGGAATACTGTTGGGATATCATTTTCAAAACCAACAATGGTAGATTCAATACCAACCCGACATTCTCCGCCATTCAGAATATATTTTATCTTATGGCCGAGTTGTTCATTCACATGCTCGGGTCGGGTGGGGCTTACGTAACCGAATGGGTTGGCACTGGGTGCGGCCAATGGAAAAGATAAAGCTTGAAGAAGTGACTGTGTAAGTGGATGATCTGGATTGCGAATACCAACGGTATCCATACCTGAAGTGACCAGGTCGGGAATGATACTTTTCTTTTTAAGCAGCAGGGTTAAAGGTCCTGGCCAAAATTTGGTTGCTAGTTTTTCTGCTTTTTCCGGTAAGAATTCAACCAGTTCTTTCGCGTGTTGCAAATTCGCCACGTGCACGATTAGTGGATCAAATTGTGGGCGGTCTTTGACTTTAAAAATTTTCAATACCGCATTTGAATCCAGGGCGTTGCCGGCAAGTCCGTAAACAGTTTCGGTAGGGATCGCCACTAATTCACCCTGTTCCAGTAATGTTTTTGCTTTGAAAATATCTTTTCCGATTTCCGCCATGGATGCGCAAAGCTAAAATTTATTTGTCATGATGTGATAAAGGGTGTATGTTGTAGGAGCAAATGATAAACCTATGAGTAATAAAACACGCTCGATTTTAAAAGCTATTGCAGTAATCTTAGTCTTGCTGGCAGTTCTGATGGAACTAAAAATTATCATTATTCCAGCAATTGCAATTTATAAGTTTTGGATTGTGGTGATTGCGTTTGGATTAATGCTGGTGGGTTCTAAGTAGTTTTTCTTTCATCCTTAATACAGATCGCTCCTGGTTGTATTCTTCTAGGGATGTCAGGGGAATCCATTTCACATCGTGAGATTCTTCACTTACTAAAATTGGTTCATCGATTGAAGCCTCGATAAGAAACCGGATATCAAAATGAAAATGCTCAGGAAAGTCCTTTCGGAGAGGAATTGTATGGATATCTACATCGAATGGAGCTGA
>Ga0116176_10002190_pt1 | contig 14887 bp, 7 predicted proteins | sample AD_STIC08_MetaG_FD_89803 | JGI IMG/M metagenome (GOLD analysis project Ga0116176, IMG submission 89803) | Active sludge microbial communities of municipal wastewater-treating anaerobic digesters from USA - AD_STIC08_MetaG | ecosystem: Engineered > Bioreactor > Anaerobic > Digestate | place: USA...
CTTTTCGGACGCTTAACGCCGGTTTGTGATAAAAATCAGCGGGTTTTACTGTGCGCAAGGCGAAATGGGGCGAATAGCAGCCGCCGAAGCACGCAGACTCCCACTCCAAGGAATTCAGGCATGGACAGGCTGGCGCCATTCGTGGCGCGTTTCGTGCATCGTGATTACAGCATCAGGTGAATGCATTGTTCGGGAAAACCGTTTCTTCCGTGAAGTTCGCAACGAGGCTGGCTGCAATGCTGGCTTGCCTTGTCCTGTCGAACGCCGCCTGGGCCATCGACTTCACCCCGCACGGCACGCAGCCAGGTTTGCAGTTTTCGCTGTTGAACTCGGATTCCTGTGGCGGTTGCCATGGCGGATTTGTCGGCAATGATCCGAACTTTCGTCCGCACAGCACCTGGAGCGGTTCGATGATGGCCAATGCCACGCGTGATCCGCTTTTCTGGGCGGCGCTGGATATTGCCAATCTCGATGTCCCCGGTGTGGGCGACTATTGCCTGCGTTGTCATACCTCGCAAGGCTGGTATGGAGGTCGGGCGGTCAAGCCGGCCAACGATCCAGTCAAGGGCGCCAATGGCTGTTTGCTCGAAGGCACGCCTGACGCAAGCGATTTCTCCAATGACTTCAGCGGCGTTGCCTGCCATTTCTGCCATCGCATGATGCCCACTGGTCCATTGGGCGAGCCAGGCATGATTGGCAATGCCAATGCCTGGCTGGACGACACCGAGTGCAATGGCAACGAGGGAGAGCCCTGCCGGCGTGGTCCCTACGGGTATACGGGCAGTTTTCAGCCACCGCATGCCTGGGCGCAATCGGCGTATCACGAAGACAGCGCGATTTGTGGTTCCTGCCACGATGTCACCACGCCCGATACCGATGTCGGGCCGTTGAAAACACTCAAACTGGCCGATGGAACCGATACGGCACTTCCGTTTCCGATCGAACGCACCTACAGCGAATGGAAGCAGAGTGATTTTTCCGAGGCCGGCGGCCAGACCTGCCAAGGCTGCCACATGCCCGATAGCGAAGACCCAACAGCCACAGCCTGTGCTGGCGGGCCAAGTCGGACCGGCAACTTGCCGGTGCATACGTTTGTCGGCGGCAATACCTGGGTGCCCGGCATCATCAAGGGCGAATACAGCGATACCACGGCCATACCCGGTTCGGCCGGTGGCATCGGCCGCCAGAGTGCACTTGATCGAACCGTGCAGGCAGCGCGCGAACTTCTGCAATCCTCCGCGGAAGTCGATGTTTCCCTGATTTCCTACACGGCGCCAACCATCAATACCGCAGGTGCTCTGAGCGCGCGGGTCAAGGTCACCAATCTGAGCGGCCACAAGCTGCCGTCCGGATATGGCGAAGGTCGTCGCATGTGGCTCAATGTCCAGTTGCTGGATTTCAACGGGGCGCTGGTGTTTGAAAGCGGCGCCTATGACGCCCCCAGCGCGCTGCTTGCCAGCGATCCGCAATTGCGCGTTTACGAGGTGCTGCAGGGAATCTGGAATCGCAACGGCACGGGAACCTGTGATGCCGTCGATGGGCTTGGCCGGGAGGCTTTTCATTTCGCATTGAACGACTGCGTGGCAAAGGACAGCCGCATTCCACCTCTGGGTTTCCAGCCGGCAACCGCAGCCGACCCCAATGGCTATGAGTTGCGACCAGTGGGTGCAACCTATGCGGAAACCTCGCCGGGCAGTGGCATCCTGGTCAACTTCGACGAGGCGGACTACAACGTGGTGATCCCGCCCGGCACGCCGGGGCCCATGAGCGTATCGGCGCGACTTTATTACCAAACGGCAAGTCGGGAATATATCGAGTTCCTGCGCAACCAGGCCATCGAGCGCGCGATCCCTGGGGAAAACCAGTTGTGTTCGGGTGAACCGAACCGACCAGCCGTGGTCGGTCCGAAAAACCTCAGCCGTGGTGTGTACATGTGGCAATTGTGGAATTTGCCCGAGACCGGAGCCGCGGAACGCATTTTTGCCAACAATTTTGATTTTTCGGGTTACCAGTCGGGCTATGGAAAGTCTCCGCCGGAATCTGTCGATTCCGACATCGCATTGACGCCATGAAATTGATTCGATACGGCATTCCGGTCGGCCACCCGCGAAACGCGGATGGCTTCCGATTCATCTGCGATATCCAATGCATGGGGATCTGTTCATGAACTTGAAGTTGATACCGGCCATTCTCTTGATTGCATGCGGTCTGATTACACCCTGGGCGTCCGAAGCTTCATCGTCGGAAGCGGCGGCGGTGCCGCAGGCCAACTGGTCCGCCTGGGGCGGAACCGTAGGTGTTCGCCTCGAAAAGAGCAATCTGCGAGGGATCGGCATAACCGCAAGCACGCCTTCAAGCCATTTGCCCGAAGGCAGCCCGCGTTTGACCGATGGACTCAATGGCATGCGCGCCTACGGCATCGACCTTTTCGCGTTGCGCGAAAGTGGAAGTATCGAGTTCAAGGCCAGCCGTGGCTCGTTCGCCGGTTTTCTCGGTGGCTCTCTGCAAACCCGCGGTGGTTACCAACTTGCTTTGGCTGACGGCAGCACGATCCCCCTGGTCGATTTCCGCCTGCGTCCGAGCGCGTCCAATCCAATGCAGCTTGATGTTGTGTCCGGGGACGGCAAGGTCTGGTTCTACGTGGACAACCTGATGTACGAGCTGGTCAGGGACAACCGCGTGCTGGCGTTCTACACCAGCGACATGCGCATCAGCCGGGCGTTGGCAGAGCGCACCGGACATCCCGACATGGCAGGTCAACCCGCTGGTGAGCTGGAGATCCTGACCCAGGTTACGCGCCAGGGTGGTGGCGGTGAGCGCGACGTGGCGGGCATTCCGTCGCCCAGTCATTGGCACGGCGATCCGGTCGCCGGCCAGCCGGGCAGTTTCTACCAAGCCGACCTGTTCATGCAGACGTTCAGCGTTTCGCGGGTTGAAGCCGAAGCCAATACCGGGCCAGACGGAATTGGCCGCGTCGCCTTCGCGCCCAGTTCCACCCTGCGCAACAACGTCAACAATGGAACTTCATCAGCCACCGTCGCAAATCAAGGGACACTCGGCACGAGTGCAGCCCTGTATGCCGCATGGATTCCCTGGTACACCAAGTTCTCGGGCAATTTTGCGCCCTACTCGAACGACCAGCATCCCTACCTGATCTGGAACATGTACCGAATCAATGCCGATGGCGGTATCGAGCAAATCGGGCGTTCCGGCGTGAAGCATGCCTTCCTGACGACCAATGGCGGTTGCGCAGCGGGAGAAGATTTCTCGTCACACGTACTCGGGCGTTCGTGCAGCGACACTTACAGCACGGGAAACAATGATTCCAATGGATCGCTGTCATTTCGAAGCGAGATCATCCCATCGACCAACCAGTGGGGGCGTTGCCACTCGTTGTTTGATCCCGGTTGCATAGGCAGCAACACCAATCCGAGCCCGCCGGATGATGGTTTCGTGCGCCGTCTGGTCGTCAACGAATCGCAGATCAGCAATACGGTGAACCCGAACGCGAGCTACCTGTTCGATTCCTGGTATCTCGCCCGTCAGGACATCAACATCTACAACTCGATGGCAACGATTTCCGGCAGCCCGAACTGGTCGGGCGGCAACTGGACCTTCGCGGGGCAAGCCAACTTCAGGCTGGGTTCGGTCACCGACCGCTGGGTCGAAAACCTGCCGGCAGGCACCCAGGCCCAGAACCAGGAAGTAAACCTGGACATCGGCCATGCCAAGCTCGCTGTTCGTGTCGTCGATCTCGGTGGCGGCCAATACCGCTATCACTACGCGGTGCACAACCTGGATTTTTCGCGTGCAGTCACCGCTGGGGCCGAACCGAATCTCGATGTCATCAGCAACAAGGGTTTTGACCAGTTCCGCGTGGCCATCCCCGCAGGCACTGAAGTCATCGACAACCGCTTCAGCGATGGTGACCTCTCTGCTGCCAATGACTGGAGCTTCAGCGACGCTGGTGGTTTCCTGACCTGGACCGCACCGGCAGACAATTCTCTGGATTGGGGTTCGCTGTACCTGTTCACGGTCACCACGCGTTCGGCACCAGCGGCTGGAAACAGCGAGCTGCGCCCGGCCACGGCGGGTGGTCCGACGGTTTATCCGGTTCAGATTCTTGTGCCAACCTTCGGGGACATCATTTTCCAGCACGGTTACGAATGAAATTCGGCCAAGGCAGGCGGAGCATTGCTGTCGGCAACTGCGCGCGACGCAGATGCCGGTATCATTGAACCTTGAAACCAGCAACGGCATGTTGCATGCCACCTCGTTCGCACAACACCACGAAACCATTCCCATGAACATCAAAACCTTGTCTGTTGCACTTGCCCTGTCGTTATCGGTACTGCCTTGCGTTCATGCATCAGAGGCGACCCAAAGCACGGTTGCCAGCAATGCCTGGTCTGCCTGGGGCGGAACCGTTGGTTTGCGCCTGAGTGAAACCAATTTGCATGGATTGGGTATCCGCGTCGAGCGCGTCCAGGATCGACTTGCACAAGACAGCGCAAGGCTTACGGATGGTCTCAACGCGCGTCAAGCGCTCAACTCCGACCTGTTTTCCTTGCGCGAAAGCGGCAGCATCGAGTTCCGCGCCAGTCGCGGATCGTTCGATGGATTCCTCGGTGGCTCCTTGCAATCGCGCGGCGGCTACCTGCTTCGCGTGAACGATGGCAGTTCAATTGCGCTGGTCGATTTCCGCTTGCGCCCGAACAAGACAAATCCGATGTGGTTGGATGTTGTCAGCGGTGATGGCAAGGCCTGGTTCTATGTCGACAAGCTCATGTACGAGTTGGTCAACGACAATCGCGTTCTGGCCATTTACACCGCCGACATGCGCGCAACGCCGGCGCTGGCGCAGCGGGCCGGGCATCCGGAACTGGCTGGAGTGCCGATTGCCGACCTCGAGGTACTTACCCAGGTGACCAGGCAAGGCGTTGGCGGTACTCACGACGTGAACGGAATTCCATCGCCAAGCCACTGGCATGGCGATCCGGTTTCCGGCCAGTCCGGCAGTACCTACCAGGCCGATCTGTTCATGCAGGATATTTCCGTCAGTCGCATGAATGCGCAAAACAATACCGGACCCAACGGAAGCGGCCGCGTCGTATTTGCGCCGAATTCGACCTTGCGCAACAACGTCAACAACGGAACCGCGGTTGCAACCATTCCCGGGCAGGGTGCGCTCGGCACCAGCACGGCCCTGTATGCGGCATGGATTCCCTGGTACAGCAAATTCTCCGGAAACTTCGCACCCTACGGCAACGATCAGCACCCGTTCCTGATCTGGAACATGTATCGGATCAATGCGGACGGTGGAATCGAGCAGATCGGTCGTTCCGGGGTCAAGCATGCCTGGCTGACAACCAACCAGGGCTGCGCTTCGGGCGAAAATTTCGACAGCCACATCCTGGGTCGTTCCTGCAGCGACACCTACAGCACGTTCAACAACGATGCCAACCAGGATTTGTCGTTCCGCTCCGAGATCATTCCGGCAACCAACCAGTGGGGTCGCTGTCATTCCCTGTTCGATCCGAATTGCATCGGCAGCAACACCAATTCATTCCCAAGCGACGATGGCTTCGTGCGTCGCATGGTGGTCAACGAGTCGCAGATCAGCAACACGGTGAATCCGGGCGCAACCTATCTGTTCGATTCCTGGTATCTCGCCCGCCAGGACATCAACATCTACAACTCGATGGCGACCATCACCGGCACGCCAACCTGGAGTGGAGGCAATTGGACGTTTGCGGGTCAGGCCAACTTCAAGCTCGGTTCGATCACCGACCGATGGATGGAAAACCTGCCCCCTGCAACGATTGCCAATCAAAACACTGAACTGTCGGTTGCCGAGGGTCATACCAAGGTTGCGGTGCGGGTCGTGAACCTCGGCAACGGGCAATACCGTTACCACTACGCCGTGCACAACCTCGATTTCGCGCGTGCGGTCACTGCGGGCGCCGAACCCAATCTCGATGTGCTCAGCAACAAGGGGTTTGACCGCTTCCGCATTGCACTTCCCGCAGGCGTCAGCATTACGGAAAACCGCTTCAGCGATGGTGATCTGAATGCAGGCAATGACTGGACCTTCAGCACGACAGGTGGCTACTTAACCTGGACCGCGCCGGCGGGTAACTCGCTCGACTGGGGCTCGCTGTACCTGTTCTCGATAACGACCAGTGCGCTGCCGGCTGCTGGAACCAGCGAGTTGCGTCCTGCCACGGCGGGTCTGCAGGCGACGTTCGATGTATCGACCCTTGCGCCGGTGTCCGACATTATCTTCGCCCACGATTTCGAATTGCCATGATTCTCGCGCAGCCGGCCGGCATCTGTGCTGGCCGGTTGCGTGCTGATACGTTCGGTTCAGTTTTTCGTCGGCTCGAATCGCAATTGGTGGATGGATGGGCCCGGCAGGAACGGTGTGGGCTTGCCTTCCACCCAATCCCCGTGTCCCGCGCCGTAGAACGGTGACAGCGGATGGCCGCTCTGGCCTCCCGGAAGTTCAAAGTAGCCGTGCTCCTCATCCCCCGGAGCCACGGCAAATCGCTCGGAAGCACCGAACGCAGGACCTTGTACGCGGGGCATGTTGCTGTCGCCGGGCAAGGGATCGGCCGGCATGTCGAGCAGGCGGGCGAGGAATGCGGGCAGGGCGCGTGAAAGCGGATGGGCGATGCGCGCCGTGTTGCGTTCGCCCCAGGTTCGTGCAGCGATTCCTCCGGGTTGTTCATCCAGACGCGCGACAACGCGGTCCAGGCATTTTCGTTGCAGGTCCTCCCAGCTTGCATAGCCCGGTGGCAACAGGTGGGGTGGACGCTGTTGCAGGATCGACCACACCGCGTGCTCGGCCTGGGCCAGTTTGGGCATTTGGAAATCCGGGTATTGTTTTCGCACGACAGCGGCAAATCCGGCGAGCACGGTGTCTTTTACCTCATTGCGCCAGGCGCGCACCAGGCGATAGGCAACGGAATCAACCGAGGCGTGACCGTTCCAGTCGGTGAGGATGCCGCCAATCCGCGCAAGTTCGGGATCCTCGGGGGACTGCTTGACCAACTTGTCCAGGCGTTCGTACCACGGCTTCAGGAACAGGGCGCGATCATCCAACTGGATTTCCAGCATGTCGGCGGCAGTGAATTGCTGTTTGGCATTGAGCGCATCTCGGATTTGCATTTGTCGCGCACCCAGGTCGTATCCGCCATCGCCCAGGCGATCAAGTGGGGCTCCGCTGTCGACCAGGCGCGAATTCGCGGTCCACAAGCGTTGCCAGGGCGGATTGGAAATCAGCGGATAGTCCGGGTGGGCGAGCCAGCCATCCCAACCCGTTCCGGGTTGGCTCCAGTCCGCCGGCAGTCGGGCGTCGTAGTTGCCGGTTCGGTGGGGCATGCGACCGGCAATCGTCCACGCAATGCTGCCAAAACGATCCGCGACCAGGAAGTTCTGTGCCGGCATGCCTGCGCGCTGGGCAATGGCGATGGCCTCGTCCGAGGTTTCGGCGGTTTCCAGGTTCATCAGCTCAAGGTTGTGCGCGCCCGGTCGGTGTGCGGTCCACGCCAGTGCCAGCGGTGTGCCGTCGGCATCCTTCGCCAGAATCGGACCCCAGCGTGTATCGCGAACTTCCAGCGTTTCCGCTTCGGCGCCTTTCACTGAAATGGATTCCTGGTGTACCACCACGGCGTCACTGCCATCGGCAGTCTTGTACCGATTCGCATCGCCCGCGTCGGGCAGCACGCGCACCCAGTCGGTGAAATCGCCGTAGCTGTTGGTGAAGCCCCAGGCCACCGAACGGTTGCTGCCGACCACCATGGCCGGCGTGCCGGGAAGGCTGGCACCGGTGACATCGACGGTCTGGCCCTGTCGGCGCGGATTGGGATAGACGAGGCGAGTACGAAACCAGATGCCCGGCACGCGCAAGTCCAGATGCATGTCGTTGGCAATCAATCCCGCACCACCGGCAAGGCTTCCGCTCACCGCAAAACTGTTGCTGCCCGGAACCGCATCGGATACGGGGCCGTCCGATTTCATCGTGGCTGGGTCAAGCTTTCCGAGGTCAAGGTCTGCGGGAGTTGGCAGCTTCGGCCAGCGCATGGCGGGCCCGCTGAGCGGGGCATCCCAAGCACCGCCAATGGCCGAGAGGAACTGCCAGGCGGCATCGGGCAGCGCGGTCTTCATCCGCGAAAATGCAAGCTCACGCGTGTTGGAGGCATCGTTGAGCGAGAAATACATGGCATCGACCACCAGCAAGGTATCAGCGCTGGACCATTCGCGAGGCTGGGTTCGCGTAAGCAGGTAGGCGAGGGGTCGTACCGACAGGTCCGATAGCCCAGCGTTGACGCCGTCGCGATAGCGCGCAATCAGATCGCGATCCGCAGCCGGGGCATTGGCAAGCTCAGCCTCCGCACGTGCACGCATGCGATGGGCGCGCGCCCGACGATCAATGGGCAGCGCCGCGCCTCCAAACAGCTCGGCGAGTTCGCCGGAAGCACTGCGCCGCATCAGGTCCATCTCGAAGAATCGTTCCTGGGCATGGATGTAACCCAGGGTCCATGTCACATCAGCCCGATTCTCGCCGCGGATGGTGACCGTACCGAGGGAGTCGCGCTCGACGGTCACCGGAAGGGCAAGCGCGGGAATCTTCAGCGTGCCATCGAGCGTTGGCAGGCTTCCTCTCAGAAGCAACCAGGCGCCAAAGCTGATGCAAATTATGGAAATCAGCGCCAAGATAATGAATTTCCGAATAAATCTGATCAAATCAGTTTCTCCGCGATGAGAAGGTGAAAACGGTCTTTTTCGGCGTTGGGTCATCTGCCAGGGCGATCCGCCTCAAGACCCATGCAGCTGCTGCTTTTGTCGCACTGCTGACAGTGCTAGGCTACGAGAAGCCACCGCAACGCGCTGCGGTTGCCAATCTGCTTCAAGAATCCTTTTGGTGTTCGCGGCGGGAATCTGTGCCCGCAGTGGAACATCGAAGACATACTCTGCCCTGGGGATTAGATCATGCCGAATCCGATGAGAGCCATGGCCTTGGTGCTCGCCGCCACCGCCTTGAGTGCACCACTTGCGTTTGCCCAATCGTTTTCCAATTCAACCTTCGAAGTTCCGAAGCCGCTGCGTCCTACGGTTGTGGCACCCACAGGTGCTTGCGGGACCATCACCCTGACCCAATCCACTTCGCAGTCCATCACCTCGGGCAACTCGGTGTCCTGCAATTCAGGCGGCCTGCATACGGATAATTCCTACTATCGCTCGTTTGCCCTGGCCGCCGACATCAATGTCTGCGAAGTGCAGTTCGGCATCGAGACGGCCGCAGGTACGGGTGGCTCCCAGCCGGTAACGGTCAATCTGTACTCCGGTGCGGGTGCGTTTCCGGGCACCTTCCCGGGCGGTTATACGCAGATTGGCACCGCCTCGTTGAACGTTGCGGACCAGACTGCCACCGTCTTCCCGGCCACGGTGTCCGGCTTGGCCACTGCGGGTTCCAATCTGGTCGTCGAAGTATTCACGCCCAATGGGCAGACCGCCGGCAACTCCTTCTTTATCGGATCCAATGCCTCCGGTGAGTCGGCGCCGAGCTATCTGGCAGCTGCGGACTGCGGCGTTACTGCACCGACCGCAACCTCTGCGATTGGCTTTCCGCAGATGCAGATCGTCATGAACGTGATCGGCAACCCGGGTGGCCCGAGCCTTTCGGTAGGCTCGGCGTCGGCAACGGTGGCTGATTCGTGCAGCACAAACACCGCCCAGAACAACGGCACGGTGGAGCCTGGTGAAACCGTGACTGTGCAGGTGCCGATCAGCGCGGCTGGTGGCAGCTTCACTGGCGTAGTGGCGTCGCTCGACTTGCCTGCTCCGGCTGGCATCACCTATGTCACCTCCACGGCCAACATCGGCAATCTGGCCGATGGCAGCAGTGCGAACGCGACCTTTGTCGTCTCCGTTGCAGAAACCGCGAGCTGCGTGACCCCGTTCACGCTGCCGATCAGCGTCACCAGCAACGAAGGCACCACGGCAGCCGGCTCGGTGGCATCACAGATTGGACAGTCAGGCACTGTGACACCGAATGAAACCCTGCCGCTGCCGATTACGGACAACAATCCCGCCGGCGTGACCTCCACGATCACGGTTGCCGAAGACATCACCTTGACCGACCTGGAGGTGGGCGTGGAAATCGATCACACCTGGGTAGGTGACGTGTTCATCTCGCTGACCAGCCCGGGCGGCACCACGGTGACCTTGCTGGATCGTCCCGGAGTACCTGGGAGCACATTCGGTTGCAGCGACAACGACATGGACGTGGTGTTCTCGGATGCAGCCAGCGTCAATCCGGAAACCACCTGCAACGCCACCACGCCCTGGCTGACCGGCCCTGTGCTGCCTGCTTCGCCGCTGTCGGCATTTGATGGCGAAAGCACGGTGGGCACCTGGACCCTGACCGTCAGTGACAACGCGGGTGGCGATACGGGTCAAATCGTCAACTGGAGCCTGATCCCGACGCCCGGGTTCAGCGGAGTTTGCACGGTTTGCGTCGGTGGCGGTGGTGGCCCGGTGCAGCCGGCCATCGAGCTGCCGACCCTGCAATCCTGGAGCAAGCTGGCACTGGCTCTGTTTACCCTGATGCTGGGCGTGTTCTATTTCCGGCGCACTTCCCGCCGTTGATCAGGTTTGCAAGCTGACAGGAAACGGGGGCCGCGAGGCCCCCGTTTCCATTTGTCAGTACGTCAGCCCCAGCCTGACCCACAGCATTCGTCCTGGTTCATTGATGCGTTGCGGATCGGCGGGAAATCCGAAGTCGGCATTGCCGGAAAGGTTGAGGTGTTCGCTGTAACTGCGGTCGAACACATTGTCGATGCCGGCCGTCAGCTGGGCGTCGGGGTGAAGTCGGAATCCGCCGTTGATCGCAAGGGTGGCGAACCCTTTCGACGGACCGAGGTCACGCCCTGTCACGTTGCCCTGGTTCTGCGCTATGCGTTCCTGTGCCGCCACGGCGCGAAACAACAGGCCGAAGCTCCAACGCCGAAGATTGAAATTGGCCGAGAGCCGTGTATCCAGCGGTGGCATCTGTGGAAGCGCCGCGCCGCTGTCGCGATTCTCGCCCCAGGCATGGGCCAGCGTCGCGCCAAACATCCAGCAGCCGTCTGGACGAAATTCGATACCGGATTCGGCTCCGCGGATGCGGGCATCCACGTTTGCCGCCGCCGACATCGGCCCCATCATTCCGCCTCCGGTGTAGGTGAACAGAATGAAGTCTTCAATGCGCCCGACGTAGGCCGACAGCCACGCGTGGATCCGTTCGCCGTGGAATTGCGCGCCGATGTCGAACTGGGTCGTGCGTTCCGGCTCGATGCCCGCAAATGCATTGGCTGCGCCGGCCGGGCCCTGGTCCGGCGAGAACAGCTCCCAGTAGTCCGGCATGCGCTGTACATGTCCGAGTCCGGCGTACCAGCCCAGCGGCACGTCAGTCGGTGTGCCCTCGAAGCGCAGGAAGCCCGACTGCAAGGTTTCCTTGCGGGTCATGCCCGAACTGGGATTGGGCATGCCGGCCATGCCGATGGTTGCACGCTTGTCGGTTGCTTCTGCCCAGTCCACTCGGGCACCTGCGATCCACTTGCCGTCATTGGCAAGCGGATGACTCAATTCACCGAAGATCCCACGGTTGGCAAATGTGGCGTCCTTCATTCTCGGCTTGATGAGGTACGCGTCGCGACCCATTGCGCTGCGTCTGCGGTGCCGGCTGTCCTGGGTGTCCATGCCGGCGCTGAGCTCCCACTGCGACCAGGCCCAATCCAGTGCGACGCGCCCACCCACCGTACGGCGATCGACATTGGAAGCCATCGGCATCGGCATCGGACCCATCGGGTTGGGTTCGCGCAGGGTGTAGTTGTCCATGACATGGTCGGCGTGGTTGCTGAAGATGCTGGCTTGCAGCGATTGCAGTGGTCCGGAGAATCCGGATTGATTGAAGCGCAGGAGATAGCTGTCGCGCCTGAACTTCGAGCCGTCCATGCCTCGAGCGGCATAGCGGGCCTCACCGTCTCCGGATCCTGCGGAGAGCTCCAGCCGGGTTTCTTCATTGGGTGTCCAGCCGATCGCGGTATCCACGTTCCACTTGTTCCATGACGAAGGTACGACATGACCGTTGCCGTCCTCGTAGTCGTCCGCTTCGGAGTGGTTGCCATTGACCCGAAGGTAACCTGGCGCGGCGCCTGTTTCGAAATCGGCCACCTGGTCGTTGCGTGCGAACGATCCGGCCAGAAGACTGCCGTTGACGCGGATGCCAGGCTCTGCGAAGCGGTCAACCTCGCGTTCGAAACGAACCGTGCCGGCGGATGCACCCGGCCCCCAGAGTACGCTTTGTGGCCCCTTGATCACGATCAGGCGATCGTAGGTTTCCGGGGACACGTACGAGAGCGGATTGTCCATCCGCGCCGGGCATGCGCCGGGCATGCTTCCGTCATTGGTCAACAAGGCCAGGCGCGAGCCAAACATGCCGCGCAGGACAGGATCCCCGTTGGTGCCGCCGTTGCGCAGAGCGCTGAACCCCGGGATGGTCTTCAGGTAGTCGGCGCCGTCGCTGGCGGGGACGGGCTGTCGGGGTACTTTGGGGTCGGTTTCCCAGGTCAATGCGGATTCTGGCGCTTCGCCGATGACCTTGACCGCAGGCAGGATCTGCGCGCCGCGCGGTTCAAGGTCGACAATCTCGGCAAGGACAGGAAAGGAAAACAGCAGCGCGGCAGCAATGGCCACGGAAATGCGCGACGAACATCGCGTCGATGGACGAAGAATGGACATGTTGGCTCCAAGGCACAGGGGCGCGGCCCGCGGGCCACGCAGGAAATGATCAACCGGAGGCGTGGCTCAGAGCGCGAGCGGTGGAGCCTGGGAACCGAGGCCGCGTCGATTGCGCGGCGAGTGCAGGATCAAGCAATAGAAGTGACGCCCGTAGGTCGGTGCCGGGCGTACATGCGGGACCGTCAGCAGGGCTGCAACGAGCAGCAACGGCGCAGCAAGAACGCAATAGTCGCAGGCTTCGTCCATATGCGGCATGGGAGTCATCGGATCCGACTTCCCGCCAGACAATGAGAGGTCAATCAACTTCAGCCCGGTCGCGGTGCACATCTCCACCAGGGACGTGGAGGCATTGCCCGCGTGGGACGCCAATATGCGGCTGACTGCTGGCGCCAACGCAATCAACAGCGCGGCCACAAGGGCGAGCCACGCGGTACGTCTGAATCGGGAAGACGAACGGATCACGACCGTATTGTAGGTGGGTGGCTGTCGCCTGCATGCCACCTGATGCGCGCCAAAAGGTCGCAGACTGCAACCGGTCGCGGCATCGTGACGATCATCCGTTCGGCTGCGATCAACAACCTTTCCATTCTGCTCGACGCGAGACCAAACACAGCTGGTTTTCCAACGACCTGCTAGTGGGTTGTCTCGCGAATTTCATCAGACAATTCCGGCGTATTTCGCCGCGATACTGCGTTGCTCGTCGTCGCCATACCCCTGCTACGCCTCCTCCTCAGGCCTTGTCTCGCAACGAAATCCATCCGGCATTTCTTTGCGTTACTTGCGAGATACCGCACCAGGGATGGTCTGAACAAGTACTGTCGCGAGCAAGCTCGCTCCCACCATTGCTTGATTTTGTGGGAGCGAGCTTGCTCGCGACGAATGAGTTCCGTACTTGTTCTGAGTCTCCCTAGGCGCTGGCTTCAATCCGGTCGACGCGCTGGAACCCACGTGGCAACAAGGAGCCGCGGGTGGCGCGATTGCCGCCGTACTCGACCAGATCAGCCCATTTGAGTACCAGCTTGCGTTGCCCGGCGAACAGGTTGACCTCGCCCTTGCCCTCGCTGACGACGGCGATGCCGGCCACGCGTTCACCGGCACCCAGCTTGGCCTTGGGAATCTCGATCAGCTTGTTGCCCTTGCCGCCGTTGTCGAGTTCGGGAAGCTCGGCCACCGAGAACATCAGCAGATGACCGCTGTTGGTTGCCACCACGATGCGGTCGCGCGCACTGTCCTCGACCAGTGCCGGATCCAGCACGTGTGCGTCGTCCTCGATGTTCATCACCTGCTTGCCGGCCTTCTTGCTGCCGAGCAGATTCTCGAATCGCGTGACGAAGCCATAGCCGCGGTCCGATGCCAGCACCAGCCGGGTGGCGGGATCGGCAATGGCCAGGGTATCGATCTGGGCGCCAGAGGTGATGCTGAACCGACCACTCAGAGGCTCGCCGTTGCCGCGTGCTGAGGGCAGGCTGTGCGCCGCGGCCGAATAGCTGCGTCCGCTGGAATCGATGAACGCCACCTGCTGGGTGGTGCGACCCTTTGCGGCAGTACGAAAACCGTCGCCTTCGCGGTAACTCAATGCCGTCGCGTCGATATCGTGCCCCTTGGCCGCGCGCACCCAGCCCTTGGCCGAGAGCACGATCGTCGTCGGTTCCGAGGCAACCAGCGCCGCTTCATCAAGCGCCTGCGCTGCAGCGCGCGCAACCAGCGGTGAGCGTCGGCCGTCGCCAAACTTCTTCGCATCCTCGCGCAACTCGTCCTTGATCAGGGTCTTCAGGCGCGCCTTGGAGTTGAGTACGACATTGATCCTTGCGCGCTCCTGCTCCAGTTCGTCGCGTTCGGCATTGATCTTCATCTCCTCGAGCCGGGCCAACTGGCGCAGGCGCGTCTCCAGGATGTAGTCGGCCTGTTCCTCACTCAGGGCGAAGCGCTTCATCAGAACCGGCTTCGGCTCCTCCTCGCTGCGCACGATGCGGATCACTTCGTCCAGGTTGAGATAGGCAATGCGCAGACCTTCCAGCAGGTGCAGGCGACGCTCGACCTTGTCCAGGCGATGTTGCAGTCGACGAGTCACCGTGTCGCTGCGGAATTGCAGCCACTCGCC
>Ga0116176_10002202_pt1 | contig 14850 bp, 6 predicted proteins | sample AD_STIC08_MetaG_FD_89803 | JGI IMG/M metagenome (GOLD analysis project Ga0116176, IMG submission 89803) | Active sludge microbial communities of municipal wastewater-treating anaerobic digesters from USA - AD_STIC08_MetaG | ecosystem: Engineered > Bioreactor > Anaerobic > Digestate | place: USA...
TCCTTCAGTCTAGCAAATGTGATGGTTCAATCCGAGGGGAGAAGGTCAAATGCTTGTCGACTCTGCTTTTATAGTAACTCTCCGGTTGTATCCTCTTTACTATTTTGAGTAACAATCACTTGCATTTACAGCGGTACAATGCAGTTATTGAAAATATTGGTTTTTCACTAAAATTTAACTGATTTTAACTTAATTATATCATAGACAAATGTAAATTGTGAATAACTATAACTCAAATAGAAGAGTTAAACTATGTCAAATTAAACTATGATACTATAAGAAGCTTTAGAGCTTAAAAAAATAAAACCATCTATCGACGGAATTTTATCAATAGATGGTTTTTTATTGGCAAAGTAACTACTTATTGCTAAAATGCACCGCTCAAATCAAATCGTTAAAAGATGCACCGCTTTTGCACACCCCCTATGAGGTAGCCATCGTATCTGCCTTCACCAGTTTTATGCCAGCAATATTAGCCAAGCAAGAAACTATACTACTATACCCATTTGCATTCACAGCACTTGCAGAGATATATGCTTGTTGCCGTGCTCTTGTTATGCCTACATAAAACACCGAAAGTTCGTCTAATACAATTTCTTTAAATCTATCATCCATAGGATTAGGCAGCGAACACTTGTGGCTTTGAAAAGTTGCTCTTAAATTGCTGCAATCTATGCAAATCGGATAGGCAGGCAAACAACTTCTTTCCATGTCTGTAATGATTACATAGTCCCACTCCAATCCCTTTGCTCCATGAATTGTGGTAAGAATTATATTTGAATCAACATATTCCATTGCTTGTTTTAACTGTCGATTTTCAAATATTTCAAGTATCAAGGTGTATTTATCTTCTGCGGAGAGGTCAACATAATCTGTTGAAACCTTTTCAATTAAAGCATCAAGCAATCGAAAAAGAGAGCCAATGGTTTTGTCGGTTGTTGTATATTCTTTTCTAACTGTTTCTGAAAATGCAAGCAGCGATTTTTTAGTTATGCTTTTTGTGGTAGCGAAACGAATAAGAAACTTTTCTTGACACTTAATGTGGAATTCAACGTACTCTGAGTCATCGTCGGAAAACATACCATAGAAGTATGATATATTGAGATTGCTTAATTCTGTTTCGACTGAATCTGATTTTTTGCTTCTAAAAAGCACAGCAATTTTAACATCACTTTGGGTGGTAATATTTTGGACTGTAGCGGCAACCAACTGTGCTTCGCATTGTTGATCTTTTCCATAAAATATCGGCAAATTTGCTACATCAGTGTCAACAATATCTGGAGCAAAACAAAACTCTGCATTAAGGCGAATGTTTTTATCCAACTTTAACATTTCAGGATTTTTGCGAAAACGATAATTCTGTGTTAGTTTGATTTCAGTCATGCATAATTCAGTTTTTGTTGTTTCCATTATCCGTGGCAACGCTCCAATAAAGCCATAAATTCTCTGCAAAGGGTCGCCGAGAAATACCAGTTGTGTATCATCTCCAATAATCTTTTTTAGTAAAGCCCAAGCGATGCAATTTGTGTCTTGAAATTCGTCAACCACAATAAGCGGGTAATAGCTTTGGAAAAATTTCTTTACTTCTTCATTCTGCTCGAAAAGCTGTAATGTAAAAAGTACAACAGCATTATGGGTGATATTCCCATTAGGTAGTAGCTTTTTTATTACAGCAAAATATGGTGTTAGGATTTCTGCTGAAGGCAATGTCCCACTTTTGATTGTTGAATCAACTGTATGAACGGCATCCTGTTCTTGCGTTGTTAGTGATTTGGCAATCTCTCTCCATTCATTTGTAACATTTCCTTGGCTATTTCTAATGTCGCCGATTGCCTTGAAAGTGTTAATGTCTTTGCGGAACTCATTGGCTACAAGATAACCGTATTTTTTCAAAACACCTTTGCAAAAGCCGTGATAATTTGTTACTGTTACCCTTTCGCCGATAGCGATTGGACTGTTTTTAGTGCCAAGCAGAACGGGTAGCTTTTCGGCAACCTCGCGTTTAACTTTTAGAGCGGCGTTGACGCTAAAGGTCAATCCAAGAATGCGCTTTGGATTCGGAATCCTGCCTGACGCAAAAAGGTAGGCAATACGACTTATCATGGTGGTGGTCTTACCATATCCCGCTGGGGCCTCAACAATCAAGCGTGGGCTTTCTGAAAAGATAATTTCAAGTTGTTTTTCGTCGCCACCATGTTGCGAGGAAATTAATTCCTTCAAATCCGATACGTGCGCCTCATGCATTGCTTGCCACCCCCTGCGCTTTATTCAGAGCATTGGTGTAGCATTCAGGTATTAACTCGGCTGTTAGCGTATCGCCAATTATTCGCCCAAGAAGGACCCCCTTCTTTGCCATGAACCATGCAGAATACATTAAGCAAAATTCTTCTTTATCAGAGTCGCTGGTATCCAATAGTAGTTTCGGTACAAATGCAGAAGCATCTTTGGCTTTTGTTGTATGCCCACAATTTTCACATTTGGTCGAGGCATAAAGTTCTACGCCCATTTTCCTAAAGTGTTTGCTTACTAAATCGAAATCCAACGGCACAGTAGCTACCTTGGCATCAATTTCAACCGCCATCTGTTTTACAAGGTCTTGGCGGTTTTTTTCAAAAAGTGTTTTAACGATTTCAATCTCAAAACAGAGTTCCTGTGTAAAAAACTCTTCATCGCTTGGTGCATGTCCGGATTTAACATCCCCATCGTAAATGGCGACGCTCGGAACAGCAAACAGCCCCAACAACTGGCGAAGCGGTTTAATTGAACTTTCACCCCGTGCGTTTATTATACAAATTCCATAGTCATCTAAGGAAACGCCTGCTTTATTTGCAAAGGAGTGAATACATCCATACTCAGTCTCACCTTCAACCAAAACAGCGCACTTGGCGTAGAACGCTTCTTTAATTTCAGGGAAATGCATGATTAAGTGTTTTTCATCTTCGGTCTTAATTCGTCCGGCATTTGTAGAGTGTGGAATCGGACGTAAAGCATAGCCGCTAACGACTTCAGTTTTGTCTCCATTTCTATAAAAACGGATAAGGTTGCGATAATCCCCGATCAAGGCGTCCGTTGAGTGAGTTACAACAATAAGCTGACCGGCAATGCCGTCAATCCCAAAGCATAGCTTTAGCAGTTCGACAAACTCGGCATCTTCGTTTTGGAGGATGCGTTTGTAATAACCAATAAGTGAACGCTGAAGGTAAGGATGGAGATGCACTTCTGGCTCGTCAACTGACATGACAAGAGGAAGTAGTTTCTTTCCATTGTCATCAGTATACAGTCGGTCAGCGAATGGTGCTGACTTGCTCTTGTATATGTCCATTATTTGGCACAGAATATTTATCGTGGCCATCGCCATATACTGAACGCCGCTTCCGGTCATATTGATTCTTCGGTCACCGTCCGATAAGTAAATTAGGCTTGTCAGCATATCGGCGGCATTCGGAGCAACAGTAGCTTTCAGGGAATATTCCTTGAAAGAGCGGATTCTGCCGAGATGTTGATTTATAAACTCGGTCAGCGACGAAACCTGCACATCGTTTAGAAATACGGGCGCAGTCTCGCTGTTTGTGATGAACCGCTCAATGATACTGCTTACGAGGAGACCGGCACCTCTTTGAGTATCCAGACGGAGTTCTTTATTTGGGTCAGCGGTAGTCTCGTATTTTAAATAGTTTATCTTCCTGATGAGTTTCGGTGGAATGCTCTCGTTTGAATCGGCGCTAACGATGTTCGGATTTGCTTCCTGTATGTTTTGCCAATAGCGAATTTTCAACAACAGAGAGTCCTCCGGCGAGAAATTATCGCCAAAAAAACCCTGTTCGTGAGTTTGTAACCGAATATCCAGTTCGACCTCAATAGGTTGCTCAGAGTCAGCATAATCCTTGTCATCAAAACCTCTCCCATTACATACGGTACTGAGCAAGGCGAGGAAGTTGCTTTTCCCAAGGTTGTTCTCCCCGATGATGTAGTTACTCTCAGGGTTGAAGCAGATGGTTATCCCGTCGATATTTCGATAGTTGTGTACCTTCACACATTCAATTCTCATAAGCCCCTCCCCGGAGTGTAATAATCTTTATTCCTCAAACCCATAATCTCTTACCCGCAGCGTCCGGCAGTTCTCGGAGATTGTCCGCACTGTTTGCTGGGTGAAGCCTTCAGCGGAATCTGCTTGGACTTCGAGTGAAACCGTGACACTTGCGCCATCGACTGAAGTCAAGTGTTGGATGATTTCCTCAACGTACTTCTGGACATCGCGGTTGATGCGCGTGGTGTCGAGGTCAGCGGACATAAAGAACCGTTTGTTTTTTGGCGCGGGCACGGATGAAGTATTGTCTTCGTGGACTGCGCCGCCATCGTTGACTCCTTCGCCGTCTGCGCTTCCGGGAATGGTATAGACACCTTCCTGTGCTGCCCTTGCCGCCGCGTCTGCTTGCCGCTTTGCTTCTTCCTCATCAATCTGTTTCTTAGCGACGGAGACTTTCACAAGATAGCCGGAACGCTCCACGATGCCTACGTATTGATTGAATTTCAAATCAATGTATCGTGTGCCGTCAAAGCCGGAAGCAAAGGCGAAATACTCGGTAGAGTTCAATCCTGTCTGGATGGCATCCATCAGGACGTTCTCGTTCGCCAAGCGCGGAAGATAGCAATAGGTACAAAGGTACTCCCACAACTTCTTGACAGCAATGTTGTCGGTTTCGCGCCAGAGCACGTTATCGAGTTCCATCAGGAGTAGAGCCGGGGCCCACTTCGTAATAATCTGTTCGTTCTGGAGCATCTTCTTCGCGGCTTTGCTGATGATACTGTCATTGCCGCCGCTGATACGGATGGTATCCCAGACAATGGTCTTCATATCGGTATTCTTGTCAATATAGGGAACAAGCAGCCAGCAGTATGCTTCCTTGATTTGGTCGTCAACTGTTCGGTTGAAGCGGCTTAAGTTGTTGTCGGTTTCACGGTTCTGAGCCGCATCGAGGTTTAAGTCCTCACTGTCCTCTTTGATGGACTTCCACGCAAGGTAACGGCGAACCGTCTGTTTCAGGGAATTCATCAGGTCTTGCTCAGGTGCGATAAACGCGAGCATATTCCGATAGATACGTGGCGTGTTCCCGCGATTGTTCAAAATATTGTTCACGGCGGTCATTGCCGTGTTATTTTGGTTTGTCGCCTTGTATTCATCCGTGGGGGGCAGAATCACGAGCCGGGCGGCCTGCTCATCCGGCACGTCAAGAGAGGACGATGGACAAATGTGAATACCCGCAAACGGCTGCTCCCTGCGGAGCGCACGAAGACGTGTCTCAATTTCATATTCCACATCGGAAGAGGCAACCTGCGTAGCTCTGTCTTCCACCGTCTTGCGCAGGGTTGGCCGGGTGTCATACCAAAAACGGTCGCCAGACGGATTGGTGTAAAGATAGGCAAGCGAAGACGTCAGCGTGTTCAGTGCATCGTTAAAGTTGGCGATATTCTCGCCGGGCTGAATCACGCCAAGGCGAACACGGGAAGCTTCAATGCCGCGCACGTTCTGGTCGCGGACAGTAGGAGCCGAGCCGAGCATAACAGTTCTTGCTACCCTACGAGCCGCCAGTCTGCTTCCATAACGGATGTTTTGCTGGTCTTTCTGATATGGGATGGAATTTCTGCCGTCTACCTCGCGGTCAACAAGCGCGTTCCAACCTTCGGAAAGATGGCGCGTTAGCTCGTCCCGCACGTTCGGCACGTCAAGCGGGATAGAGCCGGGCATGATCATTAAGCCTGCGTCGTTGCCCATCCAGAGTTCGTGAATAACCGCCGCCATCAGGCGCAAAACACCGCGCGTCCTTTGGAAACGCTCCAAGGTCGCCCAATCCTCATATAGCCGGTCGAATACTTCGGGGTGAATCGGATAGCAGGACACCATGCGGTCACGGTATTCCACTTCGCGGGATTCTGTCGGGAAGTCGCTGATATTTTCGTTATACATCTGGCTGAATTTCGCGCAAACTGTATCGCGTCCATCGGGATCCTTGCAGTCAAGGAACAGTCTGCGGCGCACGACTTCAAAGCCCTCATTAGCGGCGACCGGCTTCCAAATGGATTCCATTCGCCCGAAGGTATGCTCGATTGTTTCAAGTGCTGTCTTACCCGCATCGCCACCGATTTCTATGACGGATTCGGGAATGGACGCTACGACAAGGCTGTTCTTGCTTGCCCTTGCTGCTTCGGTTATTTCCTGAATGAAAGAGATAAAGTTATCAAATGTCCCAGCGGGCAGCCCGTTTGCGCCATAGAGTTTCTTAGCGTATGCCACCAGCTCGTCCATCAACACGAGGCAGGGAGCGCAGGCGTCAAAGAGGTTTGCCAGCGCTTCGGATCCAGGCGATACACCCTTCTTGTCCGCTTCTTTTACATAATCATAAAGCTTCGGATTGCCTGCTGACTCCGCAAGCTGCGCTGCCATCTCACCCCAAAGGGTATTTATGGTAATGCCGGGCATATTCTGCGGGCGTTTTGCCCTGGTCGGGTCAAGAGCCGTACCAACCAACACCGCCACATTTGCTTTTGGGACTTGCGATACGCCTGCCCTTTGCAGGACATGCTTAACATTCGGGATTTTTTCTACAGGAACCCTGCCGCGCATCATATGGTAGAGCGCGAGCATACTGTGGGTCTTGCCGCCGCCGAACGCCGTCTTAAGTTGAATGACAGGTTCGCCGTCCTTGCCGCAGATGCGGCGGAGTGACTGCTCCAAAAGCCCCGTCATGCCCTCCGTAACATATGTACGGGCAAAAAACTCCACTGGATCGCGGTATTCATATGCGCCTTCACCACGGGCAACTTGTGCGAGATCGGCAGCAAACTCGGCGTTCTTATAACGCCCCTGTGCCACGTCGGGGTGCGGTTCGATTACGTCACGCCAACACGGAAGCCCACTGAAGGGCGTGGTATCTAAGATGCCAGACTTTTTGCCTTTTGCGGCAGGTGCTGGAGCAGTCGCCGCTTCGGTAACAGCAGTAGAGCCACTTTCGCTGCCGTAACGGGAGGTACGGAGCAAGCCTCGAATCTCCTCCGCGCTGTCGGGATCTATCTGGTCGCACAAGCGGGACATCGTGTCGAGAGCCTGCCATGTGTCGTCATTGGAGAAGTCCTCGCCCCCAAGGTGTGCAAGCTTGTTCCGCACGCCTTTAAGTTCGATTGCCCATGTGCGGTGGTCGATGGACAGTTTCTTGCGGAATACTCTCTGCCAATGCACATCTGCAAACAGAGTTAGGCAATTCAGAATGTCGAGCGAATCAACCAGTTTAGCCCAGTCGCCGCTATCCGGGAGGTCGCGTTTCTGATCGTCGTAAAGAACGTCCATAACGCCGTCTGTCCACCAGTTGTTGCCGAGCTCATTACCCAGTTCACGGGCGATATAGGGAGCTAAACCTCCCAATAAAATGCGAAAACCTTGTGAAACCTGAAGGTGATTGTTTGCCATAACTATACCCTCCCGTTTAATCGTTCTCGGCTATATCAAAAAGCGTCATCTGTCTTACATTATTTCTCTGCGCAGTAATATCTGCTGCCTTGCTCTGTATTTCAGGCCATGCGATGACGAGCGAGTTGTAAGCATATGCCTCGCCTGCCCAGCCTTTGCGCTCCGCTATCTGGAACAAGCGGTATGCCAGCGCCTTGGCGTGTTCCGGTTCGGATGTGAAGAGATCTGAGACAATCTCTGCCGCGCCAACTACACCATCTTTCTCCATCGCGCGGGTAAGCTTCTGTGTGAGTAGCCAGATAATATGATCCCCGGAAGTGATCTTTTCGGGGATTTCCTCGCGGGTCAGTAGCCGCACCACGCCCTTTTCTGCATAGAGAACGCCCAACCCGCGGAGTTTCTCCACCGAGGTATTCTTTGCCCGCGCCAAAACGTCCGCCTCGCCGAACTTCATATCATTGAAGGCGTACTGGGTGTAAAGGTCAACGCAGAAGCGGCTGTCGCGGTCAAGTTCGCCGTCCTGCTCAGTAAAATAAAGGTCGAGTTCCTGATTGATGATTTGCAAAGCCGAGCGGACGCTCATCGGCGTTCCGTCCGCTTCCAGAACCTTAGAGAAACGTGAGTATACGCCTATGCCGGGTCCGATAGCACTCTGCGCCAAGTCTACTGGGGCGATATTGCTTTCCTGTAACTTCTGCAATGCGGGCTTGAGTTCCCGCTTTAGTGTGTTAATAAAGTCGCGGCGGGTACAAATCAATGCATCAGCGGGACGCTTGCGACAGACAATCACAACAGATGATGCAAGTGCATTTGTTTCACTTCTTGCTAAAGCGCGTGATGCCATCTCAGTTCTCATAGGCCAAGTACCCGTTATTGCGAATCCAGCTTGAATAATAGCTGATAGCATAGTCTCCCAACCAGTAGATGCAATGTTTTCTTCATCGGATTCAGTCTGTTTAAATGCGTAGTAAACAGTTACAGGGATGTCAAAACGAGAATATTTGTATATTTGTTGAAATGATTCCAGCATTCCATGTTCAAAAAAAACCTTTGCCTCTTCTGAACTACCATTGAACCGATATGGGGTAGCGACCAATTCTTCAGCCTTTGGTACACGCAAGGTATTAAACAAGTCTGGGAAAATGTCTTTCAACGCTCTACGCATCCAAATATAAAAGAAATCACTTAAATCTGCATAGCCAATATTGTCATAGTAAGGCGGATCTGTTGAAACCATAACTTCTCGCAATCCATTATCTCTTTGCGCTTCAAATTGTATAGCAGATGAGTTGTAATTAGAAGAGATAGGGAATAAATATATGCATTTCACAACCCACACAAGCATATTTTGAAAACATCCTGATGAACTGCTAAGCGGATTACCTTCACAAAAATCCCAAATCATAGGCAATGCTTGGCGTGAAAACGTGCACTGCAAAATTTCTCTTAAAGAGTGCCAAGAAGCTAAATTACAATGATAATTTGTCATTTTATCAACGGAAAAGGCCAAGTACACACTAACTGCATTGGCATACTCTTCAGAGCCACCATCGTTTTTTGCTTGCTCACGTGCTTCAGCAACAAGGTCAATGAATGTTACCAGTGAAGTTAGTTGGCGATTTGTAAATAAATCTGCAAACGTAGCTAATCCATAATTTGGCGTCTTGAAATCTCGTGGGTTATATGGCAACTCAGCGTCAGGATATTCGTTGGGCTTCGAAATCTGTGAAGTGGTTACTTGACAATCATCCGGTTTTAGATAAATCCTGCCAGAACTACTTTCAGCTACAACTGCAAGCAATCTACTTTCCATACGTCCTGCTTTTCCTTCTTCTCTAATATAAGAAAAACTGACTGGAGTTCCACATATTAGGCATGTTGCGCCCTTGCGATTTACTGTTCCTGAGGGAGCTTTTTTCCCAGTTTTAATTGTATAGCTGATGTGACCATTCTCAATTTCTGGTTTAACATAAATACCTGTTCCTTTCTTCGATAGCTCAAAAGAGCGCACAAGTGGCATTTCGCAGCCACAGGCAGGATTAGGGCATTTCACCGTCCTCGCCCAAATCCACGCGATGACAGTATGCTCTTGCCCGTGTTCATCTCTTACTTTAGGATATAAATGTCCAATTTTTTCAAAGGCTTTGCTTTTCATCCACTCGCCGTAATAGCGCACGTCCTCAGCAAGCCCTTGTGCTCCCTTCCACTCGCCGCCAAGCTGGCGACGCGACTCAGGGTTGACAGGCGGTTGCCCGGCAAACTTGGGCGGTATCTCTATCATAGCCTTGTTGATCATCACGGCGACGGGGTTTAGATCACTGGCGTGGGCTTCCAATCCCAATCGCTGCGCCTCCAGCGGAATCGCGCCACCGCCTGCAAAGGGGTCAAGCAGAGCAGGAGGGTTGCCGTCCGTGGATTTCATGATCTCAGCTTTCGCTTCGGCAAGGACTTCCTCGTTGTTCGAGTTCTCCCACTTTACAAGCCGCTCCAGTATGCCAAAAAGACGCTGACGCTCAGCGTTCTGCGCTTCTTCGGTCGGGAACTGCTCAGGCAAACTCGACGGGTCGTCCACAAGGCTCGACCAGATGACCGCCCGCGCTGCTGCAAGCGGACGCCTTGCCCACCACAAGTGCAGGGTGGACGGGTGGCCGTGGCGGATTGACTTCTCGCGGGCTGACTCCGCGTTTATTGCTTCAAGTGGCAGAGCCACTTCGATGAGTTTTTTCTTATATTCCATATCAGTTACCTCTCTGTAGTAAGATTTCCGAGCTGCCCACTAATTCCACGATGTCATAGTTTACGCTCGTAGCGGCGAAGTCGGGGCGTTCGCGGAAGGGGTTTTTTAGGTATATGGTCTTCGCCCTGTCGCCGTCCACTTCCACAATCGCCAGTATATATTCGTCAGGCTTGTTGAAAGCCGTAAGTATCTCGTTTTTGCTCACTGTCACTGTGTTCGCGCCCCGCGCTCTGCCTTTGACTTCTATGAAGCGGAGCGTCGCGCCGTCCTCCCCACGCTTAGATTGCGGTATTTGAGACTCTACATCGTAGCCGACTTTCGCTGCGCTTACATCACGGGGGATATATCCAAGGGACGTTTCTATCTCCATAACGGTTTTCATGGCGATAAGTTCAATCTCACGGCGAGCCAACGCATCGGCGGCAAAAGTATCAGGTCTGCCAAGCAGTTTGTTTAAAAGACCGCGTGGTATGACTATTGCTCCTCCGACTACCACGGGCGGCGTCGCGGAGATGAGTTTCTCGGTCTCCAGCTCTGCAAGACGCTTTTGCATCCGAGATTCAAGCTCCTCTGCGCGTCGGGAAGCCAACTGGGAATTCAGCTTGGCGTTGGCCTTGCCCGCAGTCTCTTTCATTTTCAGATCGGCGGCACGGAAATCCCAATATTGTATCTCGGCGGTGAGCCGTTCTTTGACCGCCTTGGCGGTCTTGTCTATCAGTTTTGTCTTGCGCTCCTTGACTTCCTTAACATGGACAGGGATAACTTCCGATATGGCATAGCCGACGGCGGTTTCCTCCACGTTGGCTTGCAGCCATTGTTGCGTGGAAAGAAAATCACGGACTGCCGCATGCTCCGCTTCATCAGCTGCACGGTAGTCAAGGTATGGCGCGTATCCAGCATTCGTCGTCGTACCATCCTCCTTGAGTTCCACAAAGTGGATATGCTTGGAGATGATGCGTTTGCCGCCGCTCGGCAGGATGACGCCGTCTTGTACAGAGTCTTCGATATAGGACAGAAGCCTCGCATCCGTGCCATAGTCGCTGTCGTCAATGAAAACCGCACCACGTTTAAGAACATCAACGTTTCGCTCACGAATAAGGTCAATGGTCGCCTCAAGGAGAGGGTGTCCCGGCGCAATCAGCGCAGCCTGCGGCTGTCCCTGTATATTACAGAATGACTTGTCGAAGCAGATGCGCTCGTAGCGTTGTAGTACCGGCTCGCCGAAACCTATCTGCATATCCCTATTGCGTACGGCAAAGGGCACTGTGGTTATCTCATAGCGTCCTTTCTCGCGGGCGCGAATTTTGCCACCCACGCTCTGGAACGCCTCTAAAAAGAACGATTCTATAAAATGCGGCTGGAGCTTATGGGCTTCCATGCGCTCCATATCCTCACGGATAGCCATGACCCGATTCACATCCATCGTACCCTCGGTCAGAGCGTTTTCGTTGAGAAGTCGCTCAAGCGTATCGCGGTCGAGAGAGTGGTCAACCACCTCATAGAGCCTGCGCCTTACGTCATCTTGGTTGTTATAGCGCACCGCCTCGATAAGCAGTTCTCGCAGGGATTTGTTATCGAAAGTCAGTTTGCCTAAAACATCAAAAACCTTTCCGTGCAGGGCTTCGCGCTCCTGCTCCAGCTTCTCGAACAGCCGCTGGAACACCATACCTTCACGGGTTTCCTGCGCCACGAGATTCCAAAGATGGCAAACCTCGGTCTGACCGATACGGTGGATACGACCGAAACGCTGTTCAAGGCGGTTCGGGTTCCATGGCAGGTCGTAGTTGACCATCAAATGCGCTCTCTGAAGGTTGATGCCTTCACCTGCCGCGTCGGTGGCGATGAGGATGCGGACATCCTTGTCCTGCTTGAACAGTTCTTCAACCTTACGCCGTTCGTCGCGGAGCATACCACCATGAATGGTCACGACTGCGTCTTCGCTGCCAAGCAAGGATCGGATTTTATCTGTTAAGTAACGGAGCGTATCGCGGTGTTCGGTAAATATGATGAGTTTCTCCCTTACTCCCTCCGAACCGAACATATTACTATCGTCTTGGAGGAGTTTAGAGAGTTCGTCCCACTTGCGGTCTTCACCGCTCTGACGCACATCGTTCGCCATACGCTCCAGTTTTTTCAACGTGGCGATTTCAGCCTCCAGCTCCGCAATGGTCTGCGCTGCGGTGGCTTGGTCTACGACCTTCTCTTCAGTATCTTCCAATTCCGACGAAGGCATATCGTCATCGTCGTAATCGTCGTAATCCGAAACTGTATAATCAGCAGAGCGTTTTCCGATTCTTTCTTCTGCAAGACGGTTTTCCAAACGCTCGCGGCGACGCTTCAATGATTGATAGATGGCTTCCGGCGAGGAAGCAAGCCTACGCTGTAAGATGGTCAGGGCGAAGCCGACTGTATTCTTACGGTCGTTGTTAAGCTGGTCGGCGCGGTTAAATTCTTCTTGCACATAGTCTGTCACAGCGGTGTAAAGCTGTGCTTCTTTAGGAGAGAGGTCATAGTTGACCGTATACGCCCTGCGCTCAGGAAACAACGGAGTACCGTCGAACTTTAACAAATCCTCTTTTACAAGGCGGCGCATCACATCAGACACGTCCACAGCCTGATTTCCACTTCGAGCGACGCCTTCAAAACGGTCTTGGTCGATGAGAGACATGAAGAGTTGGAAGTCCTCCTCTTTACCATTATGCGGCGTGGCGGTCAGAAGCAGAAAATGCCTCGTAATAGAGGACAATAAGCGCCCAAGTTGAAATCGCTTTGTGTATTTGATTTCGCCGCCCCATACGGTTGCGGACATTTTGTGTGCCTCGTCACAGACTATCAAGTCCCAGTCAGTGACACGTAGTTTCTCCTGTATATCTTCGTTGCGGGACAGCTTGTCCAAGCGGACGATGCAAAGATTCGCTTCCGAGAACACGTTTCCTGTAACCGCTGATTCTATTCGGTCGTTGGTGAGTATCTCGAACCGCAGGTTGAACTTCCGGTAGAGTTCGTCCTGCCACTGCTCCGCCAAGTTGCCTGGCGAAACTATCATACAGCGTTTTAGGTCGCCCCGGACAAGTAGTTCCTTGAGGAACAGCCCCGTCATAATGGTTTTACCAGCGCCAGGATCGTCTGCAAGAATATAACGGAGCGGCAACCTTGGGAGCATTTCCTGATAGACTGCCGAAATCTGGTGCGGTAGCGGTTCAATCGCCGAGGTATGCACGGCAAGATATGGGTCAAAAATATGTGCGAGGTTAATGCGGTAGGCTTCTGACGTGAGCCGCAGAAGATTAGCGTCCGCATCAAAACTCCAGGGCAGGCTATTGTCGAGGGTGTCCAGCCGCTCCTCGTCTTCACGGTATAGTATCTGCTCAGCTACATTGCCGGCAGCATTTTTGAACGTGACTGTCATGGCATTCGTGCCATGCCATTTGACCGCAACAACACTCACCGGCATGTTTCCAGCAATACCGATGACGTTTGCACCTACAGTTATATCTTCAAGTCGAGCCATAATCTGACTCCTCCTTTACTTAGTTACGTTATTTCCTTCCCCTTGATTATCTTTATCAGGAACAAATTCCATTATATCGGAAATATCACATTCCAATGCTTTACATATACGCAGGAGAACTTCAGTATTCACATTCTCGCCTTTGCCGAGCTTGGCAATTGACGCGGAACTGATACCTGTCAATTTTCGCAAGTCCTGCTTGTTCATCTTCTTGTCGATTAATAACTTCCATAAGTTATTATAATTAAAATGCATGATATCACCTCATATCACTCTTCTTGGGATTGCGGTAAATCAAATTTGCAATCATGCAAAAAACCACACTGTTCTTCGCCGACAACGCCAGTGAAGATGATTCGATTCACCCCATTTTGTTCATAATTAAGTTTAGGCAGCGTCCGTTTGTTTTCCACAATTATTAGCTGCCCCATTTCACGGCTATCCATAAAGTACTGAAACAAAGCGTTTTGCACGCTCTCCGATGTTTCATTCTTTGTACCCTCATCAATTCCATGCAGCGGCGTATCAATAATGTGTAGCCCGGGATTATAAACGGCATTCTCCTTCAAGAACTTGCGGAAGGCCATGATCACAATTGTATTCAAAATGGAGCAGTAGCCTTTACCCTGTGTAACATTCTTTGCCTGACCATTGATTTCCAAGTCAAAGGAGCTCTTGGAAAATCGTGCAGAGATAAGTGGTGTGTACTTACACTTCGTCAATATTTCAGTTAGTGCGGCATCCATTTCTGACCAGAATTTGTCATCAAATTTATCCATCGGTTTGTATTTGATTTCAGATTCATCTTCGTTTTGCATATCACGCAGATCAGTATTCCATCCGTCAGCAAGGCGATGAATTACTTCGAGTTCGTTGTTTAACTGAATATACACACGATAAGCGTCAATGGTCTCGGTCAAAGACTTAGCTTGCGGCTTCAGCTCTCCGACTATCAGTTCCTCAATGTTTCCTTTCTGTTCTGCCAATAGTGCAATCTCAACGTGTAATTCTTGTATCTGTTGTTTGATATCTTTTTCTGCGTCAGCAAGGTCGTTATATTGAGCAACTATTCTTGAAAGTTCGGAGCGGGCAGCCACGACATAAGATTCCGTTTTCTGTGTCGGCATTGTACCGTTACAA
>Ga0116176_10002203_pt1 | contig 14849 bp, 10 predicted proteins | sample AD_STIC08_MetaG_FD_89803 | JGI IMG/M metagenome (GOLD analysis project Ga0116176, IMG submission 89803) | Active sludge microbial communities of municipal wastewater-treating anaerobic digesters from USA - AD_STIC08_MetaG | ecosystem: Engineered > Bioreactor > Anaerobic > Digestate | place: USA...
GCCAGGCGTCCGGCCTCGGAGGCCGCGGCGCCCACCGTGCCCGACACTTCCACCGTCAAGTCGATGATCCGGAGGCCGGTGGTGACGCCGAGGGAGCAGACCTGCATCATGTCGACGACGACGCCCTGAGTCACCGCCGCGCAATCGGCCAGCCCGTCCGCCGCGGCGCCATCGCCGGGAACCGGGCCCGCGGGGACCGCCAGGTTCGTCGACGCGAAGTACGAGGTGTTGACGTAGCCGAACGCCTTGCCGCAAGCCGCCTTCAGAGCGGCCTGCGCCAACGCGACCTTGCTGATGTTCATGTCGACGCCCGCGGCCGGCTCGAGCTTCAGGCCGAAGGACCAACCCTGAAGCCCATTCACCCTGGAATCCAGCACCACGCCGCAAGCGACCGTGCCGCTGGCCGTCGCGCCCACCGGCGCCTTGAGGACCGTCGCCGCCGGCGTCATTTTCAAGTCGAAGTCGGCGCCCGTCGCTTGGGCCCACACCATCGACGCCGCGCACAGCGCCACCACAACCAACAAAACATTCTTTTTCATAGTGTGACTCCTTTGCATGTCCCTGAGAAACCCTGTTTCCAAGCCGTTTTCAAAACCGCGCATACGTCCGCTCGGCTCCATCAGTCGCATACATTGCCGGTGTCGCAGCCCAAGTCCAGGCCGTAAATGTCCGGCGTGGGATCGGTCCCGGCAGTCGGATACGGCGCCGGGATCCTCGGGCCCTGCTTGAACAGGAACCTGAGCGTGTTCACCACGTCGGCCAGATCCACCACGCCGTCGTCGTTGGAATCGCAGGCGTCCAAACACTTCGGAGAGTAGACGCCGAGGAAGAGATAGCTCATCGTCGCCGCCGGATCGGCGATGTCCACCTCCCAGTCGGTGTTGCAGTCGCCGCGGATGAACTCGGGATCATGCGCCCCGCCCACGCGAACGCAGCCGTTGTGCGTCGTCGCCGGATAGGACGCGTTGAACACCGCCACGCGGTTCGAAATCGCCACTTCGCCCGCGCCGAGCACCCCGTTCTTGAAGCGGATGCCGTACTCCTCGTGGCAGGGCTGCCCCGCCGGAATCGAGAAGTACACGTTGAGCACCTTCCCGAGGGTGTCGCGCGGAGGATACATGTGGTTGAGCGGCACGGGCGGGGTCGAATCGACCAGGATACCGATGATCAACTGCCTAGTGTCGTTGTTCGCGTTGAAGCTCACGAACTCGGCGTTGAGGAACTTGGTGAGCGTGTCGTCAAGCTGCCGCGCGCCCACGATCCCCTGATGGGTGGCATCCAGATCCACGACCTTAAGCGGCGCGTCGAACTCCACGGCCATGGAGATACCCTGAATCGGCTGCGTGGCCGAGGTGTAGTAGAAGACCACCATGGCCTCGCTGCCCGAACGGCCCACCGCGCAGCCCAGACCCGCCGGATCGGTCTCGGGCGCCGTGTCGCCGCCGGCATAGAAGTTGATGCCCTCCACCGCCGGGCCGCACACGAAGGTCACCGTCCCGTTGTTCAGGTTCGGCGGAATGCTCATGCCGTCCTGAACCAGGGTGTTGGACAGGAGCGGATGCCCGAAAACTTCGTCCACGAAGGTAAGCGCGTAGGTGTCGGACCTGGTCGCGGCGCAGTCCGCCGCCGGACGCGTGTACGTGAACACCGCGATCTCGTTGCCGACGCCGACGGGCACGGTCTGCCCGGCGTAGGGAGGGTCGAGATCCATGACCACGCCCAGCGTCCCGCCGTTCGCATAGGTCCTCGGGACGAAGAACTCCGCCGACGAAGCCGCGGCGCCCACCGCGATGCTCGCCAGGGTCAGCGCCGGATCGTGCGCGATGGACAGCACGTAGCCCTCGACCGGCTCCGTGCTATCCACGGTGATGCTCACCGGAATCGAGTTCGCGTTCAGGGCGCCGGTCGTGGAAACGATGCGGATGTCATCGCCCTTGCCGACGATCGTCACGGCGCCGCCCGCCAGGCCGAGGCCCTCGCCCGCGCCGAAACTCATGCCGCCCGCCACGATAATGTTGGAAAGCGGCGGGTCGTTCAGTCCGTCCAGGAACGCGACCGGCAGGACGACCGTGTCGCCCGGGTCGAGCCCCAAGGCCGCCATGTCCGCCCGGAGGTCGGCCTCGGCGACGAGCGCCGTTCCCGCGGGAATGGTCTGGCCGCCGTAAGGCGGCTCGAAGTCCATGATCACGCCCAGCGTGAAACCCTCCGGGAGAATCTCGGGGACCACCAGCTCGGCGGCGGCGGCGGCGCCCGCGACGCGCACATCCGTCGCCGTGATCTTCGTCGTGTCGAAAGCCACCGACAGCACAAAGCCCTCGATGGGCTCGTCGGAGGTCATCGTGACCGGCACGGTCACCGCCGACCCTTCCACCGAGCCGATCGCAAGGCTCTTTCCCTGCGCGCACAAACTGCCTGCCAAAAGCAATGCAGCGATGCACACGCTTGTTATGAACTTAATTTGTGTCATCCTCTTCCTCCTTGGCTGCAAGAAGCCCAGACCCTGAAACCGAAAACATATAACCGCCACGCAACACGAACTTCGTTCAACTGTGTTGACCCACTCAACGCCCCCTCCGTACCTCCTTTCCTTCCTTAGGAATGCGCCCAGAGCTTGCCACGGCGTAAGTCAAAAGACCACGCCACGCCTCACCTTCCATACAATTGTCTATCCTACACCACGCGCGGGTTGAAAATCAATCCCCTGCAAGAGCGCGTGACAGTATTTTCTCCACATGCACCGCCCACGCCCCCCATAACCGTCTGCGGCTCAATTATTTGCGCACGGGCGGGGGGTGTCGCGCACACGCTCATTTCTGAGAGCCGCCCCCCGCCGGCGGCGCTGTCCGCTGCGCCCTCCACGCGTGCGCGAGCATCACCGCGCCGAACCCGAGGAGCACGATGCCCCAGCGCAGATTGATGTTCAAGCCGAGCGAACGCGCGTACAGCTCCGCGTCCCAGTTCGTGACGATGCCGTAGACGACGAGCAGCGCGCCGATCAAGGCGAACATGATGCCGATCGGCCAGCGTATGTCCAGGCCCATGGGCTTCCTCTCTCTACCAGAAGATGTAGTTCAGGATCACGCAGCCGGCCAACAGGATCGCGCCGAGCACGGCCGGCCGCAGATACCAGGCCTGTTCCTCATCCCTGATGCGCGGAGTCAGCGAGTAGACAAGCCCCCCGAGCTCCGCGTCGCTCTTCGTCCGCCGCGTCGCCAGCGAGATGCCCAGCGTCAGCAGCAGGCAGGCCGTGAAAGCGAAGCTGGCCAGCCAGAAGTTCTGCGCCATCTCGCTCGGGAACGACCAGACGACCCCCGCGTAGCCGCCCTTGATGCCGGCGGTGTTGCCCGCCGCCAGGGTCAGCGCGTGGAACAGCGCCGACGTCAGCGTGCCGCCGAGCAGCCCGTAGAACGCGCCGTGCGCCGTCGTCCGCGCCCAGAACATGCCCAGGAGGAAGGTGGCGAAAAGCGGCGCGTTGACGAAGCCGAAAACGAGCTGGACGATGTCCATGGCGTTGTTGTAGTTGCTCGCGAAATAGGCGCAGGCGATGCTGAGGAGCACGCCGACCACCGTAATGACGCGTCCCATCCACATATAATGGGCGTCGCTTTTGTGCCGCGCGATGTACGCCTGGTAGATGTCGTACGTCCAGACCGTGTTGAACGCCGTGACGTTGCCCGCCATGCCCGACATGAACGAAGCCAGCAGCGCCGTGAGCGCCAGGCCCAAGAGCCCCGGCGGGCAGTACTTCTTGACGAGGGAGAGGATCACGCCGTCGTAGTCGTTCTCGACGACGGCGTCCTGCAGGCGACCCCGCAGCGTCTCGTCTTCCAGCGGGCTCGCCGCGTGCTCCGCCACGAGCGCCGCCACCTTGATCTTGTTCAGCTTCAAACCCACGGCCTTGCCGACGGCCTCGAAGGCCGCTTCCGGCGCCTGCGCCGCCGCCTTCGTCACGGCCTCGATCGCCGGCGCGTAGGCGCTCGACGCGATCAATCGCGGCGGCAGCCGGTAGCCGTCCTTGGCGGTCCACGCCAGCGTGACGGCCAGCATGCCCGGCAGGATGACGAGGGCCGGAAACAGCATCTTCGGAACGGCGGCGATGAGCGGCGTCCTGCGCGCCGCGCTCATGTTGCGCGCCGCCATGGCCCGCTGGACGACGAGGAAGTTGGTGCACCAGTAACCGAAGGAGAGCACGAAGCCCAGGCCGAACACCATCGCGAAGATGTCCACGCCCATCGGGTTCGCCGAGGGCCCGCCGAGGAGCGGCTGCCACGCGCTCGACCAAGCCTCGGGGGCGAACGTCTTTTCGGAGAGCTCCAACGTCCCCGGATCTTGGGCCACCGAAGCCAAAGTCTTCTTCATCGCGTCCCAGCCGCCCACGTCCTTCAGGCCCAAGTAGACCACCGGCGTGAAGCCGAGCACGATCATGAAAAACTGGAGGACCTCGGTGTAGATCGCCGACGTGAGGCCGCCCTTGAAAACGTAGAGCAGCACGACGGCCGAGCAGATCCAGAGGCTGAGGTTGTAGTTCCAGCCCAGAAGCTGGTTGAGCAGTTTGGCCAGGGCGTTCATCGAGATGCCCGACGCGAACACGGTCATCACCGCGAACGTGATCGAGTTGAGGCAGCGCGTGCGTTCGTCGAACCTGAGCTTGAGGTACTCGGGCACCGAGCGCGCCTTGGACCCGTAATAGAACGGCATCATGAACACCGCGAGGAACACCATCGCGGGGATCGCCCCCACCCAGTAGAAATGGCTGGTGGCGATGCCGTACTTGGCGCCGCTCGCGGCCATGCCGACGAGTTCCAGCGCGCCCAGGTTGGCCGAGATGAACGCGAGCCCCGTCACCCAGGCCGGGATGCTGCGTCCCGACAGGAAGAAGTCCTCGGACGTCTTCATGTAGCGCCTGAGCGCGAACCCGATCCCAATGACGAACGCCGTGTAGGCGAGCAAAATGATGTAGTCGACGGCAGCGAGTGCAACGGGTTGCATGGTGGGTTAATGGTATCGCGCCGCAAAAACCGCTGTCAAGGGCGGGGCGGGCGCAAAGGGAGGCACCGCGCGGCCCGGCCGCCGCATCCGAGAGCGCGGTCCGCGCCGGCCGCAGCCGGCCGCGCGGGTTATTTGGTCTTCTGCCTTTGCTTCTTGCCCTTCGGCTTGGGCGCCGCCGCGGCCTGCCGGGCCGGAGCCTCCTCGAAGCTCCCTGCGGGCGCGGTCTCGGCCAAGGGGGCGGCCGCGTCCTCGCCGCCCGCCCCGCGAATCGGCTCGAAATCCTCCTCGGGCGGCACCGCGAAGTCGCCATCGATCTCGGGAACGCCGGCGCCGCCCCCCGCCGCGTCCCGAAAGGTCTTGACGGCGCGCTCGAACGTCGCGGCGCGTGCCTCGCGCTCGGCTTGCAGCGCATCGAACAGCTCGGCGGTCGCCGTCTGGATCGCCTTGGCGCGCAGGTCGCCCTCGGACCGGAGCGCTTCCTCGATGGCGTCCTCGCGCTCGCGCTTCTCGGCGCGCAGAGTATCGTCCAACTCGCTCGTCTTGGCCAGCACGTCGGCGATGCGGTTCTTGGCATCCTCGAGGGTCGCCCGCACCGTGTCCAGGCGGATTTCCTTGACCAGCCCCTGCACCTCCGCGAGCCCTTGCTCGAGGGTTTCGATTCGTCCCGCCGTCTCGCTCGAGAGGGCGTCCTCGATCGCCGCGCTCCGCGCCTCGCGCTCCGCCGCCAAGGCCTCGTTGAACGCGGTCTCGATGCGCGTCACGTCCGAGCTCAGCGACTCCAGCAGCTTGAAGCGCTTCTCCCAGTCGCCGCGCACCGCAGCGACGTGCGCCTCGAGCCCATCGAGCCGCTGCCGCAGCGACGTCGAGGCGCGGGCGTACTCCTCGACGGCGGCGTCGCGCGCCTCGGCCTGGGCGCGCTTGAACACCCGGATGATCGTGACCGAGAGGACCGCAATGCCGAGCGCGGCGGCGTAGGGCGCGGCCCACCATCCCTTCAGGTACCACAAGACAAGCAGCGCCGCGGCGGCGACGCCCGCGTAGTGCCACGGAAGCTTCACGCGGCTCATGTCGTTGCTGGGCGGCATGGTCAGGCCTCCTTCCACTCCCTGCTTGGACGCGCGCGCCGGACGGGCGGAACCGCCCCGCGCCGCCGGCGCCGGAAAGGAACCCGCGCGACTCCCTTCCGAGCGGGTGTATATTGTGCTCAGGGGCCGCGGGAAATGCAAGCGCCTCTCCGCCGCCAAAGCCCCTGCCGGCGGCCCGAACCCGGCGCCGCCGCTTGCGCCCGCGCCCCGCGGTGGATTAGCATAACCTTACGGCGCAGCCGCGCCGCGCCTGATGCGCGGGCGCCGCCGCGCGCAAGGAGGTTCGCATGGGCACGATCGGATTGAGCGTCAACATGGAGTTCGTCAGGCACGCGGACAAGTCCTTCGAGTGGGGCGTCCGGAAGGCGGCCGAGCTGGGCTACCGCTACGTCGAGCCCATGGTGCACCTCGGACGCGAGCTTCTGAGCGAGGCAGGGTACTTCCACAGCGTGTCCATGCTGGATGACCCCTACCGCATCCGCCGCGCCTGCGAGGACGCGGGCATCGGCATCTGCAGCCTCTCGGCGCACTCGCCCCTGGTCAGGCCCGAGATCGGCACCGAGTACCTGAAGCAGGCGATCCGCTTCGCCGCCGAGTGCGGCGCCCCCATCGTCAACACCGACGAAGGCCCGAAGAAGGATTGGACCACCGTGGAGGAGGACCACGTCCTCATGCGCTACGTGCTCATGGAGGCCGCGAAAGTCGCCGAGCCCCGCGGCATCCTGATCGGACTGGAGCCGCACCAGCAGTACAGCAAGACGCCCGAGGGGCTGGACCGCATCTTGAACTTGGTCGCATCGCCCGCCATCGGCATCAACTTCGACACCGGCAACTCGTATCTCGCGGGCCAGGACCCCATCGCCTGGCTCGCCCGCGTCGCCGACCGCGTCATCCACATTCACGCCAAGGACATCTCGATCCGGCAGTCCGAAGCCGAGCGCGGCAAGGTCACCGGCACGCCCGTGGGCTGCGCCTGCGGCGAAGGCGTCGTCGACTGGCGCGCGGTCATCGAGATCTGCCGGAAGCTGCCCCGCGACATCGTCCTGTCGGTGGAGTGCGGCACGGTGGAGCAGGCGGCGCGGAGCATCGCGTTCCTGCGCCCGCTCATCGGCAACTGAAGGCGAAAGGAGAAGCCATGCCCACACGCATCAGTTCCGCGGTCGTGGCCCTGGCCTGGGCCGGGGCCGCCTTCACGGCGCAAGACCCCGCCAAGGGAATGACGCTCACGCAAGACAAAACGCAGCTCCTCGCGGCGCTGAACGGCAAGCCCGTCCTGCGCTACAAATTCGCCGAGGTGCCTTTCAAGCCTTACGTGCAGGAGTTGTACTCGCCGGGCGGCGTCAACATCCTGCGCGACGCGCCGGCCGACCATCTTCACCACCACGCCCTCATGTATGCCATGAGCGTCAACGGCATCGACTTCTGGGCCGAGACGCCTAACGCCGGAACACAGGTCCACCAGGCCTTCGCCGCCACATGGACGGACGGCGGCACGCGGGCGCGCTTCCGGGAGACGCTGGCCTGGATCGATCCGGCGGCCAAGAAGAGGGTGCTGGACGAGGCCCGCACCATCGCCGTCGTCAAGCCCGCGGCGCTGGACGCCGTGATTCTCTCCTGGGTTTCCGAGTTCAGCGTTCCCGAGGGGCTGGCAGAGGCGACGCTCTCCGGCTCCCACTACCACGGCCTCGGCCTGCGGTTTCCGGTCTCGATGGACGCGGGCGGGGAGTTCCGCAACTCCGCCGGAATCAAGGGGGAGGTTTTCCGGGGCGAGGAGCGCCTAGTCCCGGCGGACTGGTGCGCCTACACGGCCAAAGCGGAGGGCAAGGAGGTCACGGTCGCCATGTTCGGGCTCCCCGCCAACGTGCGCGCCCCCACCTTGTGGTTCGCCATGTCGGGGCCCTTTGCGTATCTCTCCGCCACCATCGGCCTGTACAAGGAGCCTCTCAAAATCCAGCGCGGCAAACCCCTCGTCCTCGCCTACGGCGTGGCCGTCTGGGACGGCCGCCCCGACGATGCGACCATCGCGATGACCTGCGCGCGGTGGGTCGCGCGCATGCAGCGCCCCAGCGCCGCCGAGGCCGCGAAGTAGCGCTGGACCCCGGTCTTACGGTTAGAATGCGAAGTGGCGCCGCCCCGGTCTTCCGGTTAGAATGTCCACCCATTCGCCGGCGGAAGGAGGCCATGATGCGCACGCGATGGCTCGTGTTCCTGCTCGCGGCCCTGGGCGCGGCCGCGGGCTGCAGGCGCCAGGAAGTTATCAAGGACTACGCGCGGCCCCTGCCCCCGGGCGCGCTCGGCCTGCGCAAGATCACCGATCCGGCCGAACTGCCCGACCTGAAAACGGCCTACGCCTCCATCGACGGCTCCCTCGATGAGGCGCTCGCCCGCTCGCTGGCGTGGATGGCGAAGCCCTCGGCCGCGCGGTATTTCCCCGCCGCCGGGGTCACCTTCGAGCACGCCGCCCGCAGCCTCGCGGCCTTCCGGAAGCTGCTGGACACCTGCGCCTCGGCGGCGGACTTCGAGCAACGGGTCCTCGAGGATTTCGACGTGTACACCAGCATCGGCTGGGACGGAAACGGCACGGTGCTCTTCACCGGCTACTACGCGCCGGTCTTCAACGCTTCCAAGGAACAAACCGTCGAATACCGCTATCCGCTCTACACGCGCCCGCCGGACCTGGAAGTCGACCCCGCGACGGGCGAGACCCGCGGCAGGCGGGCGGGCGGCGCACTGGTACCCTACGCCACCCGGGCGGAAATCGAGAATTCCCGGATGCTCGCCGGCCGAGAACTCGTCTGGCTCAAGGACAAGTTCGCGGCCTACGTCATCCATGTGAACGGCTCGGCCAAGCTCGTCCTGCCCGACGGCTCGGTGATGTACGTCGGCTACGCGGGCAACAACGGCCACCCCTACACGAGCGTGGGCGACATTCTCGTCCAGGAGAAGAAGCTCGATCCCGACAAGAAGGGGTTGGCGGCCATGCGCGACTTCTTCGCCGGGAACCCCGCTCAGGCCGACCGCTACCTTCACAGGAACGACCGCTTCGTCTTCTTCCAGGAGTACGCCAGCGCGAACTGGCCGGCCGGCTCGCTCGGCTTCAAGGTGACGCCGGAGCGCACGCTGGCGACGGACAAGAGCGTCTTCCCCCGCGCGGGCGTGACGCTCGTCCAGACCAAGATCGGCGGCCAGGACGGCGGGAAGCGGCCCTTCCTGCGCTTCATGCTGGACCAGGACACCGGCGGGGCCATCCGCGCGCCCGGCCGCGGCGACATTTACATGGGCATCGGCCCGAAGGCCGAGTTCCTGGCGGGCCGCCAGGCCGAGGAGGGGCGCCTTTACTACTTCTTCCTGAAGCCGAAAAGAATGTAAGGCGCGCCGCATGAAGGCCGGCCGTCCGGGAGACGCCGTCATGATCACGGAGCAGATCGCGCGGTGGGCGCGCGAACGCCCCGGCGTCGTCGCGCTCCAGACCTTCGGCGGGGGCGATCCTATTCGCCTGGACTACGCTCGGCTTCGGGAGCGGATCGCAGCCGCCGCGGCGCTTCTCAGGGCCGCGGGAACGGGACCCGGCGACCGTGTGGCGCTCTTCGCCGGAGACGGCCCCGAATGGGCGCTCGCGTACCTGGCGATTCACGCCACGGGCGCCGCCGTCATCCCGCTCGACGCGCAGTACGGCGTCCCCGAACTCAAGGTGCTCCTCGACTTCGCGGCGCCGAAGGCCGTCATCGCCGATGCGGCGCGGCGCGCCAAGATCGAGGCGGCCTGCGCCGCGCCGCTCTGGGAATTGGGCAGCCTGCGCGGCGCCGGCGCGCCCGGGCTCGTCGCGGCGCCGCCGGCGCCGGAGTTCGTTCCCCACGCGCATGCGCCCGAGGACTTGATGGCCCTCCTCTTCACCTCCGGAACCACGGGGGACCCCAAGGCCGTGCAGCTCACGTGCGCCAACATTCACGCCAACATCGAGGGAATTCTGCGCGGCATCCGCGTCACGGACAAGGACAACCTGCTCCACGTCCTGCCGCTTCACCACGCCTATGCGGCCACGGTCGGGCTGCTCGTGCCGCTGGCGGCCGGCGCCACGGTGACCTTCTGCGCCTCCCTCAAGGGGCCCGATCTCGTCGCGGCGATGCAGACAACCGCCGTGACCGTGCTGCCGGGAGTGCCTCAGCTCTTCGTCCTCTTCGACCGCGCGATCTTCCAGCAAATCGATGCTCTGCCGCTCCCGCCGCGCGCGCTCTTCTGGACGCTTTACGCCCTCGCGCGCGCCCTGCGCCGGGCGACGGGCCTGCGGGTCGGCCGTTTCTTCTTCCGCGCCATTCATCGCCGTTTCGGCCCCCGCTTCCGGCTGTGCGCCAGCGGCGGCGCGAAGCTCGACCCCGCCGTGGCGGAGCGCTTCCTTAACCTGGGAATTCTGATGCTCGAGGGCTACGGCCTCACCGAAACGTCGCCGGTCATCTCCTTCACGCCGTACCGCCGGCCGCGTCCCGGCTCGGTGGGCCGGCCGCTCCACAACGTCGAGGTCAGGATCGATGCGCCCGAGGGCGCCGGCGAGATCTGCGTCCGCGGGCCGGCGGTCACGCCGGGGTACTACCTGCGCGACGATGCCACGGCCGAGGTCATCAAGGACGGCTGGTTCCACACCGGCGACCTGGGCTTTCTCGATGCCGACGGCATGATTCATATCACGGGCCGGGCGAAGGAAGTGATCGTGCTCGCCTCGGGCAAGAACATCTACCCTGATGATGTGGAAAAACACTACGAGAACACTCTCTTCGTCAAGGAAATCTGCATCGCCCCCCACGCGGACGAGGGCGGCGCCGCCGGCGGTCTGCGCGCCATCGTCGTTCCCGACGAGGCGGCCCTCGCGGAGCGCAAGGTCGCCAACCCGCGCGAGCGCATCCGCGCCGAGTTGGCCAAGACCGCCGCGGCGCTGCCCAGCTACATGCGTTGCGCCGACGTCGTCCTCTACGCGGGCGAGTTCCCGCGCACGCGGCTCGGCAAACTCAAGCGCGCCGAAATCGCCGCGCGCCTCGCGGGACGGAGCCGCGAGGGCGCCGCCGGCCAACCCGCCGAGCCCGCGCCGGAAGCCCGCGCCCTCCTGGAGCACCCCTCGGCGGCGCGCTTCCTCGCGCGCCTGGCCGAGACCATCGCCGCCAAGCAGCCGCTCCACCCGGCGCAGGACCTGGAGTTCGACCTCGGCGTCGATTCGCTCACTCAGATCCAGATCACGGCCGTGCTCGAGGACGAATTCGGCGTCGTCATTCCCGACGAGGAGCGCGCCGCCGTCAGGACCGTGGGCGATTTCCTCGCGCGCATCGCCGCCGCCGGCGGCGCGGGTGCCGCGGGCGCCGGCGCCGCCCGCGACGACGGCCTAGGCCGGTACTCATGGGCGGCGCGCCTGGCGGGCCCCGTCGACCCGCCGCTTGAGGCGCGCTTCAATCTCGCGCGCGGCGCGGCGAAGCGCCTTCTCGTCCGCGGCGTCAAGACGCTCGCCATGCTCCTCCTGCGCCCGGCCTTCCGGACGCGCCTGGAGGGCGCCGCGAAGCTCCCGCGCGAGGGCCCCTTCATCATCTGCCCGAACCACGTGAGCTACCTCGACCCGATCCTCGTCTACGTCCTGTTTCCGATGCGCGTCGTCCACCGCCTCCTCTTCGTCGCCTTCGGCGAGATTTTCAGGCGGGCGCCGCTTTCCTGGATCGTCCGGTTCGCGCGGCTCATCCCGACGGGCGGCGCCGATACCACTGAAACCTCCCTCCGCCTGGCGTACCAGGGGCTCCGGCGCGGCCTGCACGTCTGCATCTTCCCGGAGGGCGGCCGCGCGACGACGCCGGGCGAAATCCAAGCGCCCAGGCCGGGCGCGGCCATCCTCGCCATCGAGACCGGCGCGCCCATCGTCCCCGTGAGGATCGACGGCGCCGAAAAGACGCTCTCGACTTTCCACCCGGGATTCCGGCTCTGCCGGGTCGCCGTCGCCATCGGCGATCCGATTGCGCCGCCCGCCAAGGACTGCGGCGACCCGCAGGCCGCGCACCAGGAGCTCATGCGCGCGTGGCGCGAGGCCATCGCCCGCCTGGCGCCCGCCGAGGAAGCCCGCCATGTCTGAGCCCGGCGCGCCCCCGCGCAGCCCGAGCGTCCTGTGCGCCGGTTTCCAGGCGCTCCTCGCGGTGCAGTTCTTCTGCGCCTGTGAGGGCAATCTGCTCAAGACCGTGATCTCCCAGGAAGTCTCCTTCGGCGGCTGTTGGGCGGGCTACCTGGGCAGCGGCGGAACGGGCCTCGTGGCGGCGCTCTTCACCCTGCCTTTCATTCTGTTCTCAGGCTGGGCCGGCCAGCTCGCCGACCGCTACAGCAAGCGGAAGGTCGCCCGGGCGATGGTGCTCATCGAGGTGCCCATCGCCGCCGCCGCGCTCTTCGCCCTGTGGGCGGAAAGCTTCTATGTCATGCTCGTGCTGCTCTTTCTGATCGGCGCGCAGAACGCCTTTTTCGGCCCCGCGAAGTACGGCATGATCGCCGAGCTGGTGACGGACGAGACCCTCGGCCGCGCCAACGGCCTCATCAACATGCTCACCAACATCGCGATCATCGCCGGCGTGATCCTCGGAGGGATTCTCAGCGACGGCTACCCCGCCGACCGCCTGTCGCCGGGCGCCGCCGCCGTCGCCATCGCCCTGCTGGCCCTCGCGGCGGCGCGCTTTCTGACGCCGCTCACGGCCCAAGACCCCGCCGTGCGCTGCTCCCGTCAACCCTTCGCGCCCTACGCTTTCACCATCCGTCTGATGCGCCGGGACGGCTACCTCTTCCTCCTCGCTTTGGGCGGCAGTTTCTTTTACTTCATCGCCATGATGGGGATCACCGCGCTGCCCGAATTCAAGGACCCCTCGGTGCTCGCCATCGGCGACAGCGAGGCCGCGGTGCTCCTGATCCCGCTGACGGTGGGCATTGGCATCGGCTCGGCGCTGGCGGGATTCCTGATGCGCCGGCAGGGAGTGCGCCTGACCCTCGCCGCGCCGGGAACGGCGGGCATGCTCATCTTCCTGGCGCTGCTCGGATTCCTGCCCCTCGCGCCGGCGGATTCGGGGCGCGGCCTGGCCGCCGCCTCTTACGCCGCCACCGAGGCGTGCCTCGTCGGCCTCGGGCTTTCGGGCGGCCTGTACATCGTTCCCTTCCTGGCCGCGATTCAGGAGCGCGCGCCGGCGGAATCCCGAGGACGGGTTCTCGGCTTCGCCAATTTCTTCAACTTCGTGTTCATGTGCCTGGGGGCGCTTCTTTACTACGCGCTGCGGCAGGCCGTCGCCATCCAGACGACGTTCATCGTCTGCGCGGCGCTGCTGCTCCTGTTCGCGCTGTACATGTGGCGCGCGGTGCCGCGGGCCCGCGCGCGGGCCGCCGCCGCGGGGGCGCGTTGAGGCACGCGCGCGTTCGGCCTTCCGGCGCCCGCCGGCCGGCCGCGGCGGCTACACGAACTCCGCCATGGTCACGACTCGCGTGTCCTGCTTGGGGAGCGCGCCCTCATCGAGCGCAGCGCCGGCCTTGTGCTGGTAGCCCTTGCCGGGCTCGATGTCCCAGATGAGCGGCGCCAGGAAGAGCACGGTCGCCTTGAAACCTTGGACGATGGCGCCGAGGTCGCCGGTTTGCTTCGAGTCGCAGGCCTCGTTCTCCATGACGAACGGCGCCTTGAAGCCGCGCTCCTTGAGGGTTTCCATGAAGTCCGTCCAAGGGATGCTGTCGGCGCCGCCGAAGCCCGGCATCTTGGCGGCGTAGTGGTGGCGATCCCAGTCGTGGGCGGGCTGCGGCACGCCGGCCTTGGCCGCGAGGGCGGCATCGACCTTCTGCATGGGATACATGCCGCCCCAGTAAACGCGGCCCTTCGTCGCCAGGTTGCGCGTGCCTTTCACGTGGACGCGGTGCAGGCGCGCCATGTCGGTCTCGCGGATGACGGCGCAGGGGTCCGTGCCCTGCCAAGCGTCGTGGCTCGGATCGTAGGTCTCGCCGTGGGCGGGGCTGTCGATCAGGGCGTACATGAGCTTGCGGGCCGCCAGCGTGCCGGGCAGGTTGTTGTACGTCACGGGCGCCGTGGCGGGGCGCCAGCCCTCCATGGGGCAGTTCTCGTAGATGATCGTGACGCCGAGGCTTTCGGCGTACTTGATGATGGGCCGGAAGACCTTGGCGTATTCATCCAGGTTTTTCTGGAAGCCGCCGGCCTCGTTCCCGAGCTCGTGGTTGTAGCCGACGAAGGTGCCGACCTTGACATCGTTGCGGTCTCCGCCCATGAGGTGCGCCATGCGGATGAGCTTCAGGAGGTGGTCCTGGTTCGCGCGCCGGGCGTCGGGATCTCCGCCGATGAGGTTCTCGTAGGCGCCGAGGGAAAAGCGCAGCCCCATGCGGTTGAATTCGCCCACGGCGCGCTTGGCCGCCTCGAGAGTGAAGCCCTCGTACTCCATGTGGGTCGCGATGTGGTCCTGGCGCGTTCCGCCCTGTCTGAAGACGCAAACCTCGACGCCCTGGGCGCCGATCTCCTTGGCCAGCCGCATCACTTCGGCCAGGGGCCGGCCGGGAAACGCCGAACTCATCACCCAGATAGGATTGTTGGTCGCGGCCATGACGATGTCCTCCTCAGATTTCGCCGACTGGAGCGCCGGCCGCGCGCGGCCGCGCGCGGCGCCGAGGACTTAATTGGAACCCGAAGCGGGGCTGGAAGCAAGGCGGCGGCGCGCTACGGGCTCTCGAACCCGATCGAAAACATCCGGTCCAGGTCGTGGCGCGAGTAGGCCCGGAAGGCGA
>Ga0116176_10002207_pt1 | contig 14844 bp, 12 predicted proteins | sample AD_STIC08_MetaG_FD_89803 | JGI IMG/M metagenome (GOLD analysis project Ga0116176, IMG submission 89803) | Active sludge microbial communities of municipal wastewater-treating anaerobic digesters from USA - AD_STIC08_MetaG | ecosystem: Engineered > Bioreactor > Anaerobic > Digestate | place: USA...
CAGTGGACACTGATCTACCCGCCAGATCACCAATTTCTTTGGCGGCCTCCTGGCTGCGCTCAGCCAGCTTGCGCACCTCAGCCGCCACCACCGCAAATCCTTTGCCATGTTCACCGGCACGAGCCGCTTCAATGGCGGCATTCAGAGCCAGCAGGTTAGTCTGGTACGCAATGTCATCCACGATGCCAATTTTTGCTGCGATCTGCTTCATGGCAGTCACCGTCTGGCTGACCGCGCTGCCGCCGTCGAGCGCTTCCTTGCTGGTCTTGGTCGCCATGCCGTCAGTGACCTTGGCGTTGTCGCTGTTTTGGCTGATGCTGGCGGACATGACATCGATTTGCGAAGACGTTTCTTCCACGCTGGCAGCTTGCTCACTGGCAGCCTGACTGAGAGATTGCGCAGTAGCACTGACCTGGTTGGCCGCGCCCGTCAGTGCGTCCGCAGCCCCACGCACTTCGCCCATCACACGGGTGAGGTTGTCTGCGGTGGAGTTGACGTTGTCTTTGACCGTGCCAAAAAGGCCCTGGTAATCGCTTTCCATGCGTTTAGTCAGGTCGCCTTCCGCAAACGCAGCCATAACATCGGCCACATCCGTCAGGCCACGCTCACTGGTGTTCAACAACTCGTTCATGCTCTTGGTCAGCACCGCAAAGAAACCCGCCTTACCCTCTTCCAGCAGGCGCTGGGTAAAGTCACCCTGTGACGCTGCCTCTACGATAGCGGCCACTTCCCGCTCAACGCCCACTTCGGCCGTACGGTCCGCCCACTCCACTACGGTGCCAATGCGGGCGCCGTCGGAGTCCAGAATGGGGCTGGCGTTCAGGCTGAAATGCAACGTTCCCACCTGAATCTTGGTGCTATAGGTTGATTTGAGTGCCGACAACATGCCGCGCTGGTGCGCCGGGTTTTTGTGGAACACATCGATGTTCTGACCTATGAGTTTGCGGGCGTCAAAGTTCGGCAGCGATTTACGCAATTCCGCCTCATTGCGCAGCATCATGGCGCTCACAGTCTCATTCGTGTAAATGATGATGTTGTCCGCATTGGCAATCATCACATTGGTGCTGCACTTGTCCAGTGCATTCTTGATGCGCAAGTTGGTCCGCGCCGCGCTTGCTGCCGTTTGCAAAGACGCTTGTACCTGGTCCATGGCTTCGCTGATGCGGGCTTTTTGGCCAGGCAATCGGTCCATTGTCACGTCCAGTTTGCCGTCGGAATACGACTGCACCACTTCCACCAGCCTGGTCTGGGTCTTGATATGCGATTGCACCAAAGCATTCATACCTTGGGCCAAGGTGCCGTAGGTACCAGGAAGCGCTTGGGCAGATATCACGTAGTCCAGGGAACCGGCATCATGCTGGCGAGCCATCTCCTGCTGTGCCGCTTCAAAGGCTTGCAAGGTTGTCTGCATTTTTGCCAGTGAAGACAACAACTGGCCCGTCTCGTTATTGCCTTGCACTACAACATTCATATTCAAATCGCCTTGCGCCACGGCACTTGCGACAGCCACTGCGTCGCTTACCGGGCCTGTTATAGACCGCACAAATGCTACCGCCAAACCAAGCGAGGCCAACAAACCAACACCCAGCAGACCCAGCAATATGTACATCGACCGGTGCAGGCGCACCGCGCGGTTATCCAATTCCTTTTTCAGCGATTTGATAGCCAAGGCGTTAAAGTCGTACAAGCTATCGATTGCGCGGGTGAATTCATCGAAATATGCAGTGGCCGGGTATTTGTAATCTGCCGCATTGATAAGCGCCGAATCAACCAGGGTCAATGTCTTGCCCACCAAAGCGCGGCTGGCCTCGCCCGGTGTACCGATGTCCGCCTTAAGGTCTCTGTTGGCGGTCATGGCCCGATCGAGATTACGGAACATATCACCACGCACTTCTTGCACGCGCTTGACCAGGCCCGACAAGGTGGCCCTCCCCTCTGGAGGCAATGCACCAGCGTTGAGAAAGCCCGTGCCCTGCGCACGCAATATACCCAGGTTTTCACCCAGCAGCGGCATGTGGACCATGGATGATTGAATCAAAAAGTAAGTGTCCTCCGCGGGATCCAGTGCCAGGCCAAACTCACTCACCAGTTCTTCATTCACGACCAACATATCCTCAATCAGCTGCGTATGCAGCTTGATGCTTTCTGCGGATTTGATCTGCTTGCTTGCAACCATCTGCTCAAGGCTGGCCCAGCTTTTCCGCACCGAAGTCCACATGCCCATGGTTTTCTCGGCAGCCTGTGCGGCTTTCAACTCTGCATCCAACTCGTCCATTGCTTTGACAACTTTGTCGCGCTGACCGGGGCGACGCTCTGCCAGGGCTTCGTTGCCACCGAGGGCACCTGCTGACATACCACGGTGGGTCTGTGTCATCTGAACAACTCGGATGAGAGTGGCAACCGCGTGCACTCCCATATCTTCACGCTCTACAACAGCAATTTCGGCTGCAGAGTTTCGGTACAGGACCAACGTTGGCGCAGCCACCATGACCAGAGCCAGAAGGCCCAGAATCATGAATTTTTGGGACAGGCTGATGCGATGCATAAAAGACATTTTGATTCCTATCAGCGCAATGCGAGTAGTGAAAGCTAGACTGGTGCCGCCGAACCCATTTGGGTGCTGCCGATGTTGTTGACGGTGAGCTCGGCCAGAGACACCACATCCAAAATCAACGCCACTTCGCCGCTACCCAGGATGCTGGAACCCGATATACCGCGCAAAGACTTGAACAAGCGCCCCAGTGGCTTGATAACGGTCTGCTGTTGACCCAACAAAACCTCAACCTCAATGCCGTATTGGCCACGGTGTGAGTTCACCACCACCACACTGACGCGGTCAGTGTGGTTGGACTCCACGCTGTACAGGTCGCGCAGGCGTACCACCGGCAACACAGCGCCACGAAGCTCCAGGCAGTGGCGCCCGGAAGCATCCACCTTGACGTCGCGTCCTCCAGCCTCAATGACTTCCACTACTGACTCGAGCGGCAGCACGAACTTGGCCTTTCCCACACCGACCAGGAATCCGTCGATGATGGCCAGCGTCAGCGGCAGTCGAATATCCACCTGCAAGCCTTGACCCGGATTGCTGGTCAGGCGCAAGGAGCCACGCAGGGCTTCAATATTGCGACGCACCACATCCATTCCGACACCCCGGCCCGACAGATTGGTCACTTGCTCGGCGGTAGAAAAGCCCGGCTCAAAGATGAGCATATTGATCGCGTCATCACTGGGAACGACACCTTGCTCAACCAGTCCTCGGTTCCAGGCACGCTGCAAAACACGTTCGCGGTTGATCCCGCGGCCGTCATCCTCGATGCGGATCAAAATCGCGCCGGTTTCGTGCTGCGCACTCAGAACCAGCTTGCCCTGGGCCGGCTTGCCCGCAGCAATGCGTTCTTGCGGCGGCTCCAGCCCATGGTCCAGGGAATTGCGAACCAAGTGCATGAGCGGGTCGGCAATCTTTTCGACCATGGATTTATCCAACTCGGCCTCACCGCCCACAATTTCAAAATTCACTTCCTTGCCCAGACTCGAAGCCGTATCACGCACCACGCGACGGAACCGACTGAATGTTTCACCAACAGGAACCATGCGCAGGCCCAGTGTGCCATTGCGTATTTCCTCAATCAGGCCATTCATGTAGAGATTGGCTTCGATCAAAGCGGAGTTATGGGTCTCGCGGGCCAGCAGCGTTGCACCGGCACCGGCAATCACCAGTTCACCCAACAGATTGATCACAGCATCCAGCCGATCCGCCTGAACGCGGATATAGCGCTCTTCACTGGGGGCGTTATCACGAATCTTTTGTTGTTTGCCAAGCGCTGCCGCAACAACCTCCGGTGCCACGCCCGCCTGTGATTCCAGCAGATCACCCAACTTGGGCTTGCCAACTACCGGCATCCCACGCGACTGCTGCTGGCTACTCAATACCTGATTCAGTTTGTCCTGCGATACGGCACCCACCGATACCAACAATTCACCCAGTCGTGGTGACTCCGGCATTTCCTCAATCGCACGGGGCCATGCGTTGGCCTTCGGTCTCCGGCGCTACAACGTCGAGTTCACAGTCATCCAGCACAAAACTGAACGCCCCCTCGATGTCCTCTCGGTTGGCCGTGGTTTCCAGTTCCATGAAGAAGCTCAGATAGCAGCTTTCCGGGTTCAAGTTCACCAGTGGGGGTACGGTTTCCGAACCGCAGCGTACGCTCACCACACGCCCCATGTCCCGCAGGTACCGGGCAATGGACAGGGGGTCCATACCGTTGCGAAACGTCTCTGGGCCAAATCGGGCTGAAATGGTCCAGATGCGTAAACCACCTTCAGGTGTTTGAACCGTGGTGTTGTCTGTCTTGGCTCCACCTGTGGAAACCACATCCGCCGCGGCCGCAGGATCTGTCAGCGCCTGGAGCTGGGTCACCAAATCGGCTCGGTCAGATTTTTGCTCGGGAGTATCGGCGCCTTCGTCGGCAGCGGTATCGACCAAAAACTTGATCTGGTCATTGCATTGCAACAGCAAGGTACTGATGTCCGGCGTGAGGGCTATGTCACCATCGCGCATTTTGTCCAGCAAGGTCTCGACGTGGTGGGTGAACTCCACAACCCGGTTGAGACCAAAAATACCGGCAGAACCCTTGACGGTATGCGCACACCGGAACAGTGAGTCCAATAACTCCCGGTTGTCAGGCTGTTCTTCCAGCTCCAGTAGAAGGGTTTCAATGGCCTCAATTTGCTCGGCCGCCTCGCTAATGAAAGCGGGCATGGCCTGGGCAATAAAGTCCTGGTCGGCATCGCTGCTGTAGCTCATGGGTTGGACTCCCCGGAATGTGACTTGAGGTAAAGCGGGTCCAGCCAGTCACCAAAACCCAAGGTACGGCAGGCCTCGGCAAATGGCTCACTGGCTTCCACCAGATGCCAGGTCTGCTCCATGTTGCTTAAAGCAGCGAGCAGCTGCAGGCCGGAACCATCTACTTCGACCACATCGCGTGCGGATATCTCCAGATAGCCTTTTGCCTTGGCCATCTGGGCGGTCACCCATGTGAGCAACGCATCGCGCGATTCCAGCGCACTGTAGATATTCAACTCGGAGGGAAGCTCAAATCGATCACTCATGGATTGCCCCAGGCTGCATCAACAAAAAAACTCAAACTCCTGCGGCTTTGCCGCCCGAACCAACACTCTCACTCAGGGGCAAAGTTTTCCGACTGCGCTCACCAGTTGGGTTGGCGAAAACGGTTTGACCATCCAGGCCTTGGCTCCAGCCGCCTTGCCTTCTTCCTTTTTCGAGTCCTGGCTTTCGGTCGTCAACATCAATATGGGCATGAACTTGTAGGCCGGCAACTGCTTGGCCGCCTTGACAAACTCGATACCGTTCATGACCGGCATGTTGATATCGCAAACCGCCATGTGAACTTGGCGGCCGTCCAGCAAGGCCAATGCGGCCTTTCCGTCACCGGCTTCCAGGACGTCGTAACCAGCACCGGTCAAAGCCATTCTTACCACTTGACGCAAGCTTGCAGAGTCATCAATTACCAATATCGTCTTTGCCATTTCAACCTCTCAAAAAAAAGTAGTTTCGTTGTTGCTGCTGCTGCTCGTCGGCACAGCACGGTCTATTGCACGGTGGTCCTGGTGCTGCTCTGTCATGGCGTATTGCGACTCCAATCTAGCCAACCAGGTGGCCAAGTCAGGTACCTGCGCAGCCTCGCCTGCAAATGCCTCCTGCAGGCGCGTGATGTCGCCCTCGATCAGCGCCAGCATCTGGCTGATGCGGTCCTGGTATTGAAAGCCCATGTACATGCGGTCTACCTGCTCGGCAACCATTTGTGTTTCATGTTGAAAGGGTTTGGAGATTTGCTCCAGGGCGCCCACGGCGTTGCGAACCATCTCCAGTACCTGCTCCACCGCAGACCGGCTGGAAATCGTCAATGCACCATCCTGCAAAACGGGTTGCAAGGCTTTCTCGCACGCCTCCACCAAACCCGTTACACCGCCTATCGGTTGCGCCAAAGCGTCGTTGATTTGCTTTGACTGGCGCTCAGCCATATTGATGTGCGGGCCAATGTCAGAAAAGGCCTGGAGCATCTCGGTCACGGCACCTTCAGACTGCGCACGCGAGGTGGACAAATGGCGCCCCCAAACGGGCAACAAACCGGCGCACAACGCAAGCTGCGCCCGTTCAGAATGAACATCCGCTTCATCAGACGACACGGCAGAAATAGGTTTTGGCATGGTTGTGCTCAAGGCGAAGGGCCGTGCTAATTGGACCACTGTGCGTTGACATAGCAGCCACATCCAATGAGGCGGTCTTGATCAAGCGGCACGACGTAGGACACCTTGGTTTGCATTTCTTGCGTGAGTGGGTTGGTAATGGAATAGGTCACCCAGCCGCCATCGTCGCTGTCACACACCTTCCAGGCATCCGCAGTCAATTGCTCACCGACTTCACCAATCAGGTCAACCAACCTGACCCCCACGCGGGACTTGTCTGCGCCGCAAACCACATAGGCGCCCTGACGATCAAAGATAAAGATGTACAAGTCTTTCCAGTTGAACTTGCCCTGTTTGTCCTGGAAAACGGCAATCGCATCGCGCAAGCCCAATTTGCCAATCTCCACGAGACCGTCAAACACCATTTGCCGCGCTTCGTCCGCCGAGCCCTGGCGCAACTGGATATGGCTCACGGAGATTTCCAGCTCAGACGCCTGCAGGGTCATGCTGTCAGAGTTGGCACTGGCGCGCACCACCAATGCTGCATTTTCCTGGGTCAATACATCCAGATCGCCCACTGCGGCCACCACATCCTGCAAGGCCGCGCTTTGCCCGGCGCTGCCTTCGGCCATGACATTGACGTTGGTTGCGATTTCACCAATGCCGGCGACCAAACTCTCCATCACTTTGTTGATGCGCTCAATCTGCTCCACCGTGGCATTGATGCGGTCAGAAGACTCGCGGATCAGGCCTCGCACCTCGCCCGCAGCGGTCTGGCTGCTCTTGGCCAGGCGACGCACCTCTGCTGCCACCACCGCAAAGCCGCGCCCCTGCTCACCGGCGCGCGCAGCTTCCACGGCCGCATTGAGCGCGAGCAAATTGGTCTGGAAGGCGATTGCATCAATCGTGCCCACGATTTCGTTCATGCGACCAGAAGTGGCTTGCAGGGGGCCGAGACTATTCACAGTCAACTTCATTTCGTCGCCAGCACCAGACGCTTCCTTGTGCAGCATGTCGGTCATGACGCTGACTTCCTGCGACGCTTCGGCGTTACGCGACACCGTCTCACTAACCCGTCGAACGTGTAAGGCTGTTTGCGTCAGGTGTTCACCTTGGGCCTGGGCCCGCTCAGCCAGCGAGCGGGTGTCATCGACCAGCTTTTTTCCAGTATCGCCCAGTTGCACCGCCGCGCTGCGGATATTGGCGACCATTTCGGACATGCGCCGGGTCACCAAGTCGAACTGGCGGCCAAAGTTTCCAATACTGTCAACGCCCGTCGAGCCGCTGGAGCCTGTCAGGTCGCCGGTTGTCGCCTGTTCCATGACCCTTTCAATCTGGTCGCGGTCTGTCGAGTTGCTCCGGAAAAAACACATCACCGCGTAACCCCACAAGGCCACCCCAAAAAACGCGATGAACAACACAGCCCACACATGGGTAATCGATTGATCCTGGGCGCTGCCGACCACCGCAGTCGGTTGGGTCAATACCGAAACATGCATGAACGTCAGCAACACAATGGCGGCCAGCAGTGGCGTCGCGATCACCCAGAATTTGGAGCGCCCGCTCACTTTGGCCATCAAAGCAACACCTGGCTTGAATAGTCCATTCACTGGTTTATTAGTAGCCAAATCCACACCTCGCGCTTACGTTAAACAAATTCTGCAGGGTCATCGATGGCACGCGCCGCCATGTGAACCGCGTGAAGCGTCCAATCAAATGGACTCACCGCAAGCCATGCCCCACCGTGTTGAAGCTGAAATGACTTTAGCAGAGTTATATGGGCGTTCGGCAAAAATTTTCCGACTTTGGTGCGCAGCGGTCCGAAGGCCTTTGCGCTCGGGCTCAGGCAGCTACGGACGTCTTCGGCACAGCCCGACGCGAGCGCTTGGGTTTGGCTGATTCTGCGCTGGCTGGTGGCAATTGGGGCGTGCGTCTGGGGGCAGCGCGGGGCTTGCCCCGGGCCGCGCGTTGAGCCAGGGCCACATATTCCTGAAAACTGTCCCGCAGACACTGTGCCAGCACGTCCGGGTCGGGCAATTGCTCTGCGCAACCGGTAAACGAAATCACAATCGTGTCGTTGTAACCGGTTACTGAAAAGACAAGCCCCATGCCGTCTGAAATCGGCATGATGGCCGACAGGTAGGTCAACCGAGCACCTTGCAAATAAAGCGGAACCCGGGAGCCCGGCACGTTGGTGATGGCGCAGTTGGCCAAAGGCGCCCAATCGCCCAGCAAGGCGGAAGCCGAGCGCAGCATCTTGCTGGTGGCTGCAATGGCCAGTGACGGCGCGTTCTGCGCCAGGTTGGTCAGCTCGCGCGCGCTGAGCGCCTGCGCCATGACCGAAGACGACGAACTGGAAGACTGAATGGAAGCGAGGCGCGCAACCGGGTCTGCCACATCGGTCGCCAGAGCCACGCGCACCCACGAAAAATTGGTCTCCGGGTCTGACTCCAGATCACTGTGCACCGCGATAGGCGCAGCGGCCAGCAGGGTCTCGCCCGGCAACTCTTCCTGCATGTCGAGGTAGCTGCGCAAACCACCGGCACACACGGCCAACACCACATCGTTGACCGAGGCGTTGGGCACAAGTGCCCGAATGGCCTTGAAATCCGCCAGCGCAAAACGACGGGTGTCGAAAACGCGTTGGGCGGACACCTCGGTGTTGAAGCGGGTCATGGGAAATGTGTGCGGCACGCCCATGAGCTCGCCGGCAAACGTTCTGGCCGTTGCCTTCAGCGCTGTCCAGCTGGCGCGCAGTGGCTGCGCCATGCGAAACGGAAACAGGGCCAGGTTGACGCCCGCCAGCCAGAAGAGTTGCAAATTGCCGGGCGCATTCTCGGGAAACCAGGGTGCAGCAGGAAACGGCGCGGGCGCAGCAGGCGTGAGGTCGTGCAACAGCTTGGTTATCTCATTGCCATTGGCCACATCAATGGCGGCGTGGTGCACCTTCAACAGCACCGCAAAACTCCCCACGGGGAGGTCCAGAAAACTGTCCAGCCCCTCGATCACGTACATCTCCCACAGCGGGCGATTCAAATCGAGCGGGCGGGCATGGATGCGAGCTGTCTGGATGCAGAACTGGCGCCAGTCGCCGGGTTTGGGCAGCGCAATATGGTGAACATGGTGCTCAATATTGAAGTTGTCGTCTTCAATCCAGTAGGGGTAGTCCAGGTCCAGCGGAACGCGCAGGATCTTCTCGCGGAAATTGGGCAACTGATCCAAACGGCTGTTGACGTGGGCCAGGATTTGCTTGAAGCGAACAACCCCGCCCGGCGCCGTGGACTGGTCATAAATGTGCAACAGCGTCACGTTGGAGTTGGCGTGCGCGGTATCCGAGTAGATAAAGGCGGCGTCGTGTTCACTCAATTGGCGCATGGTTGACTTTCTGGGTTCAGACAGTGGCGGTGGCTGCGGTTGCGACGGGTTCGTCGCACACCGTCACACTGAGCGCCCGCTTGAGGAGCCCCTGGGAGATGAAAGGCTCCCATTCGTTTTCGGGCTGCGCCAGGCGTTCGGCCACAATGGCCAGCACAATGCCATTGAAGCCCAGGCCGATGTGACTGCCAGGTACCCGGATGTTCTCGTGCAGGGCAGGGTCGCCGTCGATCGTGGCTTCTTGCGGCGGCACCACACCATCGGACAATGAATACAGGCAACTGGTTGGAATGGCCAGTCGGCGACGCTCGCGCATGCTCTTGGCACGGGGCAACATCACGTGGGCCGAAGCACCCAGCCGATGCGACACCACCCGGTACAGCGCCTTGACCACATTGGGTGACTGGCTGCCGGCGGCCTCCACACTGACCGGACTGCCCAGCGTAATGATGGAGCGCACGCATTCCAGCGCATTCTGGGCACCGTACATCGAAAAGACGCCCCCCAGACTCCAGCCGACCAGGCTCACCTTCTTGCCGGTGATGTGGTGCAGGTAGCGAATCTTCTGCGGCAAGGCGTTGGCATGCTTGCTGCGAAAACCCATGTTACGGCCCAGGCCCCAGGTGTGGACGTCATAGCCCTTTCTTTGCAGATACAGTTTCAGGGCAATCAGCGAAGACTCACTCGCCATAAAGCCCGGGACCAGCAAAACGGGGTGGCCGTCACCCGCAGGCGCCTCCATCAGCAGGGGCAGCGATGCCGGAAGCAACGCCATCTCCAGCAGGCCACGGCCTTCCAGCAACGATGTCAAGGCATGGGGCGCTCCGACATGGGAATGGCGAACTACGGGACGACGACGCGGCATTGCAATCACTCCTGGTTTGCGGGTGCAAGGAAACTTTTACAGTCTACGGCGAAATTTACACACTGTGTTTGGTTGCTTTGCCTAATGCGATGCATTGGCGACACCCGTTTAAAATCATTGGCTTACCAAACTACTGTGGAGTGACGATATGGCTTCTGACGGCGACGACAACTTGGGTCTGATTTTGGGTGTGGTATTTGCCGTCATTGTGCTGGTTGCAGCCCTGGTATTTGGCGTTGCCATTCGCAAGGAGGCGCCGCGCGCGGCGCCTGCCAGCAGCGCACCCGCGACCGACGCTGCCAGTGTGGTCGTAGAAAACGGCGTGGTGAAGTTTTATTTCGCCACCGGCAAGGCTGACCTTGCCAACGGGGCCAATGCGGCACTCAAGGCCGCCGTCGAGGCCGCCGCCAGTGGCAAAGAGCTGGCAGTGAGTGGTTTTCACGATGCAACCGCTGATGCCGCAGTCAACGCGCTGTTGCCGTGCGTGACACGCTGGTCTCCCTGGGTGTTGCAGCTGAGAAAATTGAGCTCAAGAAGCCCGAAAACACCAGCGGAACCGGCTCGAACACCCAGGCACGCCGGGTTGAGGTCACCGTCAAGTAATGTGGTTTTTTAGGGGCCAAATCGGCCTCTAGCCCTCGTCAAATCTACGTAATGCGCTACAAGAGTAATAGCGTCTTGCAAGTTGTATTTATTGACGATCAGCCTTCAAACCATCCATCGAACGGCAAGGCCCATCAGGCCGCAGACGCCAATCACCCGGATGACACCCACCTTGTAACGCAGCAGCGCGACCACCGCCGCGCCTGCCATCGCCAGCGCCATCCCATCCACCCTGTCCAGGAGTGAGCCGCCAACTTCTGGTTTTATGGCGATATGCGCGATGAAAAACAGCGCCAGACTGGCAATAACCCCCACCACCGCCGCCGTGATGGCGGTCAGCGGCGCGGTCAGGTGCAGCTTGCCGTGGGTGGATTCCACCAGCGGGCCGCCGGCCAGGATGAAGATGAAGGATGGCAGGAAAGTGAACCAGGTCACCACCGTGGCGGCGAGCGCCGCACCCAGGAACTGCGCATCCGGCCCCAGCACTTCCCAGGCCCAACCGCCGACGAAGCCGACAAATGCCACCACCATGATCAGCGGCCCGGGCGTGGTCTCACCCAGAGCCAGGCCGTCAATCATCTGCGTGCCGGTGAGCCAGCCAAAGTGTTCGACCGCGCCTTGGTAAACATAGGGCAGCACAGCGTAAGCACCGCCAAAGGTCAGCAGCGCCGCCTTGGTGAAGAACCAGCCCATGTGCGCCAGCGTGCTGTCCCAACCCTGCCATGCCACCAGTGCGCCCATCGGTAGCAGCCACAAGGCTGCGCCCGCCGCCACCACGCAAGCCAACCTCGCGGGTGAAAAGCGCGCATGGGGTGGCGTGGGCGTAGCGTCGCCAATCAACCAATCGGCCTCTCCGGGTTTCAATGCGATGGACTTGGCCGACCCATGAATACCTGCACTGGCGAACTGTTTTGGCGCCCAGCGCGAGCCCAACCAGCCAATGAGCGCAGCACCTGCCACGATCCACGGGAAAGGCAGGTTGAACAGGTAGATGGCCACGAAACTCATTGTTGCCACCGCCCAGAGCAAGGGGGCTGTCGTAGGTGTTTTCAATGTCTTGAAGCCGATCCGGAGCACCGCCTGCATCACGATGGCGGCCACAGCTGGCTTGATGCCATACAGCACACCCACCACCCACGGTACATTGCCAAAGGCCACGTAGACCCAGCTCAGACCCATCAGGATGAACAGCGAGGGCAGCACAAACAGCGCACCTGCCACCACCCCGCCCCAGGTGCGGTGCATCAGCCAGCCGATGTAGGTGGCCAGTTGCTGCGCCTCGGGGCCGGGCAGCAGCATGCAGTAGTTCAGCGCGTGCAGGAAGCGCGACTCCGAGATCCAGCGTTTCTCCTCGACCAGCTCGCGGTGCATGATGGCAATCTGCCCCGCCGGGCCGCCAAAGCTGATGAAACCGAGCTTGAGCCAGAAGCGAAAGGCTTCGCCAAATGGGATGGCACGTTTGGCGAGCGTTTGTGTCAGGGGGGTGCTAAACGCTGAAGCGGAGCTGGAAGGATCTGGCTGGTTTTGGGTGTCCATGGATCACTCTTGTTGCATAGCCAGCAATTTGGATGGGACACCATCTTGGAGCCGGATTGGCCCGACACCGGGGAGTTGGCACCCCGATGAGGCCAACTTATCACCGTGGCAGTGCCAACTTATAGACCGACGTTCCCGCCCGCAAATTCGGCAGAAAACGTACGGCCTGTCCGTCCTGCAAACCAAAACTATCCTGCACCTGCAGGCCATTGCGCTCGGCCAACGCCGCCAGATCGGCGTGGGTGCCGACGCGGATATTGGGCGTGTCATACCACTGGTAGGGCAGGCGCTTAGTCACTGGCATGCGGCCTTTAAACACGCTGAGCCGATTGGGCCAGTGTGCGAAATTGGGGAAGGCGATGATGCCGACCCGGCCTACGCGCACGGTTTCGCGTAGCATGACCTCGGCATTGCGCAGGTGTTGCAAGGTGTCGATCTGCAGCACCACATCAAAGGAACCGTCGCCAAACAGGGCGAGCCCTTCCTCCAGATTGAACTGGATCACATTGACGCCGCGCTGCACACAAGCCAGCACATTGGCATCAGCAATCTCGACGCCGTAGCCGGTGCACCCGCGGGTTTTCTGTAAGTGCGCCAGCATGGCGCCATCGCCACAACCCAGGTCCAATACGCGAGACCCCTGCGGCACCAACTGGGCAATGGCATGCTGAATAGACAGATCGCTCATGCTTGCAGCTCCTTGGATACGCTTTCAAAATACGCGCGCACTACACCCATGTAGCGGGGGTCATCCAGCAAAAAGGCATCGTGTCCATGGGGCGCGTCGATCTCGGCGTAGCTCACATCACGCTGGTTGTCCAGCAGGGCCTTGGCGATTTCGCGGCTGCGCTTGGGTGAGAAACGCCAGTCAGTGGTAAAGCTGACCAGCAAGAACTTGCAGGTAGCACGCTTGAGCGCCTGGCTTAGATCGCCACCATAACTTCGTGCCGGGTCAAAGTAGTCCAGCGCCCGGGTGATCAGCAAGTAAGTGTTGGCGTCAAAGTATTCGGCAAACTTGTCGCCCTGGTAGCGCAAGTAGCTCTCGATCTGGAACTCTACATCCTGCGTGCTGTATTTGTAGGCTCCGGCGCCTTGAAACAGCCCTGCGGCGCCAGCCTCTTGACTCTGAACGGCGTCCAGGGTTTTATCACGCACTGCATCGCGGAGTTGACGACCAAACTTCTCGTTCATCACATCGTCGCTCAGGTAGGTGATGTGGCCAATCATGCGGGCGATGCGCAGGCCGCGCTTGGGCACGGTGCCGTGTTCGTAGAAATGGCCACCATGGAAATCAGGGTCCGTGACGATTGCGCGACGCGCCACTTCGTTGAAGGCAATGTTCTCAGCGGTCAGGTTGGGGGCGCTGGCAACCACCACGGCGTGTCGCACACGGTCCGGGTACTGTAGCGTCCACGACAACGCCTGCATACCGCCCAGCGACCCCCCCATCACAGCCGCAAGCGTCTGGATTCCCATGGCATCGAGCAGCCTGGCCTGGGCGTTGACCCAGTCTTCAACCGTCACGACGGGAAAATCAGCGCCATAAACACGCTGCGGGCTGTCCGGGTTGGCGTGCATGGGGCCCGTGGAGCCAAAGCACGAGCCCAGGTTGTTGACCCCAATGACAAAGAAGCGATCGGTGTCCACCGGTTTACCCGGGCCAATCATGTTGTCCCACCAGCCTTCCGAGTTTTCTTTCCCTTCATAAACACCGGCCACGTGGTGCGAGGCGTTCAAGGCGTGGCAAATCAGTACCGCATTGGAGCGCTCGGCGTTGAGCGTCCCGTAGGTTTCGTAACTCAGGGAGTAGTCACGCAGCGACTGTCCGCTTTGCAGCGTCAAGGCATGCGGAAAGTGTTGTGACAGAGGGGTCGCGATCAAAGGCATCTCCAAGCCAAAAACGAAAAACCCGGCAACGCTAAATGCGGAGCCGGGTTGCCTGGTGGGGATCGCCTTGGCCGTCTTTAGCTGTTTTTCGAAGCTCCAGGGCTTCGGCGCCCGCAATCGTGGGTATCAAATCGGCGCTGCAGATAGTATATAGAACTCCACCTATGCGCGCAGGTGCCCAACCTATGCGAGCAATGCAACTAACCCCAAGACCAGGAAAATTAGCGCGGACACCACATGAACGATCTTGAGAGGCACCAATTTGGTGATTTTCTCGCCCAACCAGACAACCGGCGCGTTCGCGAGCATCATGCCCAGTGTCGTTCCCGCCACCACCCAAGCCCAGGCCTGGTACTGCGCGGCCAGCATGA
>Ga0116176_10002208_pt1 | contig 14843 bp, 10 predicted proteins | sample AD_STIC08_MetaG_FD_89803 | JGI IMG/M metagenome (GOLD analysis project Ga0116176, IMG submission 89803) | Active sludge microbial communities of municipal wastewater-treating anaerobic digesters from USA - AD_STIC08_MetaG | ecosystem: Engineered > Bioreactor > Anaerobic > Digestate | place: USA...
CCCAAGATGCACGGCCCGGCCGAAGTGGCCTTCGCCAGCGAGCTGTTCGGCCGTGTCGAGCAGCTGCTGGGCCTGCCGCAGGCCACCGTCAAGCTGGGCATCATGGACGAGGAGCGCCGCACCAGTGTCAACCTGAAGGCCTGCATCGCCGCGGCGGCCGACCGCGTGGCCTTCATCAACACCGGCTTCCTCGACCGCACCGGCGACGAGATGCACACCGCCATGCTGGCCGGCCCGATGCTGCGCAAGGGCGACATGAAGGGCAGCGCCTGGATCCAGGCCTACGAGCGCAACAACGTGCTCGTCGGCCTGAGCAGCGGCCTGCGCGGCAAGGCGCAGATCGGCAAGGGCATGTGGGCCATGCCCGACCTGATGGCGGCGATGCTCGAGCAGAAGATCGCGCACCCGAAGGCCGGTGCGAACACCGCCTGGGTGCCGTCGCCGACCGCCGCCACGCTGCACGCGCTGCACTACCACCAGGTCGACGTGGCCGCCGTGCAGCGCGAGCTCGAGAAGATCGATGCGCATGCCGAACGCGAGACGCTGCTGAACGGCCTGCTGACGATCCCCGTGGCCGCGTCGGCGAACTGGTCGGCCGCCGAGCGCCAGCAGGAGGTCGACAACAACGTGCAGGGCATCCTCGGCTACGTGGTGCGCTGGATCGACCAGGGCGTGGGCTGCTCGAAGGTCCCCGACATCCACGACGTCGGGCTGATGGAAGACCGCGCCACGCTGCGCATCAGCAGCCAGCACCTGTGCAACTGGCTCGAGCACGGCATCGTGACCGAGGCGCAGGTGCGCGAGGCCTACGCACGCATGGCGCGTGTCGTCGACCAGCAGAATGCCGGCGACCCCGCCTACAAGAGCCTGGCCGCGAACCCGGCCGGCGCCGCGTTCCAGGCGGCCCTGGACCTGGTGTTCAAGGGCAAGAAGCAGCCCAGCGGCTACACCGAGCCGCTGCTGCACGCCTGGCGCCTGAAGGTCAAGGCCGCGGCCTGAGCGACGGCCGGGCACGGCCCAGACACGAAGGGGCGCCAGCGGCGCCCCTTCGTCGTTCAGGTGCGGCCGGCGCTCAGGTCGGGGTCGGCGTGCCGGCCATGCGGTCGTACTTCAGGAAGTACTGCCGTGCCAGCGCGATGAGCTGGTTCTCGCTCGGCTGGTTCACCGTCTCGTAGCCGACCACGTGCTTTGCCAGAGCCGGGCGGTGCTTCTCGAGGTAGTGCCTGAAGTCGGCCTGCGCGGTCGACGAGCCGACGACCAGAACCTCCTCGATGCCCGCGAGCGCGTCGCACACCGAACCGAAGAACTCGTGTTCGGTGCGCACCGTGCTGCCGTGCTGGGGCGTGTGGTGCGAATGCGCCTTCACCTTCTGCGCCTGCACATGCTCGGCGTCGAACTGCAGGATCTGCGCGCTCTGGTGGTCGATGCGGACCACGGCGTGAAACATCGTCATCGGGAACTGTCCTTTCGGGGGGTGTGGCAACGAAGCCGCGTTGCAGGGCTTCATCGTCGCAGCGGGGGCCCGCCCCGGCCTTGACGCGGGTCAACGGCGGCGCGGCGGTGCTACGCTGCCCCGCATCATGGACCCCCTTTGCCACCATGGCTTCGACACGCCGATCGGCCCGTGCACGCTGGTCTGGGGCCCGCACGGCGTGCTCGGGCTGCGGCTGCCCGGGGCAGACGGCCGTCCGGCCGGCCCGGGGCGTCACGCGGCCGCCGTCGACGCCCCGCCGGACGAGACCATGCGCCGCGTCGTCGAACGCATCGTCGGGCTGCTCGCCGGCGGCCGCGACGACCTCGCCGACATCGTGCTCGACTTCCGTGGCATCACGGCCTTCGACCGCCGCGTCTACGTCGGCGCCCGTGCGATCGCGCCCGGCCGGACGACGAGCTACGGCGAGCTGGCCGCCGCGCTGGGCGAGCCCGGAGCGGCCCGTGCCGTGGGTCGCGCGCTCGGCGCGAACCCGTTCGCGATTCTCGTGCCATGCCACCGCGTGCTCGCCGCCGGCGGCCGCCCGGGCGGCTTCTCGGCGCCGGGCGGTGTCGCGACCAAGCTCCGGCTGCTCGAGATCGAGGGCGCGCGCATCGGCGACGGACCGTCGCTGTTCGCTCCCTAGAATCGGCGCCAGCCCGCCGTGCGCCGATGAACCTCGATCCCGAACGCCTTCCCGAGGCCTGCGACGTGCTCGTCGTCGGCGCCGGCCCGGCCGGCAGTGCCACCGCGGCCACGCTCGCCGCGGGCGGTGTCGATGTCGTGCTCGTCGACCAGCATGCCTTCCCGCGCGACAAGGTCTGCGGCGACGCGCTGATCCCCGATGCCCACCAGGCGCTGCGGCGCCTGGGCGTGCTCGACGAGGTGCTGGCGCAGGCCCGGGCGGTGACGCACGTCGGCTGCATCGGCCCGCGCGGCGGCCGCATCGACGTGCCCGGCACGCTCGCGGTGCTGCCGCGCCGGCAGCTCGACGACATCGTCTGTCGCGCCGCGGTGGCGCGCGGTGCCCGCATGTACGCGCCGCTGCGCTTCGTCGGCATCGTCGAGGAGCAGGGCATCGTCTGCGGGGCCACGCTGGCGCGCGGCGGTCGGCAGCAGGTCCTGCGCGCACGCTGGGTCGTGCTCGCCAGCGGGGCGGTGCCGCAGGCGCTGATGGCCGCCGGGGTGTGCGAGCGCCAGGCACCCAGCGGCGTGGCGTTGCGCGGCTACGTGCGCCACACGGCGATGGCCACGCGCCAGCGCCACCTCGACGTCGTCTGGCACCGCGCGCTGCGCCCCGGCTACGGCTGGATCTTCCCGTGCCGCGACGGCATCTTCAACATCGGCGTCGGCGTCTCCGACAGCCACGACCCGCGCCGGCGCGGCGGGCCGGCGCGCCGGGACACCAACCTGCGCACCCTGTTCGACGCCTTCGCGCAGGTCTACGCGCCGGCCCGCGAACTGCTCGACGGGGGCGAGTCGCTCGGCCCGCTGAAGGGCGCGCCGCTGCGCTGCTCGCTGGAAGGCGCGCGCTGGAGCCGCCCCGGGCTGATCGCCACCGGCGAAGCCGCGGGCAGCACCTATTCGTTCACCGGCGAGGGCATCGGCAAGGCGCTCGAGACCGGTCTGCTCGCGGCGAACGCACTGCTGCAGGCCCGGCGCGACGGCCTCGGCGACGCGGCGGTGCGTGCCGGCTACGAGGCCGCGCTGCGTGCGCTGAAGCCGCGCTTCGACCTCTACGAGCGCGCCAACCGCATCAACGAACACCCGTGGCTCGCCGACCTGCTGATCTGGCGCGCGCAGCGCAGCCCGCGCTTGCTGCGGCGCATGAGCGGCGTGCTCGAGGAGACCAGCAACCCGGGCAACCTGCTGACGCCGCGCGGCCTGTGGCGGCTGTTCGGCGAGTGACCTGGGAGCCCGACGATGTGCCAGCTGCTCGGCCTCAATGCCAACACGCCGACCGACGTGATGTTCAGCTTCGCCGGGTTCTCGAACCGCGCGCAGGAGCACAAGGACGGTTTCGGCATCGCGTTCTTCGAAGGGGCGGGCGTGCGCCTGTTCGTCGACGACCTGAGCGCGCGCGAGTCGCCGGTGGCCGAGATGCTGCGCCGCTACCCGATCCGCAGCCGCAACGTCATCGCCCACATCCGCAAGGCGACGCAGGGCCGCGTGGCGCTCGAGAACACCCACCCCTTCCAGCGCGAACTGTGGGGGCGTTACTGGGTGTTCGCGCACAACGGCAACCTGGTCGGCTTCCACCCGCGCCTGCACGGGGCGTTCCGGCCGGTCGGCAGCACCGACAGCGAACGTGCGTTCTGCTGGCTCATGCAGGAGCTGGCCAAGGCCCATGCGTCGGTGCCCGGCGTCGACGAGCTCACCGCGACGCTGCGCGAGCTGGTGCCACCGATCGCCGCGCACGGCACGTTCAACTTCATGCTCAGCAACGGTGAGGCGCTGTGGGCGCACGCGAGCACCCACTTGCATTGGCTGGTGCGGCAGCATCCCTTTCGCGCCGCGAGGCTGGCCGACGAGGACCTGAGCGTCGACTTCTCGGCGCTGACCACGCCGACCGACCGCGTCGCCGTCGTCGTCACCGAGCCGCTGACCACCGACGAGGCCTGGACGGCCTTTTCCCCGGGCGAGCTGCGCGTGTTCGTCGACGGAGCCCCCCGAAGCGCGTGAACCGGTTGCATCTTGAAGCACCGCGCCGGTGAAAAATGGGAAAAATGCCCATGACATCGCTTCCGAGGATCCTGCCGTGAACCGCTTCCACACCCTTCGATGCTTCGCCGCACGCCATCACGGAGGTGCCGTGCTGGCCCTGGCCGCCGGTCTCCTGGTGGCCGCCTGTGGTGGCGGCGCCGGCAGCGGGGGCACCGGCAGCGAGGCCGGCCAGGGCACGCTGCGCTTCGGGCTCACCGACGCCCCGGCGTGCGGCTACGACGCCGTGCACGTGACGATCGAGAAGCTCCGCGTCCACCGCAATGCCACGGCCGAGGACGGCGACGCCGGCTGGTCCGAGATCGTGCTCGACCCGGTGCGCCGCGTCGACCTGCTCGACCTGCGCAACGGCGTGATCGTGGAACTCGGCGAGATGCCGGTCACCGCCGGCACCTACAGCCAGTTGCGCCTGGTGCTGGCCGACAACGGCAGCGGGCCGGTGCCGGCCAATTCGGTGACGCCCACCGGCGGCGTCGAAACCGCGCTGACCACGCCCAGCGCCCAGCAAAGCGGCTTGAAGATGAACGTGAACCTCGAGGTCAAGGCCGGCGAGGTGGCCGACTTCGTGCTCGACTTCGATGCGTGCAAGTCCGTCGTGCGCCGTGGCAACTCGGGCAAATACAACCTGAAGCCGGTGATCACGGTGATCCCGCGGGTCACCGAGGCCGGCCACCGGGTGGTCGGCTGGGTCGACCCGTCGATCGCGGCGGTCGCCTCGGTGTCGGTGCAGGCCAGCGGCGTGCCGGTCAAGGCCACGGCGCCGGCCCTCGATGGGCGCTTCGACCTGTACCCGGTGCCCGAAGGCCGCTACGACCTGGTCGTCAGCGCCACCGGCCGCGTCAATGCGGTGATGACCGGGGTGCCGGTCGTCGCGACGAACTACACCTACGTCAGCCGCAGCTTTTCGGCCATCCTGCCGCCGGCGAGTGCGGCCAGCGCCGTCACGGGCACGATCACCCCGGTGACCGGCACCGTGCGGGCGCTGCAGACCTTGACCGGCGGGCGCGTGTTCGAGGCCGCGTGGGCACCGGTCGACGGGCTGACCGGCAGCTTCGTCTTCAACCTGCCCACCGGGGCCCCGGTGACCACCGCCTACGTTCCCGACGTGGCGCCGGTCTTCGCGGCCGACTTCGGCGCGCAGGGCCTGTACACGCTCGAGGCCAGCGACGGCGTGACGCTGCAGTGGCAGGACATCGACCTGTCGGCGCCGGTGGCTCCGGTCGTGTTCCTGTTCCCCTGAAAAAAATCGTCGGCAGGTCCTCAAGTCCTTCGGGGGCCTGCCGAAAACCGAGTGCGATCAGGCGAGTTGTGTTCTTCAAGGCGGGTCGTTTTTTCGCCGCCAACTTCTACCGCAAAGTAGTTCCGCTTTGTCGCGGAACAGGGCGCCGACGGCGCTGACAGCCAGGTTCTTCTCGACCTAGGATTCCCTACACCGAAACAAACGGATACGAAAGATCCGGTTTGTCAGGTTGATCGGCCCTTCACCGCGGGCCGGCGTGACGGGTGACTCCTGGAGAAGAACATGGCCCGAGTGACTGAATTCACCGTCCTGATCGAGCGTCGACGCCAGACCTTCGCGTGGCTGGGCATGCTGCTGGCGACGGCGCTGGCCCTGCTGGTCGGTGGCCTGGCCCAGGCCCGCGTCGACGATCGCCCGACCCTGCGGCCGCCGCAGTTCAAGATCGCCCGCGACCTCGACGCCGCGCTGGACACCAGCGGCAACACACCGTCCAAGGCCCGGCCGCGCTGGATGCGCGACGTGCGCGGCCAGAAGCAGGTGCAGGTGATCGTCGTGGCCGAATCCACCGACCCGGCCTTGACCGACCTGCGCGCCACCGTCGCCAAGCTCGGCGGCGTGGTCCAGGTCCGCCACACCGGCATCCATGCGCTCACGGTGCAGATCCCGGCGCAACGCGTCAAGGCGCTGGCGCAGCACAAGGACGTGGCCAGCGTCTCGCCGAACCGCGAGACGGCGCGCACCGCCAGCACGCTGGAGAGCATCACCGGTTCGCTCACGACGCGTGTGCGCTCGCCCAGCACCAAGACGAGCTACACCGGCGTCGACGGCACCGGCGTGGGCATCGCCATCCTCGATTCGGGCGTGATGCGCGAACACTGGGCCTTCGCCGACCCGTACGCCGGTTACCGCCTGATCCGCAACGTCAACATGCGCAACGCCAACCTGGCCAACTGGACGGGCAGCGCCAGCGCGTCGTCGCTGACGCCGAACAGCGCGGCGCTGGCGAGCTACGAGAACGCGATCGCCAACGACTACGCGGTGCGCCAGGACGGCTACGGCCACGGCACGCACGTCGCCGCGGTGGCCGCCGGGCGGGCCCAGTTCTACGGCACCGCCGGCGACACCACCGGCATCGCGCCGAACGCCAACCTGTTCGACGTCAAGGTGCTCAGCGACGTCGGCCTCGGCACCGTCAGCGACGCGCTCGAAGGCATCCAGTGGGTGATCTACCACGCGAAGGAATACAACATCCGCGTGATCAACATGAGCCTGGCGGCGGCGTCCACCGAATCGTGGCGCACCGACCCGCTGTGCATCGCGGTGCGCAGCGCAACGGCCGCCGGCATCACGGTCGTCGTCGCGGGCGGCAACTTCGGCGTCTCGCTCACCGGCAAGGAGGTGCTGGGCACGATCGCCGCGCCGGCCAACGATCCTTCGGTGATCACCGTCGGCGCGGCCAACTTCAAGGCCACCGTGGCGCGCAGCGACGACGTCGTCACCGCCTTCAGCTCGCGCGGCCCGACCCGCGGCGGCTACGTCGACGCCAGCGGCGTGCGCCGTGCCGACAACCTGCTCAAGCCCGACCTCGTGGCGCCGGGCAACCGCATCATCGCGGCCGCGGCGACCGACGCGAATGTCGCCGTGCCGACCTGGAACTTCCTCGCCAGCACCTTCTACTCGAGCCTGGTCACGCCCACCGGCATGGGCCAGGTCTACGGCGAGACGCAGATGATGCTCAGCGGCACCTCGATCGCGGCCCCGGCCGTGGCCGGCGCCGCGGCGCTGATGCTGCAGGCCAACCCGGGCCTGACGCCGCCGCTGGTCAAGGCCATCCTCCAGTACACCGCCCAGCCGCTGCCGAATGCCCACCTGCTGCAGCAGGGCGCCGGCCTGCTCAACGTCGACGGCGCCGTGGCGCTGGCCAAGGTGCTGCGCACCGACCTCGCCACCGCCATCCCGGCGGGCACGATCAGCGCCGGCGCCTCGATGCTGGCCAGCGGCAAGACGATGCCGGCGACGACCTCGACGATCAACGGCACGGCCTTCAACTGGTCGCGCATCGTCTTTGCCGGCGGCACGCACATCGCCAGCGGCAACGCGCTGTTCACGACCTACCAGCCGCTGTACGACCCGCGCCTGACCTGGGCCAGCGGCATCGTGCGCAAGCGCGAGGCGGTGTACTGGTCGGGCACCGGCATCCCGGCGAATACCTTCGTCAAGTCCTTCACCGACGTCGCTGCGCCGAACCAGCGGCTGGCGACGGCGGCGGTGGTCTCGGCCGATGCCCTGGCCGGCGTCAGCTCGTCGATCGGCAAGACCGGCGCGTTCATGCCGACGGCCACCTTGTCGGGCTGGCTGGTGTCGGGCAGCGGCTACGTGCTCACGCAGGGCCTGGTGCTCAGCGAAGGTCTGGTGATGAGTGAGGGCCTGGTGATGAGCGAAGGCCTGGTGATGAGCGAGGGCCTGGTGATGAGCGAAGGCCTGGTGATGAGCGAGTCCGGCGGCATGCTGCAGGGCTTCAACCTCACCGGCGCGCTCATCGGCGAGAACTGATCCGCGACCCCCGGAGCACTCCATGCCCACCCCGCCCGTGCCCCTGGTCGAACTCGCCGCGCCGACGCCGTGGCAGCGCCTGCACCGGGCGCTGATGCCCGACTACAACCGCGCGGCCACGGCCTACTGGTGGTCGGTCGTCGGCCTGGGTGCGCTGGCGCTGCTGCACGCGGTGGGCGTGCTGGCGGCCCTGCCGCGCGAGGCGCTGCTGCAGACGCTGGCCGGCGCCTTCGTGGCGACGCTGGCGGGCTTCTTCCCGGTGCGCATCCCGCGCTCGAAGAACTCCTTCGCCGCCGGCGAGATCTTCATCTTCCTCGTGCTGCTGCTGCACGGCCCGGCGGCCGCCACGCTGGCCGCCGCCGGCGAGGCCTTCGTCGGCTCGTACCGCACCTCGAAGCGCTGGACCAGCCGCATCGCCAGCCCGGCGATGGCGGCGGTGGCCATGCTGGTGGCGGGGTCGCTGCTGCAGGCGCTGATCGACGGCCTGCGCAGCGTCGGGCTGTTCAGCGACGGTGCCCTGCTGATGTCGGCCATGGCCTTCGCGGTCGTCTACTTCGTGCTGAACACCGCCCTGGTCACCGCCGTCTCGCACCTGAAGCGCCGCGAGGCCGTGGTGCTGCGCGAATTCTTCGGCGCCTTCGGCTGGGTCGGCATCTCGTTCGCCGGCTGCGCCTCGATCGCGGCGCTGCTGTTCCTGACCTTCCGGCAGTCCGGCGTGGGCGTGCTGATGGCGGCGGTGCCGATCATCGGCATGCTGATGGCGACCCTGCACTTCTTCTTCCGCCAGCAGGAGGTCGACGAGGCCGCGCGCCGCGAGCGCGTCGAGGCCGCCGAGCGCGAGGCGTCGCAGGCGGCGCGCCACGTGCACGCGCTGGCGGCCAGCGAGCAGCGTTTCCACCGTGCCTTCACCCACGCCTCGATCGGCATGGCGCTGGTCAGCTTCGACGGCAGCGTACGCCAGGTCAACCGCGCGCTGCTCGCGCTGCTGGGCCGCGGCGACGACGCCGAGCTGCTCGGCGCGCCGCTGCGCGCCTTCATGCATCCCGACGATGCCGGCGCGCTGGCCCAGCACATGGCGCGCGTCGAGTCGCACGAGATCGACGCCTTCGCCGCCGAACTGCGTTGCCGCCACAGCGACGGCCACGAGGTCTGGGTGGCGCTCCATGGCAGCGTCTTCACCGCCGACGAGGCCGGCAACGAGACGCCCAGCCTGATCCTGCAGGTGCAGGACATCAGCGCCCGCCGCAGCGCCGAGGCGCGGCTGCAGCACATCGCCTTCCACGACGGGCTGACGGGCCTGCCGAACCGCTCGCGCTTCTACGAGCACCTGGCGCGGGCGATCGAGCGCGCCACCGCCGACGCGCGCTGCACCTTCGCGGTGATGTACCTCGACTTCGACCGCTTCAAGCTCATCAACGACAGCCTCGGCCACGGCGCCGGCGACCAGTTCCTGACCGAGGTGGCTCGGCGCATCCGCGACAGCGTGCGGCCGAGCGACGTGGTCGCGCGCCTCGGCGGCGACGAGTTCGCGGTGCTGTGCGAAGACATCGGCCACGAGACCCACGCGGTGCAGCTGGCCGAGCGCATGCAGGCGCTGATCCACCGCCCGATCCAGATCGCCGGCACCGAGATCGCCACCAGCGCGAGCATCGGCATCACCTTCAGCGCCATCGGCTACCGCAGCGCCGACGAGGTGCTGCGCGACGCCGACATCGCCATGTACCGCGCCAAGGCGCAGGGCAAGGCGCGCCACGCCCTCTTCGACGCCGGCCTGCGCCAGCAGGCCACCGACCGCCTGCACCTCGAAGGCGAACTGCGCCGCGCGCTCGACCTCGGCGCGCTGTCGGTCGTCTACCAGCCGCTGTACCACCTGGACAGCGGCCGCCTCGAAGGCTTCGAGGCGCTGGCCCGCTGGTCCCACCCGCAGCACGGCCACATCCCGCCGGACACCTTCATCCCGATCGCCGAAGAGGCCGCGCTGATGGCGCCGCTGACCGACTTCGTGCTCGACCGCGCCTGCCGGCAGTTGCGCGACTGGCAGCGCCGCAGCCCGCTGTTCGCCGACCTGAAGGTGCAGGTCAACATCTCGGGCAACGACATGGCCCACGGCGCGTTCGCGCAACGCATCGGCCGTGCGCTGTCGGGCGCCGGCCTGCCGCCGCAGCGGCTGACGCTGGAGCTGACCGAGAACATCCTGATGGAGCGCGTCGAGGGCGCGATCGACACGCTGGCGCAGCTGCAGGCGCTGGGCGTGGGCCTGAGCGTCGACGACTTCGGCACCGGCTACTCGTCGCTGAGCTACCTGTCGTCGCTGCCGATCGACAGCCTCAAGATCGACCGCTCCTTCGTGCAGTGCATGCGCGCCGGCTCGAAGCAGGCCGAGGTCGTGCGGGCGATCGTCTCGCTCGGCGCCTCGCTCGGCAAGAGCGTGATCGCCGAAGGCATCGAGAGCGAGGCGCAGCTCGACCAGCTGCGCGAGATGGGCTGCCGGTCGGGACAGGGCTTCCACCTGTCGCGCCCGCTGGCGCCCGAGGGCATCGAGCTGCTGCTCGACCGCATCGAGATCTCGCAGCTCGCCGGCCACCGCGACATCGACGCCCGCACCGCGCTCCACTGAGCCCGCGCGTGCGAGCCCGGAAGGGCTTGCACGGCTGGCGAAGGCCCGAGCGCGATTTCACGCGCGAGGGCTGAGCCCGCGCATGCGAGCCCGGAAGGGCCCGCGCGTCAGCCGAGCTCGTCGCTCGACGCCACGCGCGGCAGCACCGGCGCTTCGCCGAGGGCCTCGCGCCAGACCCGCTTCGGCAGGAAGGTCCGCAGCTGCCCGAGCGCCCGGTCGATCAGGCGCGGGTCGAGCGCGTGGCCGATCCCGGGCAGCAGCTCGGCGGTGACGTCGCCGCCCAGCGCGACCAGCCGCTCGGCGGCGTCCAGCGCCGGGCCGGGCGGCACGACGGCGTCGTCCAGGCCGTGGAAGAGGTGCACGGTGGTGTCCGCCGGCGCGTGCAGCGGCGCGGTCGCGTGGCGCCCGCTGAAGGCGAGCACGCGGCCGGCCAGGCGTGGCTCGGCCTGCACCGCCTCGAGCGCCATGATCGCGCCCTGCGAGAAGCCGGCCAGCGCCGTGCACGGCCACGACACGCCGAAACGCGACTGCAGCTCGCGCACCGCGGCCACGAAGCGCGGCAGCGCCGCGGCAACGCGCGCCGGGCGGTCGGACTCGGTGACGCCGCGCACCGAGAACCACTGGTGTCCCGCGCCGCCGCCGGGCACGCCGTCGAACGGGTCGGGGGCGTCCAGGCAGAGCACCGCGGCCTGCGGGTACCCGGCGGCCAGCGCCTGGGCCAGCGGCACCATCTGCCGGGCGTCGGCACCGACGCCGTGGAACAGCAGGAAGAGCAGTTGCGGCGGACCTTCGGCGGGCAGGTGGGCGAGGGCGTGCAGGGGCATGGCGGGCGCGGCAGCGATCGAAGTCCCCGAGTGTGCCCGGTGCCGTGCGGGGCGGGGCGCGGCGCGCGGGCACAATCGTCCGACCAGGAGGCGCGATGGAACTGCAAGTCAACGGTCGGACGATGGCGCTGCCGGCCGACGCGGTGGCGCCGGACATGCCGCTGCTGTGGGTGCTGCGCGACGTGCTCGGCCTCACCGGCACCAAGTTCGGCTGCGGCGTGGCGGCCTGCGGCGCCTGCACCGTGATCGTCGACGGCCAGGCGCAGCGCTCGTGCGTGATGCCGGTGTCGGCGGCGGCGGGCAAGGCGATCCGCACGATCGAGGGCCTGGCCGACCCGGGCACCGGCCCACACGCGCTGCAGCGGGCCTGGGTCGCGCACCAGGTGCCGCAGTGCGGCTACTGCCAGAGCGGCGTGCTGATGGCCGCCGCGGCCCTGCTGGCGCGCGTGCCGAACCCGAGCGACGCGCAGATCGACGCGGCGCTGACGAACCTGTGCCGCTGCGGCACCACGCCGCGCTGGCGCGAGGCGATCCGCAGCGTGGCGCCGCGGCCGCCGGCCCCGAAATGACGCGCCGACGCAGCCTGCTGCTCGGGGGGCTCGGCGCGGCCGGCGCCCTGGTGGTCGGCTGGGGCGTGCTGCCGCCGCGCAGCCGCCTGGGCGCGCAGGGCACGCTGGCGCTCGAGGCCGGCGAGGTCGGCCTGAACGGCTGGATCAAGATCGCCGCGGACGGCACCGTGATGCTCGCGATGCCGCGCAGCGAGATGGGCCAGGGCATCCACACCGCGCTGGCGATGCTGGTCGCCGAGGAGCTCGAGGTCCCGCTGGCCGCCGTGCGCCTGGTCGAGGCGGGCCCGCAGCGGCTCTACGGCAACGTCGCGATGTTCGTCGAGAGCCTGCCGCTGCATCCGGAAGACACCGAACCCGGACACGAGACCGCGCTCGCGACGGCGGGGCGGTGGGTCGTCGCCAAGGTCGCGCGCGAGCTCGGCATCCAGGTCACCGGCGGATCGACCAGCGTGGCCGACGCCTGGGACGTGCTGCGCCTGGCCGCGGCGACGGCGCGCGCGCAGCTCGTCGGCGCGGCCTCGCTGAACTGGCGCCTGCCGGCCGACGAACTGCGCGTGCGCGACGGCGCCGTGCACCACGACGCCACCGGCCAGCGCGCGCACTTCGGCGAACTCGCGCGCGTGGCCGCCGCCACGCCGCCCGGCGAGGTGCGGCCCAAGGCGCGCGAGGACTGGCGCCTGATCGGCACGCCGGCGCCGCGCATCGACGTCGTGGCCAAGGCCGACGGCAGCGCGCGCTTCGGCCTGGACGTGCGCCTGCCCGGCATGGTGTACGCGGTCGTGCGCCACTGCCCGATGATCGGCGGCAGCCCCGGCCGCGTGAAGATCGAGGCCGCGATGCGCATGCCCGGCGTCGAGCGCGTCGTGCGCCTGGGCCCGCTGGCCGGCGCGACGGCGGCGCCGGCGGTGGTCGGCCGCAGCACCTGGCATGCACAACGCGGAGCGCAGGCGCTCGAGGTCGAGTGGCAGGCGCCGCCGGGCGGCCGGCTCGAGACCGCGGCGATCCGGCTCGGGCTGGAAGCGCAGGCGCGGGCTGCGGCCGACCGTGGCGGCGGTTTCGTCTTCCATCGCCGGGGCGACGCCGAGGCGGCCCTCGCCTCCGCAGCGCGGCGCCTCGAGGCCGTCTACCACGCGCCCTACCTCGCGCACGCGACGATGGAGCCGCCGAACTGCACCGCGCGCGTCGCCGACGGGCGCGTCGAGGTCTGGGCCTCGACGCAGGTGCCGGGCATCGCGCGTGCGCAGGCCGCGCGCGTGGCCGGCCTGCCCGAGAGCGCGGTGACGCTGCACCTCACCTACCTCGGCGGCGGCTTCGGCCGGCGGCTCGACGCCGACGTCGTGGCGCAGGCGGTCCGCGTGGCGCTCGAGACCGACGGCCGGCCGTTGCAGCTGGTCTGGCCGCGCGAGGAGGACATCGGCCACGACTTCTACCGGCCGGCCGGCGTGGCGGTGCTGCGCGCCGGGCTGGACGAGCAGGGCCGATGCCTCGCGCTGCAGGCCACCAGCGCCGGCGACGCGATCACGCCGCGCTGGCTCGAGCGTGGCCTGCCGGGCCTGGCCACGCGCTTCGATGCGCCCGACAAGACCGCCGGCGAGGGCCTGTACGACCAGCCCTACGGCATCGCCCACCAGCGCATCGCGCACGTCGCGACGCACAGCGGCGTGCCGGTGGGCTACTGGCGCTCGGTCGGGCATTCGCACAACGCCTTCTTCGTCGAGGGCTTCGTCGACGAGCTGGCGCACGCCGCCGGCCAGGACCCGGTGGCCTATCGGCTCGCGATGCTGCGCGACAAGCCGCGCCACGCGGCGGTGCTGAGGCTGGCCGCGCAGAAGGCAGGCTGGCCGGGCCACGGCGAGGCCCGGGCGCTGCCCGCCGGCCGCGCCCGCGGTGTCGCGCTGCACGAGAGCTTCGGCAGCATCGTCGCCGAGGTCGTCGAGGTCTCGCTCGAGGCCGGCGTGCCGCGCGTGCACCGCGTCGTCTGCGCCGCCGACGTGGGCACGGTCGTGAACCCGGGCATCGTCGCGCAGCAGATGGAGGGTGCGGTGATGTTCGGCCTGGCCGCGGCGCTGCGCGGGCGCATCGACATCGAGGCCGGAGTCGTGCGCCAGCGCAACTTCCCCGACGTGCCGGTGACCGCGCTCGCCGACACGCCGCGCATCGAGACGCACCTGGTGGCCAGCACCCGCGCGCCCGGCGGCGTGGGCGAACCCGGCACGCCGCCGCTGGCGCCGGCGCTGGCGAACGCGCTGTTCGTGCTCACCGGCGAGCGCCGGCGCGAGCTGCCGCTGCTGGGCTGAGCCCGCGCGTGCGAGCCCGGAAGGGCTTGCACGGCTGGCGAAGGACGAGGCGCGATTTCACGCGACGAGGCAAGGCCGCGCCCTCAGAAGGCGTGAAAGAACCCAAGATGCCCTTGGGTTCTTTCACGGTTGCTCAGGCCGCCTGCGCGCGCTTCAGGTGCCGGGCCAGCACCTGGCGCAGCCGGCGCGGGTCGATCGGCTTCGTCAGGAAGTCGTTCATGCCCGCGGCCAGCGCCTCGTCGCGCTCGGAAACGAGCGCCGCGGCGGTCAGGGCGATCACCGGCAGCGTCGCCGCATCGAAGTGCTCGCGCAACGCGCGCACGGCGGCGTGGCCGTTCATCACCGGCATGTGCACGTCCATCAGCACCGCGTCGAAGGGGCGATGCTCGGCGGCCGCCCGCATCACCGCCTCGACGGCCTGGGCCCCGTCGCTGGCCTGCACGACCACGACGCCCCATTGCTCGAGCAGCGCCACGGCGATCAGCATGTTCACCGGGTTGTCCTCGGCCATCAGCACCTGCGCCCCGCGCAGCCGGGCGAGGTCGACCTCG
>Ga0116176_10002210_pt1 | contig 14840 bp, 16 predicted proteins | sample AD_STIC08_MetaG_FD_89803 | JGI IMG/M metagenome (GOLD analysis project Ga0116176, IMG submission 89803) | Active sludge microbial communities of municipal wastewater-treating anaerobic digesters from USA - AD_STIC08_MetaG | ecosystem: Engineered > Bioreactor > Anaerobic > Digestate | place: USA...
AATCTGACCGAGGCCTGCGCCCTGCTCGATATGAAATATACCGAGAAAATGCCTGAAAGCGAACTTAAAAAGATTCTCAAAGCTCTCAGCGAAAAGGGCCCTGGCATTGTCATCATCACCAATGTCAACAAGTCAGACCGCAAAAAACAGACCTTTGTCTATGCCTATAACCGCGCCGACCGCCGTATCTGGAAGGTCCAGTGCGACTATATCCCGGCCCATTACCCCGGCACCGGCGACACCTTCACCAGTGTTGTCACCGGCTGCCTGATGCAGGGTGACAGCCTGCCGGTGGCCCTTGACCGGGCGGTACAGTTCATTTCGATTGCGGTCAGAGCTACTTACGGGCATACTCACGACCCGCGTGCCGGTATTTTTCTTGAAAAAGTGCTGCCAAATCTGAGTGCACCCTTCAGACCCGGCTGCTTTGAGCTTCTCGAACAGGAGTGAATACAAAATGCCACGCGGCATGGTTCTAACCGATCTCGACGGCACCTTTCTCAACAGCTCGGGCCGCATCAGCCCCGAGAATCTTGCCATGCTGCACCGGCTCGGCGAAAATGACGTTGTCAGAGTGGCTGCCACCGGCCGCACCCTGCATTCTTCACGCGAGGTAGTCAAACATGATCTGCCTTTCGATTACCTGGTCTTCTCAACCGGCGCCGGCATCTGCTCATTCGAAGACGATCATGTCATCTGCGCCCATGAACTCGGCCGCCACGATATCCACGCCCTCTCCGAATTCTTTCTCGAATGTGAAGTCGATTTTTCGATTCATCACCCGATACCCGAGAATCACCGTTTTCACTGGTTTGTGGCACCAGAACCGTCTTCCGACCTGCTGTCGCGACTGCATTATCTCAAAGAATTCGCCATCCAGGGGCCATATCAACAGCTTTCACGCGCCACCCAGTTTCTTGCAATCTCTACCGATGGTCTGGCAATCATCCAAGAACTACAGAGAAGGTTTCCGAATCTGAGCATCATCAGAACCACTTCGCCAATTGACGGCCGGCACGTCTGGATCGAAGTCTTTCACCCGCACGCATCAAAAGGGCTTGCGGCCAGGTGGCTGTGCGAAGAACTCGGTATCGAGCAGCGCCACACCATGAGTATCGGTAACGACTACAATGACCTCGCCATGCTCGAATGGACAAACCACGGCTTTGTCGTCGCCAACGGGCCAGAAGACCTGCGCCGGCGCTTTCTTACCGCACCCGCCAATGATGAGCACGGTTTCGCCATTGCGGCCGAACAGTGGCTGCAGGAACTCAACCGATGATCTACCTGCTGACCGGGCCGGTAAACAGCGGCAAAACCTCATGGGTTCTCAATGATTATCAAAATTTTCCGGAGGCGGACGGCTTTGCCTGCAAAAAGGTCTGGGTCGGCGCAGAAATGACCGGTTACGACCTTTTTCACCTCAAAACCGGTCTGACCTGCCCTCTCATCCGCACCTTCAACCATATTCCACCGGGCTGGGATGAAACCGCCCGCCTCAACGATCGCTTCAGCTTCAGCAGTGCCGGCTTGCTTTTTGCCCGCCATATTACCCAGAATGCCATACTGAACAACGTCAGACGCTTTTATCTCGACGAGGCCGGGCATCTTGAAGTGCAGGGCGACGGGTTTCATCATCTACTCGAAGCCCTGCTCGGAGCAGACATCGACTTGGTGATCGTCGTGCGCGAAACTCTGGTCGAGCGGCTGGTCGCCGCCTATGGCATTTCTGAATATGAGTTGATCAGGCCCGCCTGAACAGCCGCGCTTTTTCTGCCTTGCCCTTAAGAGCCGTTTCGCCGTGCATAACGAAGCCGGAGGCGTCAGGCAGACCTTTTATAAAGCTCTCATAATACAGGCAGCGCGAATCAGGCAGTTTTTCGGCCTCTTTCTGAATTCTCGCCGAAACATTCACCGCGTCACCAATCAGTTTATCGATATCGCCGCCCTCTTCAAGTATGATTCTGCAGATCATCGCAACCTGCTCTTTCAACAGCTTGAAATTTTCTCTCATGCCGTGAATTTTAACACAAGACATCAGGCTTCAGACCAATTGCATAAAAAAAGGGCTGTGTTATAATTTTGTGAAACGCAGGAGGTGTTATATGGTGGCAAATGCCCGGCGGACACATGACAGGAAGCAGTCTTACGCTGATTACCAGACGTGGCCTGACGACGAACGCTGTGAAATAATCGATGGCACTGTTTACGCAATGAATGCTCCTCTGCGCATTCACCAGGAAATCCTCGGCGAACTCTTTCTGCAGTTTGCCAACTTTCTCAAAGGCAAGCCCTGCAAGGTTTATGTTGCGCCTTTCGATGTGCGTTTTGTTGACCGTGCAAAAAATGAAAATGAGATTTTCGACGTCGTGCAGCCTGATCTGTCGGTTATCTGCGACCACGAAAAACTCGACGACAAAGGCTGCCTCGGTTCCCCCGATCTGGTTGTCGAAATTGTCTCGCCATCATCGGCCTCTTATGACAACATCAAAAAACGGGCCCTCTACGAAAAATATGGCGTCAAAGAATTCTGGCTCGTGCACCCCACCGACCAGCTGGTAACCGCTTATAGACTGATCGATGGTGTTTATGGCCGCCCCGAAATTTTCGATATTTTCAACCCGGCCAGCCCAGCCCTTTTTCCCGAACTTAAAATCAACCTCTGCGAAGTATTCGGCATTTCACCGGCTGAGTTCGCACTTAAAGAAGATAAAGTGCCATGGCGCACCGAAATCGTCGCCCGCCCGCCCGCCAAAGCTCCACCAGCAAGAAAACAGCCCCCAGAGCCGGCAAAAACAAAACCATAACCAGGAAAAAGCGTCATTCAGTATGACATGACCGCGCTGACCGGTTACCGAACAGAGTCATTTCGACGTGCTGCGGGTATTTTTCAGGCGCCTGTGCCGCAACATGCATCTCGAACTCGCCGGCGAAATTTACCGCGGCGCCGGCGGCCTTCTGGCCGGCATCGTGCCTGAATTCTCAGAACACATCGACCGCTACCTGAATCTGGTAAAACAGGCCGGCCGCGAAACCGCCAAAACCGGCAGCATATCTGCCGAGCTGCAGCAGGCCCTCGAAGCCCCGCTGATCCCCCTCCCCGACTTCAACCGCATATTCCTCAACAAAGTAAACCAGCTCGCCGACCGCCTGCCAGCGGAGAATGGAATTCAAAATATTTTCCAACAAAATATTTAAACAGCAGGAAAGAAAAATTACCACCGGAATCGGCTGGCAACAATCGTTTGAGGAATAAAAGATTCAGCCGGCTGCTGACGACTGGTAAGGCGCCTGTGCTGGAATTTCCTGGCACAGGCAACCATTAAGAAGTTTGCCGGCTTTCTTTTTGTTAGTGCCGCCCCACTGTTTGAAAAAGAACGGAATGTGGTTGATTCTGGCATGTTCCTGTAGAGATTCGACCCATTCTTTCTTGATTGGTCTTGCGCCAGGCCCAGATTCGCCACCGACGATAATCCAGTTTATTCCGGTCAGGTCCGGGTGGCAAATTTCTGACAGAAGCGGCTCAAACGAAATGAATCTGACTCCGGCGGGTACATTTTTCAGGTTTTTGATGCGATGCTTGTTTGCGTCATCTTCAACGGTGACACCCATCCAGATGTTCTTTGTCCAGACCAAGCTGTTGGCGAGTTCTGCCAGACGGGTGCTGCGCTTGGTCAGCACCTGAAAAACCTGCTGTGGGCTGGCATTCATGGTTGCAAAAACTTTTTGAATGAATTCGAGAGGCACGGCTTCATGAAAAAGATCGCTCATTGAATTAACAAAAATCTGACGTGGTGCACGCATCTTTTTGGGAAAATCCAGCAAATCCTCGTGCAGCGTTACGGCAAATTCGTTCACATATCGTCGACTGCCCATCAAGCGCAGGCGTTTTGCCATGCGCTCGGCATAACAATTTTTACACCCGGCACTGATTTTGGTGCACCCCGGAACCGGGTTCCAGGTAACTTCTGTCCATTCAATTCCAGTTTTGCTGTTCATTTAAACCTGCAGGTTAAAAGAATTGGTTGATAACCGCTTTTCAAGTATGGTATTTAGGATATTAGAGTTGATAACAAATTGCAAACAGAGCTCTTTTAAGGTTTTTCCAAGGCTGAGAAAAATTATGAAACTGCCCCTTAGAATTTCTCCCTGTCCGATCATAGACAGCGTCATTGAAGCACGATTTGAAACCGGACTTCCTGATGACGCTATTTTTGGACTCTTCTTTGGGCAGTTCAGGTCAGATTTTCCGAGATTCGAAAAACTGCCTGTGGCTCAATTACCTGATGAAGTCAAGCAGAATGACCCGAATCTCAAATTCAGTCCTTATTTTCAGGCCCGATCAGAAGGCTTTGTTCTCAGGTTCGGCCCCAGGGTTATATCTCTTTCAAACCCCGTCGATTACGTCGGCTGGGAAAAATACTTCGCGAAGTTCAAAAAACTTTTTGCCGATTTTAACCGCCTCGAAACAGAAAAAAGGTTCTGCAGGGTTGGCGTCAGATACATCGACCATTTCAAATTCGACATCTTCCCCAGAATAAAAATGAAGATCTCCCTTCAAGACCGTGAACTCGCCGAAATCCCAAAAGCATTCAGCTGCCAGCTTAACCGGTCCGGCATATCGTCAAACCTTCAGATTGCCAACAACATTGCTCTGGTTATCGAAGAAAAGACGGCTTCTGGCGGCTCAATCATAGACATCGACTCATTTATTGATTTTCCGGAAAACTCAACTCCTGAGCAGATTTTACAGACTATCGAAACCTGCCATCAAATTGACAAGGAACATTTTTTCTCACTGCTGAACGAAGATTTTCTAGCGCAGTTATGCCCGGAGTATGCACCATGAAAGAATTTTCCAGCTCAAAACCAGTCTATCTGCTTAAATCAGGCTTTTCAGGGCCAGGCTCCACTCAGACAGCTGCCAGGCCTGAAGCCTTTGCAGCAAGTGTGAAATCCGGTCCGCATGCAAAAAATACCGGCCTGCACATTATCAGGCAGGGATTGCTGAATAGAACGCACATTGTCAGCCAGAGTGCTTTTCAGACGAATTCTTCCTTTGACTCCTTCGGAAACGCTTCGGCCAATATTTTCATGCCCCATCTTTCAGAACAGCATTTACTGCAGTCTTTCAGGCAGATTTCTGAAATTCCTACTCTTCCTGTCGATCTGCACCTTGAAAAAAAGATGGATGATTTTTTCGAAACCATAAAGAAACAACCTGTTAAACTCCATTCACGACGCAGCTAAGGTGTAACATGGCTGACAGATGGCCCCCTGCCTACGACTCGCATACTTTGCAAGAGCAGATTAACAGGCTTAGAGAGCAAAAGGGGTTCTCTGAAACATTTTATTGTCAGAGCGATCTGCCGTTTTTCTGCCAGGGCGACATTATCCAGTTTGCAACCGACTTTCCGTTCATCGACGCTGATGGCGAAATTTCATTTATTCCAAACCCTGATAATTTGTGGCTTTTTGCCGGAAATACCTGCGATTTTTCAAAGAAGACCGGAGATTTTAAATACACCCACATCTGCCCGGTCGAAAAAGTACCTGAACAAACGGCCGAAGAACTTCAGAATGGTTTCTACTCATATTCAACCTACAAAAGGTTTTACCTGCCGGTGTGGCAGCGCACGGATACCGGCAGAGGCTACTTTATCGACTTCACCCAGATGTGCTCGGTTGAACGCGAGGGCCTGAGCAGGCACGCAAAACTGCTGGCCCGCATGAGCCGGAAATCATGGTTTCTCTTTCACTCATGCCTGGTTCGCTACCTTGCCCGCGACGACGGCCGCCACGACCCGGGCTGAAAAAATTCACCCGAATTCTTTCAATTCAGTTCAAACCAGTTCGCCGCGCAAAGCTTTGGCAGAAAGATATCAGTCGCGGCAGGCGATGAGGAAAACGTGTTTCTGGGGCCACTGATCGAGTTCGAGGTGGCGACAGGTCAGGCCCTGCTCTGCGATTACCGCCAGATTGGCGCTGATGCCGATCGAGCTGTAATGAAAAGTGTCGTCATGCCAGCGGTCGGTGTGTTCGCCAACCGCGTCACCGAAGGTGTAAGCAAGCACGCCGCCCGGAGCCAGCAGCTGACAGAGTCTGGTTATTACCGGCTTCTGCTGGTTCAGCGGCAGATGAAAAATGCTGTCCCAGGCAAAAATGAAGTCGAAAGTCTGAGATGTCTGCCACTCACAGATATCGGCATGATGAAAAACCGCATCCGGGTGGTTCTGCCTTGCCAGTCGTATCATTTCGGCCGATACATCGAGGCCGGTTACCGCAAACCCATTTTCATGCAGCAGACGGATAAAGCGACCGCCGGCGCCGCAACCGACATCGAGGGCCTCGCCACCCGACCGGCAAAATTTCAGAGCCCGGGAAACCTGCTGCACGCCATACTGCGAGTCAACGTGCTGATGATGCCACCATACCGCGATCTTATCGTATTTTTCGCCCAGTTTTTTTGGGTCCATGCCGCTTTTTTCCTTGAAAGCCATCATACAGCTATTTTTTGTCAGATTCCAGAAATAACATGCTTTCGAACCGCCAGGCCACAAATAACCGATTTGCCAATCGATCATTTATTCCTCATGTGCATGTATTAGAAGCCTATACCGGCAGAGATCAATGAAATTATTACGATGACTTGTAAGTCGTCAGGCTGAATGCTAAGTTAATGAGCGACCGCAGATAAGCCTTCTTCAAGCAAAGAAGATACTTAAATCGAAACAGCCAGCCAGAGATCGATGCAACCTCAACAAACCAGCAAGCGTTTTATTTTAAGCCTGATTTTAATTCTGGTTTCTTTTGTGTTGCTGGTCGGCATTGCATTCAACAGTCTCAGATTCCAGCAGAAAATGCTCAACCAGCAGAACCGTGACGAAAACTGGAGCCGCATCGATCGGGTCAGCAAAGAATATTTCAGACAGCTCGAAACGTCGCCATTACCTGCCGAAGCAATTCCGCTGCCAATGAGCAAGCCTTCTTTGCCGGATTTGTCCGCTCCAGACAGCGCCATCGCCCGTAACATCTTCATGAAAATTTCCATGGGCGCCGGTTCAAAGCAGGCTCTGCTGATTGAAGCAGAACTGAACTCTTCGCCCGACGAGCAGGATTTCTGGCGCTATCTGCAGATGAGCGAATATGCTGCAACCGGCAACCATTTCGAAATGCGCCGCTGCGCGTTTCAGATTTTGAATTCAAATTTCGATTTTCTTCTCGATAACGGCCGCACTTTAAAAACCGAAGCAGCCCTGCAGGTCGCCCAGGCTTTCCTTGCCGAAAATAATCCGGAATCATGCCGGCAATGGCTTCTGAGACTGCGCACCTGCATTCTGCCAGACATGAAAAAGAAGGCGAAGCCGCCGTCATAATCGGCGATGCCGGCGAGACTTTTCCCGTTTCACTGGTGGCAGGCGACCTCAACCTTCTCAACAATGGCCTGATATATCGACCAGATCGCGGTGGCAGCGGCACCGGGCTGTTTCTGGTGCGGCAGATCATGACCAGAATTCTCATTGTTGAAGACGAACAGATCATTCGCGAGCTGCTCGGCGATAACCTCGAATTCGAAGGTTTCAGCACCACTCAAACCGCCAATTTGAGCGACGCTGAAACCTTTATGAAATCAGAAAAACCAAATATGGTGCTTCTCGATCTCAATCTTCCTGATGGCAACGGTTCCGACAGGCTTAAGCAATGGCGGCAGAATGGTCTGGTGATACCGGTTATCATCTGCACTATCAGAGACCGTGAAATCGACATTATAAAAGCCCTCGACGCCGGCGCCGTCGATATTAAAAAAGAATATGCACCGACTCTCGACATCGCCCGCAACAAATGGGTACTGCTGCCGATCTACGAGGGCAAAGAGTCGATGTTTCTCGAACTGCAGGTCAGCACCCACGTTGAATAAAAAACAGTGATTGCGATCTGGTGCTGTGCCGATAATTAAATTATGGGCTGGCTTTGGAACGACATACATGACATGTTCGACGAGGATGACGGCAGCTTTCCCGAAATCTGCATCTGCGGATTAACAGCAGCGGAAGTAATTGCCGGTTATCGTCTTATCAGAGAAAAGGCCCGCTTCATTGTAGGCGGGCCGCGTTTTTTCAATCTCGAAGCAGGTCAGGAAATGGAAATCGATGCCGTCGAATGCGCCGCCACCCTCGTCTGCCGGCAAAAGGCCCACCCGTTTCACTTCATGGTGCGCGACCTTGCCTTCGGTTCCGGCAAGGTGCACGAGATCGGCGTTTTCATTCTCGATAACGCCATCGCCATCGACTACGAGAAAGGGCGCATCTGGGGCGAACTGCAGATAGAAACGCTGCTGCTGCTGATCAATAAGTTAAAAGAAACTTCAGACAAGGCATTTATCAGACTCGAAGACGCCGTCAGCCCCAAAGACCGGGACCGCCTCGAAGCGGCCCTCAAGCGCCTCGCCAGCCCCCACCCCGACGACTGACCGACGACTAGTTCTTTGTCAAAGTTGAGTTTGTAGTTTTACCGTCATTCCCGCGTTTATGCCCGGAACGTGTACAGGCGGGAATCTTGTATAAATCGGCATAGATCCCTGCCTTCGCAGTGATGACACGAAGAACGTTGATTTTGTATGTTCAATTCAGCTGATTTCCAGGTTAAGATAAAGCGGTGCAACCAGGTTGCACCGCTTGTATTTCTGTGAAGCACGGGCGCCAATAACTGGCGTTTTTAGAAAGTCAGTTTTCGGCGGCCTCGGCGAGCGGGTTGTCGGGGTTCAGAGGCTCGATTTCGTAGTCGAGCTTGAATTCTTTAAAGACCTTGGCGGCAAAATCTCTGTTTTCTGCCAGCGGCAATTTGACGTCAACCTTTTCGGCAGTCTCTGACCAGCTCTCAATCAGTGATTTCCAGGCGTCGAGTTCTTCATTGAGTTTTTTCAGCAACTCAGAGGGGTGTGTCACATCTTTATCGAACCAGAGAAGACGATCGCGCGAGTCACTGTTGGAAGTGTTGGCAAAGCCGGTATATTTCTCTACGTCTTTTTCAAGCATCTGCAGCAGTTTGTCAGTTTCGTCGTAAGTTGAATAGACCTGGCCGAACCAGTCGCTTATGGTTCCGCCTTTGACGTCGAGAAAAGAACCGGTTTTCAGATAATCACGCACGGCCGGAGTTTTGAAGCTCTCGTCGAACTTCTGCAGTGCGGCGTTGCGATCTTTCAGATAGGCGTGCATCAAGGTCGCCATATCGAGCTGCTGCTTGACGGTGGTCAGCAGCACAACGGCTTCGGCGGCCTTTTGTGAGAGTGACAGGGGCTCATAAAGCAGTGACTTTTCAACATCTTTTCTGAAAGCCTCGACAATTGCCTTTGGCGTCTTTTCTTTCTTTGAATCGGCCCAGCGCCAGTTGAACAGGCGGCGACCTTCAGTGAACAACTTGTCATTTTTCTGATCGGGGTCAGCAGCGCAGGCGGCAGCGAGTTTTTCAAGATATTTGCGAATGCGGGCAGCCTGCGGCAGATCTTTGCTGTCGATCTTTTCGATGGCTTCATCCATGCCTTCGATAAACTTGTCAGCCTGTTCGGCAGCACCCTTAACCTGATCGCGCAGAAACGCCAGTTCTTTCTGGCCGACCTGCATGGCATCGGCTGCCAGAGCTTCGCGCAGCAGCGCTTCGTTGAATTCAGGGGTATCTACTCCAATAAGAGGCGCGTAGTTGAACGGTGACTGCTCGATACGCAGCCCGACCGCATCATAAATGCCGCCACGCAGTTTATTGGCGGTGGTGTAATTGAGATACTTCTTGATCAACACGTAATCAGGGTTAAAGAAAACTTTCTGAATATTATACTGCTCGATGGTTTTGCGATATTCGGCAGATTTAATCGGGTCACCGATCCAGCCGGCCCAGGTAACCGGGTTAACGGCGCGGCCAACTTTATCCCAGAAGCCGTTTTGACGCGATTCTTTTTCTGTCGGTTTCCATGACATGAAATCGGCTTTCAGCTGCCAGAGTTCTTTCAGGCGCTCCAGATCAAAATCCGGCAGGGAAAAGCCTTTCTGGCTGTAGTAGCTCATCAGAACTCCCTGCTTTTCGAGGGCAACAAAAACGCGGCCGTTACGGGCTTCGGGTGAATTACCGGCCACCGCTTCTTTAACTTTGAACTCCATGAAGCGGTTATGCACCATCTGCAGTGAAATGGCCTTTTCCTCGTTCTTGAGAATTTCGCGGTTGTCATAAAAAGAACGGAATTCCGGATCGTTCTCGTAAAGATACCAGTATGAATTCTTGTAGGCGTCTTTCCAGCGCTTGTTGTATTCACCGACCGCATCACCGATAAAGGTAAATATGCCCCAGACCAGGCCGGCAAAAAGAATTATCTGACCAATAAAGGGCGTGCAAAACAGTGCAACGAGCGAAGCAACACCAATGGCTGCACCCACGTAGTGCTTGGCCAGAGAATAAGAAGTTCGACCCACCTGTCGGTCTTCAGATCTGGCAATGCCCCAGGCGTCAATGGCCAGACCGACCACCACCAGACCGATACCGATGCTGCGGGCAATACCCTGACCGTTGGTCAGTTCATCAGGAATCGTATCGTTGCCGGCTTTTTTCTGAACCCAGCGCCAGTAAGACTTGAAACCCTGGCCGGCGACTTCCGGGTTATTCCAGCAGGGGGGCGGAGCGGTGAATTCCATGAAATCAAGGAACTTGCTGCCTTGAACCGCTGACATGGTAGTGTCAGCCATGTTTGCCAGGTTGTTCAGGCGCATGAAGCCAATCATCAGATTAGCAGTTCTTGCAGAGAGTCTTGATCTGCCGACAAAGGCAAAACCCCGCATCGTAAAACCGACAATGGCTCTAAATACTTCGGCAATATCGGCCAGGATCGTGCTGTTTTCACGCAACATTTTCATCGATTCATAAAAGCCGAAAACGTCGGTGGCCCCATCATCAGCCATCATCAGGCTGGCGTTGAGCATCGACATCCATTCGCCCCAGGCACGTGCTTCGGCCTCTTCACGGCTCTTGCCGCGCAGGCGCATGATCTGTTCGAGGTAATCGGCCGGCGCAACCACCTTTTCGAGGCTGACCAGGCCATTTACCTCTTCGGTATTTATAGAAGGCTTCGGCAGTTCGGCAGCCCGAACCACCGGAATCAGCATCGGCTCGACAAGCAAAACAAAAGCAAGCACCCAGACAGCCAGGCGGTTAAACTTTTTTCGGCTCATGGTTATTACTCCTTGATTATCCCTTAATTTTAACCGCCAACTGGCCGTACCGCTACTCCCCTGTTGCTTCCAGCTTGTAATCGTAATTCCAGAGGTTCTTTATGTTATCAAAAGCCATGACACCAAGATTTCTTGGAAACAGAACCATCAGACTCTGCCCATGCAGAGCAATTCGCGGGTGCGAAGTTTCAATAAACCTGAATGCCCTTTTGGCCCCAAGAAAACCGACGCCGGAAGCGGTCGAGTAAAAAAGCCCCAGACCGTGTTTATAGGCAAGATCGCGAACCTCTTCGGTCGGCTGGGCAGGCACAGCCGTGATCTTATTGTCGGCCAGAGTGTGCATGAGCACAGTTTTTCCAATGGCAATGAAGGTATTGTCGCCATCACCGGTAACTGCATTAATCGTGTCGCCGGTCTGAAAAATCTTTTTGTAGCCGCGCAATTCAGTCTGCCCCTGAGCCGAAGCCGCTTCCGGCCTGAGAACATAAATTGAACTGGTTTTGCTGCGGGCATCTTCCGCCACCAGATAAACACAGTTGCCGGCAGCACGATAAATGCGGCTGTAATAAGCCGGCAGATCGCATATTGGCTGATAAACCATAAGCGGCAGGCCGGCAGCGTCGAACTCGACTTTTGCCGAGGGGGCAATGAAGCCGAGAGTTCGCACGGTAGTAAGCAGCAACTGGCCGTTATCGAGGTGTACCAGCCCCTGGAATGGTTCTGATACGGCAGCTGCCACTTCACGCACCGGGTTCATCAGTTTGCGGTTATCGATGCCGATCCAGGGGTTACCAGATGCATCGACCGAGAATTTGATCTCGTTGAGCGTATGCTTCGGAATCGGCTTTTCCATGGTCGTCGGCGGCACAACCCAGTTATAACTTATATCGCTGCCCGCCGGCAGAACCACGGTTGAGTCAGACATCGGGTCGAACGCAGCGTTGCCTGAAACGGGCAGCCACAGAATAACTGCGAAAATCAGCAGAAAATAACGCATTTTACTTTCCATCTGGGCCTCCGATAAATTCGAGAACCGTTTTCTGGCCGACATTCATTTCACTGCGAACCTTCTGCCAGAATTCCTGTGAGTTGAAGTCCTGACCCACAGCTCCCATGGCTTTTTTCATAAAATTGTCCATGGCTTTAAAGGCGACGTTCGAATACATGCGCCCGCCATCGACCGCAAAGCCGGCCTGGGGCGAACCAATCTTGCCGACCATGAAATCGAGAACTTCCTTGCCAGCCGCCGGCACATCACCCTTCTGAATCGCCGCGGTCACCTTGGCAAAGCCGAGCGCGTTATCAAAAATCTCCTGGCCGCCTTCGACAGCGTTTTCGGCAACTTCGCCGCCCATCTGTTCGGCGAGGGTCTGAAGTTTTTCTTTATTGTATTTTTTAATCAGGTCGACCTCCGGGGCGCCGACGGCAGCCGAAATATCATCCTTGAGGCGGGTCAACTGCTCGACCAGAGTGGTTGCAATCTGCGGATCGGCAAAATCGGCAACCGGTACACTGAGCTTGATGCGACTTCTTTCTTCGGCGCTGAGATTCTCATTGCCGATCGCCCGGTTGTAAAGAACTCTGCAGGCCTGCTGCAGCTGTGCAAGCACCTGCTTTTCCTGATCAGTAAGGCTGCCCTTTTTCAGCAGGGTAGCAATTCTGAACTGATTTTCAGCAAGAGCTTTTCCTTCCTGCCCAGCCGGCACATCGACAGTGGGTGCTTTAAGACTTGGCGGAGTGCCGCGCGGCTGTCTGGGAGGCGGAACAAAGCCACGTGAGTGTTTGAACTCCTCTTTTTGTCGCCGCTTTTCTTCCCATTCGCGATCTTCCCGGTCTTCGCGTTCCCATCTTCTTTTCTGTGCCGCCGCTTTGCGCTTTCTTGCGCGCTCCTCGCGGGCTTTTTTACGCTCTTCCCGTCTTTTGGCCTCAAGCACCGGGTCACGCGGCGCCGGGCGAAAAAGATCCCAGATCGAGGGGCCGGTGTAAGTGCTGCCGCTGTCAGAAGACCCGGAATAACTGCTGCTCGAACTGCCAGAATAACTGCTGCTGTCAGAGCTGCTGCTGCCACTGTCGTAGCTGCTGTTATTATAAGAAGAACTGCTGTCACTGCTGGAAGAATTATTGTATGAGCTGTTATCGGAACTGTTGTAATTATTGCTGTTGTCGTATCCAGAACTGCTGCCGTCATCAACCGGCGTCGGATCAGGAACGTTCGGCACGTCCGGGACCGAACCACCCGCCGCATCGATCAGCTGACCGAATGCGTCGGCATGCAGCGCGACTGGCATCGAACCGGTCAGTGAAGCAGCCAGCAAAAATACTGTTAAAGCCCTTTTCAATCGCATATTTTACTCCTGAACAGAACCCCGGAAGGATAGCCTGACCATATTGTTGTTCGCATCATGCACGAACGCAATTGCAGGCACTATCTTTCTAAATACTCCCATTTGAGCCTTCTGTAAATAATTTTGACCGCCAGACAAGAGCCAGCTTCATGCTTTATCACATTTGAGGCAACGACCAGGCAGTGCTGACACATCATTCAAGCGCAAAACCTTACTCCATAAGCCGAATAAGAAGCAGCCCCCGCAGTCTTCGCAAAAAGAATGCAGGGGCTGGTGGGCACCGATACTGAGTCGGCTTACAGAGCAAAGCGGCGGAACTTGGCACGGCGATTATCGTTGGCCGCAGCTCCGAGCTTTTTAAGATACATGCTTTCGTAATCTTCAAAGTTGCCCTCGAACCACGAAACCTTCGAGTTTCCTTCAAATACAAGCAGATGCGTGCAGATACGGTTGAGGAAAAAGCGGTCGTGGCTGATTACCAGCGCGCAGCCGGCGAAGTCAGAGATGGCGTCTTCGAGCAGTCTGAGAGTACCGACATCGAGGTCATTGGTCGGTTCGTCGAGCATCAGCAGGTTGCCGCCGGATTTGACGATCTTGGCAAGGTGCACACGGTTGCGTTCACCACCCGAAAGTTCACCGACCTTTTTCTGCTGATCCGAGCCTTTGAAGCCGAAACGACCGCAGTAGGCGCGTGACGGAATCTTCATTTTTCCGAACTGCACGTCGTCGAGACCATCGCTGATTTCGTCGAATACGGTCTTGTCACCGCTGAGAATTTCGCGATGCTGATCGACCCAGGCGGCTTTGACGGTCGGGCCGACGACGACTTCACCGTTGTCAGGCTTTTCGACGCCGCCAATCATGCGGAACATCGTCGTTTTACCAGCACCGTTCGGGCCGATAATACCGACTACCGCGCCCTTTGGCAGAGAAAAAGTAACGTTCTCCATCAGTTTGTTGCCATCATAGGCTTTGCTGACACCCTTGAATTCAACGACCAGATCGCCGAGATGCTCGGCCGGAGCAATCTGAATGACAGTTTCATCACCACGGTCGGCACTCTTTTCGCGGGCCACAAGATCTTCAAAATGTGCCAGACGCTCGCGCTGCAGTTCGTGACGATCGCCGGTGTTCATGCGGATCCACTTCAATTCACGCTCGAGTGAGCGGCGGCGGGCTGATTCCTTCTTTTCAGAAGCTGCAAGAATCTGCAGCTTCTGGGCCAGCCAGGAGCTGTAGTTGCCCTCGAACGGAATTCCGTGACCGTCTTCGAGTTCAAGAA
>Ga0116176_10002217_pt1 | contig 14809 bp, 14 predicted proteins | sample AD_STIC08_MetaG_FD_89803 | JGI IMG/M metagenome (GOLD analysis project Ga0116176, IMG submission 89803) | Active sludge microbial communities of municipal wastewater-treating anaerobic digesters from USA - AD_STIC08_MetaG | ecosystem: Engineered > Bioreactor > Anaerobic > Digestate | place: USA...
CTACTTCTTCTTCGCCTGCACCATCGCCACCGCTTTATCGATGCGACGAAGGCGCGTTTCCGGCGCCTTTGCTTCTTCGATGGAGCGGACGTGCTCCTTGCGATGCGTGAATGCCAGCGCAGCGAAGTCTTTTGTCAGGCCTGCCTTCTTCAACGCCGCAGCGAGATCCTTTGGAACTTCGACCTCACGCGGGGCGGTGTCGAGTTCAAGTGTCACTTCAACCTTGTCGCCGCCTTTTACCCCGGCGGCCGCGCGATGTTCCTGCGCAAGCGGCAGCATGAACTTGCCGCCCATGAAAAAAACTGTGCTGCGGTAAGTGTAGCCTTTCAGCGTTACGCTGACCTTGGGCTTCCTGCCCGCGCCGAGCTGTTCGACGACGGCTTCGGGAACATTGATGCCGGTGGCATTCATGTCTTCGGCTAGCATGATGGTGGTCTTGAATTTCGGCATGACGTCCTCCCCGTGCCTCGTGCGTGCGTCAGAGGACGAGCAGGCCATCGCAAGCCCGATATTTCAATCCGGAAAAGCGCCTACAGCCCGGCCCAGGTCGCGATCCAGAACGTAGCCATGGCGGCGACGTATGCCAGGCCCATCAGGTAGGCGAACATGAACCCGGTCCATTTCCACGAGTTGGTCTCGCGGCGGACGGTGGCAAGCGTCGCAAAACACTGCGGCGCGTAGACGTACCAGGCGATAAAGCTGAGCGCCATCGGCAGGCTCCAGGCGCCGGCAAGCGTCGTCTGTAAAGCCTGGCTGGTTTCGTCGACGGGGCCGAGCGAATAGATCAATCCGAGTGATGACACGGCGGCTTCGCGCGCGGCCATGCCCGGAATCAGGGCGACGACCATTTCGAGATTGAAGCCGATCGGATGGAAGATGGGCTCGATCACCCTGCCGATCATGCCGGCATAGCTGCCTTCGAGGCCTGTGCCACCGTTCGGGAAATAGGCCAGCACCCAGAGCGCAACGGTCGTGCCGAAAATGATTGTGCCGGCGCGTTTGAGGAACGCCCACGCCTTCGAAATCAGCCCAAGCAAAAAGTCACGCCAGACCGGCAACTTGTAGGTCGGCAGTTCCATGATGAGCGGCTGGCTAGGTCCCTTGGTGGCTGTGCGTTTCAGGATGAATGCCACCGCGACGGCGCTGATCACGCCGATCGCATAAAGCGCGAACAGCACAAGACCTTGCAGGTTGAACGGACCGACCATGCTTTGCGGGATGAAGACGCCAATAAGCAAAGTGTAAACCGGGAGGCGCGCCGAGCAGGTCATCAACGGCGCAACCATGATCGTGGTGAGACGGTCGCGCTCTTCCTCGATCGTGCGGGCCGCCATGATGCCGGGGATCGCGCACGCGAACGAAGAGAGCAGCGGGATAAAGGCGCGGCCATTGAGACCGACGCGCAGCATCAACTCGTCCATCAGGAAAGCGGCGCGGGCCATATAGCCCGACGCTTCGAGAAACAGGATGAAAGCGAACAGGATCACGATCTGGGGCAGGAACACCACGACGGAACCAACGCCGTTGATAGCGGCGTCGACGACGAAGCCATGCAGGATTTCATTGGTGATAAGCGGGGAAACCGCTTCCTGAAGCGCCGCAAAGCCAGCTTCGATCGCATCCATCGCGGGCGTGGCCCAGGCGAACACGGCCTGGAAGACCACGAACAGCACGGCGACAAGAACAACGACACCGGCAACGGGGTGAAGCAGAACCGCATCCATGCCGCGCGTGAACTTGTTCATCGCCGGCTCGACCATCGTTTCATCAGCGATGCGCCGGGCTTCGCGCTGGAGGGCGCGGAGATCGTGAACGGGCTCGGCGACAACAGTGCCGGGCGGCGTGGCTTTCAGGACTTCGTCGATCTTGGCGATCAACGCCTCGCGCCCGGCCTTGCGGGTTGCGCGCGTGGCGACCACGGGCACGCCGAGCATGGCAGAGAGCTTCGGAACGTCGATCTTCACGCCGTCGCGCTCGGCAAGATCGATCATGTTGAGCGTGACGATGACGGGCAGGCCAAGCGACTTCATCTGCAGAACAGTGTGCAGGTGGGTACGCAGGTTGGCAGCGTCGGCGACAAGGATCAGCGCATCCGGTGGCGCCTCGCCCCGTTTGCCCTGAATGGCCTCGACCGCCACTCGCTCGTCTGTCGAGCGAGCTTCGAGACCGTAGATGCCGGGAAGGTCGATCAGTGTGACGCTGGCGCCGCCGGGCGTCTCGAAGCGGCCATTGCGGGTCTCAACAGTCGTGCCGGCATAGTTGGCCGTCTTGGCGATGCCGCCGGTAAGCCCGTTGAACAGTGTGGTCTTCCCGCTGTTGGGCGCACCAACAAGGGCCAGTCGCAATGTCGTCGCGGTCACTCTGCCAGCTCCACCTGAACCAGCGCCGCTTCCCCTTTGCGGAGCGCGATAACGGTTCGGTTCAATCGAATCGACAGTGGCGCGCCGCCGAGCCAGCCCTTGCCGAGCAGCTCGACCTCATCGCCTTCGGCAAAGCCGATTTCGCGCAGTTTCGCGACCAGTTTCTGGTCGCCCGCGCCAAAGCCCGCTACTCGCCCGACCCTGCCCTTGAGCAGCCGGTCCAGCCCGATTGTCATCGACCCCGTATCCATTTTCTCTCTATATTGAGAACCATTCTCATTAGCAAACGAAATCGGCCCGATGGGCTTTCCGTCGCATCGCGGCGGCTTATTCTCGCGTCCGGAGGGGCGTGGAGGTTGAGATGACCAACGCCGTTCGCGCCACCTTGTTGGCAGCTTTGGCTTTGTCCGCTGTCGCATGTGGCGGCGGAGGCAATTCCAGCCCACCGCCCCCGCCAACTTCCCCGCCCGGGTCGCCACCGCCTCCACCTCCTCCGGCTGGCCCAGCCGCGCCACCAACTTTCACGTCGGCTTCAGCCATATCGATCCGCGAGAATGTAATCGGCGCGATCTATCGCCCGGTGGCTACCGACGCGAATAACGACGCAGTCACCTACGGCGCAACGATCGGCGGCCCCGATGCGGCGCGCTTCGTGATGAACCCGGTGACGCGAGAAATCCGCTTCGCCGCCGCGCCGAATTTCGAAGCCCCAGCCGATGCCGGCGGCAACAATGTCTACGATATCAGTTTCACAGCGTCGGACGGGACCGCGACGACAACGCAAAATGTTGCAGTGACAGTGACAAACGTTGCGAACGGATTCCGGGTGCGGCGCGTGGCATCCGGACTATCCCAGCCGATCTACGCTGCCGGGTTGCCGGACGGCAGTGGTCGCATTGTCATCGTCGAGCGGGCCGGGCGAATTCGCGTGCTCAACCCATCGACCGGCAATTTCGAAACGAACGACTTTCTCAACATAATGACGCAGGTCAACTCGACCGATGGCGAAAAGGGACTTCTGTCCATTGCGTTCTCACCGAACTTCGTGACGGACCGGACATTCTATCTGCACTTCAATCCGACCAGCGCGAATGTCACCGAGATCCGGAAGTACCAGGTTTTGACGACTGACTATGCGCAGGCAGACACCTCAACCGCCGATGCAATTCTCACGGTGGCCCAGCCATCCGCCAACAATCACAAGGGCGGCACGGTGTTCTTCGATAATTCGGGACGGCTGCTCATCAGCCTTGGGGATGGCGGCAACACGCCCGAAACGGCGCAGGACAACAACAGCCTGCGCGGCAAAATTCTACGCATTGATCCGACAATGGATGCGTATCCGAGCGACGCGGCGAAGGACTATTCCATCCCGACAGCAAACCCGTTTGCCGGCGGCGGCGGATTACCGGAGATTTATGCCAGCGGCCTGCGCAATCCATTCCGCATCAGCGTAGATCGCGGCACGGGCGACCTGTTTATCGGGGATGTCGGACAGAGCGCTGTCGAAGAAATCGACCGCATAACAGCGAACACCTCCACGCCGACCAATTTTGGGTGGGTTCAGCGCGAGGGATCACAAGCCTATAACGGTGGCGCGGATAGCGCAGCCTTCACTTTGCCAGTGACCGAATATGTTCGATCAGTGGGCACATCGATAACGGGCGGCGTTGTTTATCGTGGGCCGATCGAGGACCTGCAGGCGCAGTATATCTTCGGCGACTTCGGCTCAAACACGTTGTGGTCGGTTCCGATTGCGAACCTCAACATCGGGACAGTGCTGCCCTCCAGCAGCCTTACCGTCCGCACGACGCAATTCGCACCCAACGCAGGCACGATCAACTCGGTTGTCGGGTTCGGAACGGACGTCGAAGGCAATGTCTACATCGTGGACATTGGCGGGGAAGTGTTCGTGCTGGAGCCCAACCCGTAGCGACTAGCGCTGCGCAGTCTTTTCGGCAGCTTCGGTCGGCTTGGCGCCGTCCTTGAGGAATTTCACCAGCACGCGCTGGCCGACGATGACCGGCGCCTGTTCGGCGTCGACCACGACTTCGACGACGCGCTCGTCAGCGCGTTGGCTCGGGTCATCGGAGGCAAGCTTGCGGGAACCCATGACGCCCGCGATGCGGATCACCTGGCCGGAATAGCTTTTCTGTTGATCCGACTCTGGGACGATCTCGACCTTCTGGCCGGCCTTCACCAGTGTGATCGAACGCTCTTCGACTTCGGCGCGGACGATGCGCAACGAATCCGGCTGTAGCTGGAACATTGCAGTTACGCTGAAGGTTGAGGCGCCTGAGCCCGGATTGGCGTAGCGGCGCACGATGGTGCCGTCCGCCGGCGCACGAATGACGTAGAGCTCGACCTGATAGTTGGCCTCGGCGAGTTGCGCGCGAACGAGTGCGATCGAGCTCTTCTGCGCCACGACCTGGGCGCGCAGCTGACGGGTGTTGTCTTGCGCCTGCTGGTAAATCTGCTGCGAGGTGGCGTTTTCTGCGATCAAGCGCTCAAGACGCTTTTCCTCGCGCACAGCAGCATCGAGCTGCACTTCGAGAATGGGAAGTTGCGCTTCCGACTGGTTGAGCTGCGCGGCCACACGATTGCGCGAGAGGCGTGCGTCATCGTCTTCCTGCCGCGCGAGGACCTGGTCCTTCTTCACCTTGTCGCCTTCCTGAACGAGCACTTCCCGCACAATTCCGGGAGCGCGCGCAGCGACATCGACGAGCCCTCCTTCGATGTCGACCTTGCCGGCGGCGATGGCGGCATAGGGCGTGTTGACCGATGAGGGATCAATGGTTGCGCCCTGCGCCCCGGGCGCAGTTGCGCCATCCGGCCCGCTCGGCGGCGGGCCACCGCAGGCGGCGGCACTTGCAAGCAGCACGGTCGCAAGAAGGAGCTTGGGGAGGCGGTTCATGACGGTTTTCCGTTCTCTCAGTGATGGTGTGCGAACTGCGCCGGATCAGCATTGGTCGAAGTGATCCGGCCGTCTTCGATGGTGATGATGCGATCGGCAAAGGTCGCAAGACGCGCGTCGTGCGTAACGCAGAGCACGGTCGCGCCCTGCTCCTTGGCGCACTTGCGCAGCAGCGTCATGACGATGTTGCCATTCTCGCCATCCAGCGCCGATGTCGGCTCGTCGGCGAAGATCAGCTTCGGCTTCTTAGCGAGCGCGCGCGCGATGGCGACGCGCTGTTTCTCACCACCTGACAACCGATCAGGACGATTGCCGTAACGGTGGCCAAGGCCAACGTCGGTGAGCGCCGCTTCCGCTGCTTTCTTCCGGGCCGCGCCCTTCTGCTTCATGAACTTCAGGACGATCTGGACCTGCTGGCTGGCGGTCAAGGCCGGAAACAGGTTGAAGCCCTGGAAGATGAAGCCACAATTGGCGAGGCGGAAGCGATCGATCTTGCTACGCGCCATCTTCCAGATGTTCTGATCAAGCGCGACGACGCTGCCGCCATCAGGTTTCATCAGGCCCGACACCGCCGCAAGCAAAGTCGATTTGCCCGATCCGGACGGCCCCATGACGAGCACGATCTCACCCGGCGCGATCAGAAGATCGATGCCTTTCAGCACCTCCACTTTCATCTGGCCTGCCTTGAAGCTCTTGGTGATGCCACGCGCTTCGATCGCCCACGTCTTGCCGACATCTTCTGGCCGCGGGGGCGCGGGAGGGGCTTCTTCGATCTCGACCTGCTGTTTGCGTAATGGATTGATCATTTCAGCAGGTCCGCGGGCTCGCCCTTCTTGAGGGCGCCGAGCGTAAGTGCGCCCGACATGATGGAAATCAGGAGAAGCAGAACGCCGGTCTGGATCAGCGAGCCGATCTCAAAGCCCATCGGGATGTTGGCGGATTTCGCGAGGAAAGTGATGCCGACCATCAACACCGCCGATGCCGCTATCCCGAGGATGCCGACCCAGAAGGACAGCTCCATCACAACGCCACGCAGCTGGCCGATCGAGACGCCCAGCGCGCGCAGGCTCGCGAACTCCTTGATGTTGGCGAGGATGGCGCCGCGAAGCGTCTGCCACGTGATCACCACGCCGATGACAAAGCCGATAATGCTCATGAAGCCCAGGATGATGGCGAGAATGCCTTCCTGCATCATGTCGCGAATTGTGGCCGCCGAGAGTTCATCCTTGGTCCATGCACGATACTGTCCATCCGCGATCGCGTTCATCTCGTCGCGCACCCGCACGATATCCTTCGCGGTCGAGACATTTTTCAGGCGAACCATCAGCATATCGAAGCGATCGTCACTCGCCCTGCCCATCAGCCGCTGCGTCTGGCGCGACATGACGAGGTTGGGGAACTGGCTGTTGGCGTAGCCTTCGAGGATCAATGCAACGCGCACGGTCTTGCCGTTGACGGTCGCCTGATCACCCAGCTTCACGCCGAGCTGTTTTACCGCCGAGGCATCGATGCCGATATTGTAAGGCGGTTCGATTGCGCGACGCATGTCGTCGGTGAAATCATCCGGCAGCGTGATGCCGTTGGGCGTCGTGTCGATGACCATGACGTTGACGAGACTTGGCGCCGTCTTGCCTGGCCCAAAGAACTGGCCGAAATCGCCCGGTAGATCCTGAACCTCGACCACGTCGGGATGGCGATAGATGAGCGGCACGACGCGCTTGGGAATGGCTCCGCCACCGCCGCCGCCCGGACCGCCGCCCATGGAGCTGGCCTTGAAAGGCATGATGATCAGCTGCGCGCGCGACTTGTCGATTGTCGCCGTGAACGACTGCATGATGCCGATGAACATCGCGCTGAGCGCAAGCATCAACACGCCGGCCAGCGCCAAAGCGATAACGGCCGCGAGATAGCGGCGCCACTCAAAGAGTAGTGTCGAGAGCGCAAGGCTCATGTGCGGGTCTCTCTCCAGAAACCGATTCAAATTTTGGAGGGCCCTGACACCCGCATTATCGATATTCGATATCGACAATGGCCGCAAGGGAAAATGAGATTGCGACTGCCCTCAACTCATCATCGCACATAGGTGGTGCGGAGAGTTAAATGGGAAACCAAGAGGTTTCCGTCGCTCGGTGCGTGATTTTTGATACGGCGATCAAGCGCCGGAATGCTGCAGAATAAAGGTCTTCAGCTTCGAATCGTCGACCGGCTTCGTGAAGACAGGACGGCCGGCGAAGCGGGGCTCTATGTCCTTCGCGCCCTTGCCGCTCGTGAAGGCGAACGGCACGCCGCGCGCCGCAAGCGCATCAGCGATCGGCCACGACATCTCCCGCGCAAGATTGCAGTCCAGCAGTGCGCAATTCACCACTTCACCCGACTCCGCAGCGGCGAGCCCGTCGCGAAGATTCATGAACGGCCCAAACACCGAGCCGCCGAGATCTTCGACAAGCATCTCCATGGCGGCGCCGATCAGCGGCTCGTCTTCGACAATCATGACACGCAGAGAAGCCATTCCGTCCCTTTTTGCCCGACCGGTGATAACTCCGGGCGCGGACAGAGGTTCCAGAACAAGTTGGCTCAGGCAAGGCCCAGCCAGCGCCGCGCCGGAGGCCAGCGGCGGAGGATCAACCGCTCCAGCACCGCAAGCACCACCAGACTTGCCCCCAGCACGGGAAGCAGAACTGCAGCGATGGCGATAATGACAGCCAAACCAGCGCCGATCCGGGCGTCGGGAATGGGCGGTGGTGCGCCTAGCACACCTTCAGGCGCGCGCCGCCGCCACATCACAAAGGCGCTGACGCACAGGGTGATCAACCCCAGCGCGGTCAGGACACCAAGCACCTGATTGAGCGGCGCAAAGAGTTGCCCCTCATGGGCGGCGATGGCGACCCCGACAATCTGGTCGATGATGTGCTTGCCGCCAAACGTGTCGCGCCGCGCCACCTCGCCCGTCATCGCAGACAGCGCAACGTCTTCGCGTTGCGGGCGGTTCTGCGCATTCGACTTGGCCCACCACAGCGGCGAGGTTTTTGTCGGCGGCGTGAGTATGACCGGCGGGGCAAGATCCAGCGCCCGCGCTTTGGCGACGATCGCATCGATGGAAGCGCCACCATGAGCGGAATGATCCATCGCTGCCATATCATGCCCAGCGTGCTCGGCATGTTCGTCCGCACTTGAAGTCGTCCAGTCCTGTGAAATGGGCGCTGTGCCGGTGACGTCCCGCACCATCTTGAAGCCATTGCCCCAGACCAGCGACCACGGCATTCCGCTGACCAGCAGGAACAACGCAAACGCCGACACCCAGACGCCGACGACAGCGTGAAGATCCCGCCAGAAACGTTTCGGCCCTTGCCCAAGCCGTGGATAGAGCACGCCACCCAGACCCTTGGCGTTGCGTGGCCACCAGAGATAAAGCCCCGTCACCACCATCACGATGGCCCAGGAGGCTGCGAGTTCGACAATGATCGAGCCCGCATTTCCCATCATCAGCTCGCCGTGAAGCTTGAACACCCACCGGTCCCAGGTGCCCCCCTCGTCAACGGTCTTCAGGATCGCGAGCGTATCAGGATGGACGTAGACGCGCGTGCGCGCGCCATGATCAGAAACAAGCACACGCGCAGCCTGGTCGGACTCCTCCGCCAGCATGATGCCGGCGAAGGTCGAACCCGGCACAGCTTTCGTCGCAGCAGCGACGATCGCCTCCTGCGTCGCCGGTTGTCCTGCGCGTTCGAGCGCAACGATATCGCGGTCGATCCACGCGTCGATCTGCGGACGGAACAGGTAGACAGATCCTGTCACCGCAAGCCAGATCACGAACGGGATGCAGATCAGGCCGGCGTAAAAATGCCAGCGCCACAGCATCCTGTAGAGGCTGCCCTTGCCTTCAGTTTCACGCTTCTCGACCGCGATCATTTCGATGCCCTCAGAACGTGAACGCCACGCCGCCGTAGACGGACCGTGCGTCGCCGGGGAAGAAGACCGCCGTTGAAGCCGTTTGCGCGTTCGTGACTGCGGTGAAGTTGGAAACGTAGCGCTCATCCGTCAGGTTTCGAATGTCGAGGAACAGCGAAACGCCCCCCTCGAACTCCTGCCCGACGCCAAGATTAAGCACGCTATAGGACGGGGCCTTGAACGTGTTCATGTAGTCGACGAACGTATCCTGGATCGACCATTCGACCGATGGCGCGATCCAGAAGCCGCCCGGCGCCTGATAGCGAAGCTCGGCGCGATAGAAGTGCTCCGGCACCACCGGCAGGCGGTTGTCGCCATACTGCACATCGCCCTCGAAGCGGAAGTCAGACCACATATACGTCTGGCGCAGGCGAAGCCCGTCCATGATCTGCCAGTCGAGGCCCGCTTCGATGCCTTGATGGGTCGTCTCGTCCGCATTGAAGGTTGGCGCGGGAATGCCTTGCGCAGGGTTCACCGCGTAAGTCAGCAGTTCATTGTCGAGCTTGGCGTGATAGAGCGCGACATCCCAGATGAAGGCGCCGGTTCGGCCGCGCGCGCCCACCTCACCCGTCCATGCTTCCTGCGGTTTCAATGGCTGGAAGCCGCCCGTGGTCGGCGCCAGCGAAGAAAAGTTCGGCGGCTCTACGGACTGCGTGATGTTGCCGTAAACCTGTATGCCATCCGCGTTCTGCCAGAGCACGCCGATGCGCGGCGCGAACCAGTCGTAGTCCTTGCTTGCCGTCACGACGACAGCACTGGGGGCGTAGCTTTGATAATCACGCTCCGCCTTGCCATAGGAGCCACCACCGATGATCGCGATCTCGTCGGTTACGAAGAGGCGGCCTTCGGCAAAGACGTCGAGACCTTTTGCGTTCTGTCTGCTCTCGGCAGTCTGCGCGCCTTTCGAGCCCCGCAGGTTCGCCCACTGATTGGCGTCGAGATCGCCGGTTCGGTAGGAAGCACCGTAGAACAGGTCGGCCGGCCGCCCCATGAAACCGCCGGTCCAGTCCATGCGACCGAAGACGCCCAGATTTCGGCTTTCCTGATCGATGACCTGGAAGATCGGGTGATCGAGATCCTTCCACGTCGCATAGACACCGCCTTCCAGAACGCTGTTGGCGTCGAGCCTCCAGCGTGTCTGCACGACACCGCGCACAACGCGTTGGTCGCGCTGATAATTCAGGCTGACGTTGGCCGCCGCTGCAGCTTCTGGGTCTGAAAGCGCTTGAGCGAGCGTGAGCGATCCTGATCTGTTGATGGATGTAACCGCCGCTGAGATAGGCGCGCACTTCCCGGTCGTCGCCGAACGTATAGCCCAGGTTGGCGGATGCAAACTGCTGATCGCCTTCGCTTTGCCGGCGCCAGCCATCTACCGACTGGCCCGTGACAGCTGCAAAGCCGTCCCACGCGCCAAACTCGCCGCCCGTCTCAACGTGCCCGCGCAGCGTACCGTATGCGCCGCCTTCGACGCGAATGAGCCCCGTCGCCGGCATCGTCTTGCCGGTCGGCGTCACGATGTTAATCGCCCCGCCCAGCAGCGCGCCGCCATAGCGCAGCGCATTTCCGCCCTTGTAGACTTCGGTAAAGCGCGCAATCGCCGGATCGACCATCTGCGTGTCGCCAAAGCCATCGGCTTCGTTCAGCGGAATGCCGTCCTGCGCAATCAGCGTGCCGCGCAGGTGGTTGGGATTGCCGATGCCCGAACCGCGGATCGAAAGGCGCGTATCTCCGCCCCATTTCTTCTGCACGTAGACCCCCGGCACATCGCGCAACATGTCGGCGAGGCCTGGTGTGAAACGGTTTGCGTTGCTTTCGGACGAAACCACAGCCACAGCGCCCGGCGTTTCAGAAAGCCGTTGGCGCGCTTCAGCGACAACTGGCGGATCTTCGGGATCGCGCGTTCCCGTAACGATGACAGTGTCGCGTTCCTGCGGCCCCTCAAGCGGACCGGACTGGGCGAAGGCCGGCGCAGCAAGGGACGCCGCCAGCATAAGAGCGTGCGCCGACGCAGCGGCGCGCAAAATACATGAAGACATAAGGAGATAGGTCCTGATCAAGGCAAGCAAACGCGCGAGGCGTAAGGCCCGGCACGGCGAAGCAGCTCAGATCAGGGATGGAGGTCCGGTCGATGGCGGCGGCGGCGCGGCAATGCCGCGGCCCGGACGCAGATCACGCACAACCGCGAAGTCGATCTCGTGCGACACACGGAATTCAACCGGCTCGGCCACCGCAACCGGTGACTCGATCACGGTCGCGCCGGCAAACACGCATGGTGCAGAATTGTTATCGGTCTTGGCGCTCTTCGGAAGCTTGGACAGATCAACCAGCTTGCCGGTGTCGAGATCAATCAGCTGCGCTTGGGTGGCGTGGCCGTCGCACATCTCGACGGTGAGATAGCGGCCCGAGCCCGTATCCGCTTCTGCCAGCATGTAGCCAGCCGGGATGATCGCGCGCACGAGCATGGCCAGAAGCGCAATCGCGCCCAGCCTCCGCCCCATGTGCCGCATCCAGGTAAGCAAATCCGTCTCCCGTTCCCTTGTGGTGTACTCCCTCTGCATCCTGCGACAAGTGCGCTAAGCCGTCGCGCGTTTCACATAAGGGCGAGCAAGCTGGCAGACCGCATGTGGCGGCCAAGTTCATTTGACGCGCGCGCGAATTTAACCACGCTCCGTTGCACGCTTGGGAGTGAGGGATGAGCTGGAGATACCCGATAGCGGTCGCGCTTGCTGCGCTGGCATGTGGCGCCGTGGCCAACGCGCAGGACATCGCCCCCTCGATCACCCGTCACACGCTTCAGCTTGAAGATGGAAAACGCGACTACACCGCAACCGCTGGCCTGATGCCGATCCATGGGACCGACGATGCGATCATCGGTGACATGTTCTACGTCGCCTACACTCTGCCACCGCGGAGCGGAGAGACCCGTCCTATCGCCTTCATCTGGAACGGCGGGTCCGGCGCCAACTCGACGCCCCTGCACTACGGCGCCTTCGGCCCGAAGCGGATCGCCGACGGCGCCATGAAACCCAACCCGGCGACGCTGCTCGACATTGCAGACATCGTCTTCATCGACCAGATCGAAACCGGCTTCGGCCGCTACGCGCCTGGCGTGGACGCCAAGCCTCATCTCAACCAGCGCGCCGACGCACGCACCTTCGCTGATTTCATCGAGACATGGCTGAAAGACCATGGCGGCACAGAGCGGCCGACCTTCCTGATTGGTGAAAGCTATGGCGTCCGCCGAGCACAGCTCGTGACGGAGGATCTTCTCAAGCGTGGTATTTCACCTGAAGCGCTTGTGCTGATCTCCGGCTACTCGCTCGTCGGCAAGCAACTGGAAGCGGCGACTGAAGGCGCCTTCCGCCTGCCGGGCTATGCGGCGCTCGCTCTCCTGCGCGGAGACGTCAAGAGCTCGGACTGGCGCTCCGAAGAAGAGATTCACGAAGCAGCGATCGCCATGGCCCACCGCCTCTCCGGCAAGATCGAGAAAGCCGACGCTTCGGCCCGGCGCGATTTCGCCGAGGGCGCCAAACGCTTTCTCGGCGCCTCCAGCCTGCAGCTCGTCGATCCCGTCTCGCCACTTACCTTGCAGGAAACAGCACGCTTGCTCGCAGATCTTAGCCAACGTCACGCAACATTGGTGTTCACCGACATCTGGAATCCGATCGCTTACGACATGCGCAACTGGAAATCGGATGGTCGTGAATGGATCTCGCAGATCATCGTCGATGATCTGCGGAAAAGCCTCGGCTTCGATCCGCAATCGCGGGTCTACATCGGGCAGGAATACGATCATGAAACATCCCAGCTCAGCAGCGCGCTCGCGCAACAACCGATGAAAGTGCAGCGCGCGGATGGCACGATTGCAGAGCTTTCCCGCAAGACACTCAGCCAGTTCCCCGAACTTTACGGCGCGCTGGCTCGTCTCAAGGCGATGGCAGGCCAGCCGACGCCGCCGGCCAGACCGGATGACGGCCTCGCGGCAAGTATCGTGAATTTCGACGTGCATTTCCCCGCGGCGCTGTGGCTGCGCGACAGCCCGATGCCCGAGCTGATGAAGGCCGCGCCAGAAATGAATCTATTCATCGCAGGAGGAATGTATGACGATCTTCTGCCCTGCGCTGTCGGCGCCGAGATGGCGCGGCGCGATCTGATGAAATCGCCGGATCGCGTTCGTAGCAAATGCTATGCGGGCGGCCACATGATGTACGATGAAGAATCGCAAGCAGTCCTGTTGTCGGATGACGTACGCGCCTTCATGCGCGCGATCCTGCAAGGCGATCCTGCACGAGACGCAGCAGTTACGCCGTGACGCTGCCGAATTTTCCGGCCTGATAGTCCGCGATCGCCTGGCGAATCTCGTCGACCGTGTTCATGACGAAGGGACCGTGCGCCACGACCGGCTCGTTGATCGGATCGCCATGGCCGAACAACAGCCGCGCAGCGCTCACCGATTCGATCGACAGCTCTCCACCGGCAAGGTCCAGCTCGACCAGCGTGTGCGGCGCCACCTCGCGCCCCCCGATTCGGACATTGCCTGAGACGACATAGAGAAACACGCTGCGCTGCTCGAAGCCGTCGAAATCGAGGTGCGCGCCGGCTTCGGCCTCGATGGTGGTCATGAAATTGCCGGTGATCGATTCGACTGGGCCTGTGGCGCCACCCCACTCGCCCGAAATCAGATGCACACGCGCCTTGCCGCCCGCCGCCGCGACCGACGGAATGCGATCAACCTGCAAACCCTGATAGCGCGGCGCCGTCATCTTAAGTCGAGCCGGCAGGTTTACCCACAACTGAAGAATCTCCAGAGGCCCGCCGACCCGCTTGAAAGCGCCCGGCGACAGCTCCGCATGCACGAGACCGGAGCCCGCCGTCATCCATTGCACGCCGCCGGCGCGGATGACGCTCTCATGCCCGCCTGAGTCGCGATGCATCAGCTCGCCCTCGAGAATGAAAGTCACCGTTTCAAAGCCGCGATGCGGATGTGGGCCGAATGGCAGGCCGCGATTGTTCTGCGGATAAATCTGCGGGCCATGGTGATTGAGGAAAAGGAACGGATCCACCTGGCTGATCTTCGGCCCCGGCACGGGCCGGCGCGTCACGAGATCGGCGATGTCGTCGCGATGTGATGGATGGAGGCCGATGATGGTCTTCTGGGTCATGGCGAAGACGTAGGGTGGATTGAGCCTGAGCGAAATCCACCGCCGGCTGCGTGTCCGCGATTTGAACCTGAGCTGAAACGCAAACGGCCCCGCTTGCGCGGGGCCGTTCAAGTAGTGGGTGCGGGGACAGGATTTGAACCTGTGACCTTCAGGTTATGAGCCTGACGAGCTACCGGACTGCTCCACCCCGCGTCACCGAATGTCCGCCGCGATCCGATATCGCAAACGGTCCCCTGAAACGACTTCGCGGCCCACCCCGGCAGAGATGAAACCCTGAGGGTTCCTCTACACCGGCCGAGCCGCGTCCCGCATCCAGGAGAGGATGCGAAGATCTTGAAGGAGGCCCTGCTCTCACCTTGCGGTGTAGCAGCTCTATGCATTTGGCTTGGCAGACCTGGCAGCGACCTACTCTCCCGTGTCTTAAG